>Ga0116231_10003713_pt1 | contig 31448 bp, 24 predicted proteins | sample S1TSphgellanicum_2_FD_89695 | JGI IMG/M metagenome (GOLD analysis project Ga0116231, IMG submission 89695) | Host-associated microbial communities from peat moss isolated from Minnesota, USA - S1T2_Fd - Sphagnum magellanicum MG | ecosystem: Host-associated > Plants > Peat moss > Unclassified... | reverse complement strand
TAGGGGTTTTGTGTAAGGTTTTTGGTGTGTCCGGGGGGGGGGGGGTGTTTTTTTTATTAAAAATACTGTGGGTTTGGGGGGGGGGGGGCGGAGGAAATAAAAATAAAAACCAGAATAAAAGAACCGCTGGTTCTGAGTATTTGAAATAATAGATTCCAGGAACCACTGGTTTCAAGTATTTCAAAAACTTGGAAGAACCATTAGGATTCATGAAAGAACTCTTGGCACAGACTCAACAGCTTTTCTAGGCAATTAAATGACTTTTTTATGAAATAAATTGAGAACCATGGTTATATACAGCAGCTGAATATTTGAGTTTTTTTTATAAGCATTATGATCAACTTTATAGAATGATACCCGGAGGAGGGTTGGTGCAATTCAGAAATGCACCATTTTTTTTTTGTGGTAAACTAAGTATCATCGTGTTTTGACCTCCTTTTTCTAGGGCGCCTCTACCGCTGCTACATATATTTTCAGAAGATTTTCTCTGCTTGCTTGTACCTGTATAACTACTATAATTACCTCGAACCTTGTGCATTACATGCCAAGTTTCAGCACATCACACCCAGATTTAATAAAATTTCCTTACTTTACAGACCTGACCTCAGTCAAAGAGGGTTTAGGGAGTGAAAAGAGGCCCCCAAAGACAGGGTAAAGACAGGGTGACTTTAAGGAAAACTCTAATACTCGTACATACAAAGACAGATTCATCTGCTTTTTCAGGGCATGAAATCAATCTTCTTTCTGTGTGGACCCCTCATGACTGGACACAGGTTTACAGAAGCTGTTATCTGGGAGATTGTTCTCTGTTTGGGTGGAATCATACTTTATTCCGAGCAGGAGAATCTAAAGCACTGGACAATAATTGAGTTGGGCCAAGGCTTGTCAATGAATATATCTACGTAAGTTAGCATCTATGTGTCCCCGGTTTCTTGACAATCCTTTTTGGTCATTGGATTCAGATATTGTCAAGAAAACAAGGACACACAGTTGGATCAGCACAAAAGCTTATTTAAGGATCCTCGGAAGGAAGGAAGAAAGGAAGGCGGTGAGAGCTATCGGTGCAAGATGGGTCCGGGCTTTTTTGATATGGAGGAATAGAGTGGTGGTAATTCAAAGTCTAATCGGGTATTTGTTTTCCAAACCCCAAACAATAGGACCAACACCCCTGTTCATTAAGGGAAATCTAAACCTTTAACCTTACTTTGGACCCTTGGAAAACATGATGGTTTTTTTCCTTCTTTGGTGGGACTCACCCATTTCTTTGTGGTTTTGGAAAAGGGAGAAATGATTAAAAACTGAAAATACTTTTAGAAACAAAATACATTGAAAGAAATTGGGTGACCAAAGTTCTGTATATTAAGTTCTAGTGATATTAATCAAATATATGTTGTCAAATGTGAGGGAGTATGGGATGCCATGGGATTTCAGGGTTGAAACTAGAAACCAATTTGACTTCATATCCTATTCACCTCTCCTATTAACTAGATGAGGTGCCTATGAAGTTTTTTACTTTTTTTTTGCAACAAGCCAAAATAGGAGTATACAGTTTCTCCCCTGTGGCCGACCTATATAGGTGAAAGGACAACAACATTTGCTTTGCATATGGGATAAAAGTGAGGTGCTATGGAAAACATGTCGAGGAACTCATTGGGAACAAGGGAAAAATGAATAAAAAAGCCTTCCCTTGATCCGCCCCCCCCCCCAAATCTTTAAAGGAAAAAAAAAACAATGCAACTTGAGTGCATGCTTGGACCTTCCCATTAGCTGCATGGAATTTCTCTTCCCAAATGAGTTTGTCTGGCCTGGGCTAATAATACCCCTTGCAAAGAACACCCTACCTATAGACTTCATCTTGTCTTAGGATAAGGCCCCACACACTTTGTAAGCCTTATGAAGAAATGATGAACCAATGGAGAAGTAGCTTTTTTGTAAAGAGGAGAGAGAGAGAGAGAGAGAGAGAGTGTGTGTGTGTGTGTGTTTCTTTCATAATTACAAGTGTGTCCTACCGATGATGAATGTATCCCAATTTTCAAACTCCAGAGCTTGTTTCCATAATAGAAGCAACTCACAAGGTGTTGTCCATCACATTAAATAAATTATAATCTACAAAAAGCCTACAGGCCCCACTCCAATGTTAATAAGTTTCTAGTTTCTACTGCTTGTTGTAGTACACTTGTGGCTTGTTTGCTTTTGTTTCTTCTTTGGGTTGTGTCTATTTGTGTTCTCATTTGCCTTGTAATTTTGATGGATGGGTTCTCATCCTTGATTTTTATTCACAGGTTTTTCTTCTTACTTGTGGCATAATAGATGAAGCACAAATGAAAATATTACAAATCATTGGCCCAATGATACCGTGCATTGCCACCTTCTATTCACTAGTAGTAATAGGTTCCTAATGGAAGGAAGGAAGGTCGGTTGTTAATTAATTGTGTGTAACTGGTGAAATAGGTAATAGCCAATCAGAGCATCAAGATTCTCATTACCTTCAGTTATGCCACCTTGGGTGAACCCACACCCACACTTGTACCATGGTAAAAGCCCCTCCCCACCTCCTTCCAAATTTCATCTAAATTGCTTTTTATTACTTTACCCTAGGGTCAGTTTTTTCATTAAATAATCTTTAAAATATTGAAAATGATATTCTCGTGACAATCTGAACCCCAGTTGTGGAAAACCATCATAATTAGTACAGGCTACAATCTGAATAATTTCACTCCTCATATAATAATATCATAGTCTAAGATGATGGGGGGGGGGGAAAAAGAAATCAAAGTTTTAAAAATGAAATTATGTTTTGGAAAAAAAAAAATGTTTTGCCAATGTGGAAGCTGACCCTAGGGTATTAGAAATACCTTGTGTATTTAGATTAAATCAGAGTCTCTGAGTCCAAATCCAACATTTCTTGGGTTTAATTTGGTCACTAAGTTGCCTCACTCTAGAAGGTGAAGGCACTCTAGAAGGTGAAGGTTAGTAGTGTGGGCGGTGGTGCACCCGGGCCCAGTTATGCCACCTTGGGCGAACCTTTTACTTCACTCACCAAGGGTAATTGCTTGTAACTTGCCAAACCCCAAGTTCAGAAAGGCCTCCCAAATTCAAAATTTTCCCCTACCCCCCCCACTTCATCTTTGACTTTTTTTTTCATCAGTGGTCACATTAGACACGCACTTGCATTTTCATCCAAGTTCAGCTTTTATTCAAATTCTATAAACCGAGTATATTCTATTTTCATGTAGTGCATGCCTTTACACTGCTTTCCACAACCCCATGCACTTCCTTCCGACACGATCTATCATTGCCTTTCGAATCTTGCATCCTGATTTTGAGGTTTCAAATTGTGTGCTCCACCTTGCTCAAAGAGTTGGAACTTTTTCTTTATTGTTTTTAAGTAACATTCAGTCCCATGCTTCATCTTAGGGTTCTTTTAGTACCATGGAATGGGTTTTTTACCATCTACAAGATTGATTCAATGTAGGGGATCATGAAACACCCCTACAAAGTTTGCAACTTTCACTAAGTGAGTGATGTTTTGCATGGTTGTGCAATGCATGATCTCCATTATCACACTTGTTGTCTTGCAATTGTTTATTAGTTTTCAACCCACAACCATGCAAGAGACAAGTACCTACCAATAGCCTAGTTCCATCCTTTGGATTATTGTGGCATTCTAATTGATTTGTACTTATAATGTTTAATTCTATTCAAACCTTGTGACAAATCCATTCCGATGTCATGCATGATGTTGCATTGACACCCACAAAGTTCATAAAGGTGTTTACCATGATGCTTCCCACAACACTTTAATTACATTTTCGTATTGCTCATGGTTGTTTCCACCCAAGGATCTCTCATAGGTTGGGATTATTTGTCTTGTGCCACAAGTGATATTCCAATGGTGTGAAACCACATTGTTACAAGGGAAGTCCAATATTGTCTCCTAGCCATTCCTTTTGTCTTCCACTTTTCATTTCAGGACGGTGTGGCCACCAAAGAAATATTGTGAAACTATTGTCCAATGACATGCATTCGTCGATTGCTTTTTGTTTAAACTAGGTAATATTGCAAGTCTTTGAAACAAATGCTTAAAAATTTGTATCTACATGTTTTAAATAGGTTATAGATTTTGTATCTACAAGAGATCCACCCACACCAAGGTATGTGAGCTTATCCAAAATGGTGTGGAAGTTTTTTCCCATCCCCATCATAAGTCTAGGATAATGTAGAGTGAGGATAAGTAAATGTAACCACATTGACTAATTATTGTGATCAATCAATCAAAATTGATTCTATTTACACACACACACACACACACACACACACACATATCCTTTGAGTATTTATAGGTTTAAATTTAATTTCAAATGATTTAAATCATGAATTTCATCCAAATCATTGTGTTTATACATCTTGAAATACAAAATTGGGCCTTAATTATAAATATAGGGTCTATCAATTCAACTTTACAATAATGTAAATGGTCTCGACTAGGCTTTTCCCTAAGATGACAAACTTTTTTTGTGTTTTGCACCTTAACAAAGTATGGGAATGTTATTTACTTCTTTGGGATCCTCAATTTTACAATTTCTTTCTTTCTTGCAAGGAATCATGTCCATAGCAATTCATGTGTTTACAATTTGTGTTCAGATTAACCAATTTTTATGATTGCCATTTCAATTTAGCTTTATGACACATGGTAAAAATAACTTATAATCACATATTCTATTTCAAGATGGTTTTAAATTGTAAATGAGATTATAACTTGTTACTATTGTTGGTTTTGACAAAAATGAAGATGAAAACACTTAAGGAATATATAATGAATAAATAGAATTATTGAACTTACATTCATAAAGAGTAATGTTTTAAAAAAGGCTTGATTATTGTAATAATTGCATAGCTTTATGGGCTATTTCTAGTTATCAAACTATGTGCATAGGTAGATAAACTAATGAAGCTAATTTACAAGATATTTAAGGTTAGTCACATTGTGTTGCCAAACACAATGCTTTTTATCATTTTATTTGCACCCTTTAATTACGCATGTAGTTTCACATTCACTAAAAATAATAAATTGTCATGCTTTCATATCATCCAAAATTGGTGATGTTCAACAACAAATGAAAACGTAATTGTTTTTACAACTAATTATGTGGTCCACATGTGATTAAACAACATGTGATGTCTTGTTCAACTTAAATTATGAGTATGTATCATAGATTCAAATCTACATGTGTTATTTAAAAGCTATTGTAAACAAAGTGTCATGTTAATTGAAGTACTCTAAACACCCTAGATAACCCCTAAGTAACTCCTAAGTACTCTAAGTAACCTAGGCCTACCTTTAGGGAGCCCTTAGGTAATTTAAGTACCCCCTAGGTAGGTCCTTAAGTACCTTAATTATTCCAAACAACCTTTAGGTAGTCTAAGTAAACTAGACAAGCTTTTAGGTAGGCCCTAGGTACTCTAGTTAGTTTTAAAAACCACTAGGTAGTCCTTATGTAGCCTAGGTAACATAAATAATGTCTAGGAGCTTAAGTAGCCTTTAAGTAGCCTAAATAACCTAAAGGTAAGCCCCTAGGTAACATAAGAAACTTGTTTTTAACCCTTAAATAACATAACAACTTCTAAGTGGCCCTAGGTAACCTATTTAACTTAAAAACAACCCATGGGTAAGCTTTTAGATATTTTAAACAACCCCTAGGTAACATTTAGGTAGCTTAAGTAACCCCTAAGTGGTCCATGCATAGGCTCTTAGGTAGCTTAAATAATTGCTAAGTAACTTAAGTAGGCCCAAGGTAGCCTAAACAACCCTTAGGTAATGTAGGTAACCTAAGTAATCCTTAGGCAAGCCTTCAAAAATCCTTAAGTACCTTAGATAACCCCTAGGTAGCCTACATAGCTTAAGGTAAGTTGAGTAGGTCACTTAACTAGGTTATTAAAAACGTTGATTGAAATGCAATTCCATTTCATATTGCATAAAAAAGGTTGGTGCAATGTTAAAACACTTTGCCCCTCAATGTTGAGGTTAGGGATCAAATTTTTACTATTGTAATTTATCCACTTTAGTGTAGGCTAGGTAGTTTAGGTGTTTATTTTAGGCCAAGGTGTTAACCTCAGCCACTTAGGGTCCTTAGCCCATGGTTTTGTCCTAGGCACCCTAGGTCAACCTAGGTAATCAACATGGTGCCATTTGTTTAATTTGGAATTTGTCACATGTCAACATTTTAGTGAACAAAATAACTTAAGCATTCTTACATTTTAATTGTAACAATAGTTGCAAATGACCATGCCATGTAAACAATTGTGACTTCACACTTTATTGATAAAAACTAATTGTACATGATTACACCATGTAAAGTAGATGTCAATTTGGATGAAAAGTTGGTGTTAACCATTCCTTGATGTGATTGTTGTTTTTGATTAGGTGCCATGTAATGTCTAATGTGACTAAAATTTTATGTGACTTGTCCAAGAAAACCAAAGAAAATCCCATCACATGTGACCTTTATGACTAAAATTGATTTAACAATCAATTATTAATACACAAATTCCTTGTGAGGCCTTGTAAAATGTATGCGACACACACTATGCTAGAAATGCCACTATGATTGGTCCTTATTAACTACACTAATCACTTATGCCATTTGTAGTTGATTTGAACTTGTCATTTATACCATTTTTAGTTACTTATCAACTTGTAGTCATATAGGAGTAGTCATAAAATAACATTTTTGACATAGTGACACATTAATTTGTTTAGTTGAAAAATCCCTAAGTGAAATATCCATATTGCAATTGAATAATATTTTGAAATGTTTGGACATGATCATGTTGAAACTCTTTCAAACCATATACCCATCACTCCACTTTTGGTTTGAAGTGTGCTTGACAAGGTGATGTGCATGTTTGTTGTTTCATAACTTTTGGATCAACGGAGCAAAAGTTATTGAAATGACTTTCATGCTTTGACATTAATTTTAATTTTAACTTTTTTCATAAGAACTCTAAAATTAACCCCACTTTAATTGAAATAATATTGGAATGGGTGATTTTACAAAAAGTCTAATATATTTGGACAATTGACACATGGCCTACTAGGTAATCATCATTAAATTGTAGTGTAAAGCAAGCTTTCTTATGCTTCTTGGACCAAGATTGTATATCTAGTAAGTGGTAGGGGACTTTAACTTGTTGTGAAACCATTTCACTAATATCATTAAAAGGTTTGATTTCAACAAACACCATTACCTTGGTCAAATTTTGGTTTATTGGGTTTGGCAAGTTCAACCTTGTTTCAAGTTTTATCAATAGTGGGTGTCAAACTTATGTTTATTTCAACAAGGATTAACATTAATGATATAAGTGAAAGTCAACATTAATTGTTAGGTGTACACATGGTTGGCCTATAATGTTTGTTGATGAAATTAGAGTTGATATAACAAACAACCTCAAGGAAATGATTTTTTTGGATTATCTTACTTTAAGGTCAATTTTATTATTAAACAAAATAATTCAACAAAAGTGTGAAAATATTAAATCGAGATGTTGAATTATCATAATTATCATCGGTTATGTTTTGAATAATTTCATTACTCATATGACAACATCATAGCAATTCATGGAAATAATTAATCATTATTATTTCTATGATTTATTAAATAATTTTTTTAAAAAATTCATTTTTATCAATGTGAAAATTAACCCTCGACTGTAATAACACTTGTTTCTTGGAGTGTCTCCTTACACTTTACCCCACATTACACCTTTTTGACATGTATCTATGAAAGAAAGTAATTTGTTTTGTAAATATGAGATCCACCAAACCGGGGCACTTTAGATTGTGTTCTTGGTATCTTTGGAAAGCTCTCAATGAGGAGGGATGCATCAACTTGGGTTTATGATGTTTGGACTTGTGGTGGAAAAGTTCTTGAATATTGAATGATTTTTCACTAAAAATTAAATTAATTCGTAATTAAAAACTGTGTTGAAATTTGGAAGTGTTCTTGGTGTTCTTGGAAAGCCCTTGGCGAGTCAAATATAATAGAGTTTATTTCACAATTTTCAAATCTAGTATGTGGAAGACGTTCTTTCTTGAGTGAATTTGGTTGTTGGAAATTCAAACAAATTGCAAAAATTGGGTTTGGAAGGAAAAATCAGTTGAGCCTTCAATTCATTCCAAGAAAAGGTGTCCTTGTATGCCAAACGATTTCACAGGATTTTGAATGAATTCATTGATTGTAGTGAATGGGGACTAGTGAAAAAGCAGATAATTCACTAGTCTATTGAACAAGGACTAGTGAACTACACCCACATTTTGTGGCAGTGATTTAGAAAATTTCAATTATGAAGATTGTGAAAATATATTTTTTCATGGGGAGTTTGATATAATTCAGAACTCCAATTTGGTGGTAATTGAATTTGAATTCTTGGTGTTTTATGACAAATTCTAACAATGGGGTCAATTTCAAGTGCATCAAAAGAGAATCAAATTGAATAATTTTTTTGAATTATAGTAAAAAATCTTCAACAATTTTTTTATATTTTTATATTTTCATATTTGATTTAAGCTCTTGGTCAAATTGCAATTTCGAACTTAATTACATTCTTGGTCCTCAAATTTTTCATGTTGGGAAAATTTGTGTGTATCAAAATAGAATCAAATTGAATAAAAAATTTGAATTGTAGGAAAAAAATTGCAATTTTTTAAAATATTGAATTAATTTCATATTTAATTTAAGCTCTTGACTCAAATTACATTTTGAACTTAATTAAGTTTTGGTCCTCAAATTTTTCATGTTGCCAAAATTTGTGTGTATCAAAAGAGAATCAAATTGAATAATTTTTTGAATTACATTAAAAAATTTGCAACAAATTTTTTTATACTTATTTATTTCATATTTGACTTAAGCTATTGATTCAAATTGCTTTTTGAATTTAATTACATTCTTGGTTCTCAAATTTTTTGTGTTGCGAAAATTTGTGTGTATCAAAAGAGAATCAAATTGAATAAAAACTTTGAATTACATTAAAAAAATCTGCAACAAATTTTTTCATATTGATTTAATTTCGTATTTGATTTAAGCTCTTGACTCAAATTGCATTATGAATTTAATTAAATTTTGGTTTTCAAATTTCTTGTGTTGCCAAAATTTGTGTGTATCAAAAGAGAATAAAATTGAATAAAAAATTTGAATTACATAAAAAAAATCTGTAACAATTTTTTTAATATTAATTTACTATCACATTTGATTTAAGCTCTTAACTCAAATTGCATTTTGAACTTAATTACATTTTTTAGTTTCAATTTTTTCATGTTGCCAAAATTTGGGTGTATCAAAAAAAAATCAAATTGAATAAAAACTTTGAATTACACAAAAAAATCTACAACAAAATTTCTTATATTGATTTACTGTCAAGTTTGATTTAAACTCTTGATTCAAATTGCATTTTGAACTTAATTACATTCTTGATCTTGAAATTTTTCATGTGTCCAAAATTTATGAAAAGCAAGAAAACAAATGTGCACATATATTTTGTCATTGAAATTCATATAATTTAGAATTCCAATTTGGTGGTAATTAAATCCAAATTCTAAGTGTTTCAAGACAAACCTTGCAAATGGGGCCAATTTCATGTGTATAAATGAGAATCAAACTAAATAAAAATTCAATTTTCAACTCCATTAGAAATTCTTCCAAGTGGTTTCCAACAAAAGTGCATGCCTTCCTTTTCTCTAACCAAAGAATAAATTAAGAAGGATTTTACCCTCTTGGAAACATTGTTGGGGTTTGAATTGAATGGTGTACTTATTTATTGAAACAACTTTTGTGAAGAAAAATTCCTTAAGCAAGAAAAAATGAAATGTTGAAACGATACATTTGACTATGGCTTTTGAAGCATAATCTATCTTCTTCAAGCTAGGAGGGAGGGAAGGAAGCTTTTCATCCATTATGTGTTTTTTCATTCCTAAACCTATTCTCTACACTTCAAGCCAAGAAGGAGGGAAAGGAGTGTCCTTGTTCCTTGCCATTATGTGTCTTTGATTCCTAAATCTATTCTTTGCACCTCAAGTTAGGAATGAGGAAGAGGAGTGTCCTTGCTCCTTGCCATTATGTGTTTTTGATCCCTAGACCTGTCTCTCGTGCTTCAAGTCAAAAGGGAACAAAGGTAGTTTATCTAATCCTTGCCATTGTATGTTTTAGACCCCAACCTATCTTTTTAAGCTAGGAGGGAAGGTTCAAGTGTTCTTGATACTTTCCATTTTGTGTTTATGATCCCAAAGTGTGGAATTCTTTCATTATAAACCATAAACATGCCTGCTAGACATCATGGTGGTGTTAGTTTATGTACTAAATGTGTAAGAGTAAAAGATTATGCCACTCGAACATGGCATATGGAAATTGATGAAGAGAGTGAACAAAGGTAGCAAACACAAGCAACTTATTAAACACCCCATGTAACAACTATTAGGGTTCATTTAACTTTCAAAATGATTCAATATGTATTATAAATGAAACATCAAAATGAATAGATATTTTCAAGAATGTTCACTGATCATTCGGGAGGAAGTTCCTATGCAACATCAACATTGTCCAAAGGCTATTGATCGTATATTACGTGATATACATCGTGATGATAGGCCATTTGGAAGACTCACCATAGTTTTTGGAGGAGACTTTCATAAAAATTTCGCTATTATTGTTAAAGGATCTAAAGGACAAATTATAGCATCCTCTTTTCAAAGGTCATCATTGTGGCACAATTTTGAAGTTGCAACAAAACATGTGTTTACTTGGAGCTTCATTAGAAAATCAACAATTTGCGAATTGGTTACTTGAAGTTGGGAGTGGCCATGTTACATTGATCGATTTGATAATGGAAACATTCCTTTTCCTCGACCAATGGTACATAGTTCAGATTTAATATCATTCATACAAATAATGTATAATGATATTAAAAAACTCACACTCTAATGAATATTTTAAAAATCATATCATCTTATTTACTCAAAATGATACTATCCATAGTATCAACAATGGCATCATTGACATTTTTCTTAGAGTTCATTGAACATTGTTAAGTGTAGATGTTGCCTTTCTTGAAGTAGGTGCAGACAACCATGATTTGTATCCTATTGAATATTTTTAAAACTTGCAATGATTACCACCATTGAAGTTGCATTTTTACGTTGGATGTCCCATCATGTTGCTTTGCAATATTGCTCCAAAACCTGAACTTTGCAATGGTTCATGATTCATATTGACGTGACTAAAATGGTCATGTCATTGAGGCACACATTTTAACTGGTGCACGTGCTAGAGAAACAACTTTTGTCCTTAGAATTAGGTAACAACCAACCGCACTATAAATATCTTTCAAATTTTTTCGAAGGCAATTTTCTGTGAAGGTTGTTTTTGCTATGATAATTAACAAATCACAAGGACATTTTTTAAAATATGTGAGTTTAGAAATCTGAACACCCCTATTATCTCATGGCCAATTGTATGTTGCACTTTCTAGGACCACATCAGTTAATTCATTGAAAATATTTCTTCCTAAACAAAATTTACAAAAACGATGAACATTATTTATTTTGAAGTATTAATATCAACTTTTTATCCCCAAAATTTATTTACAATGTTGTTCTACCTTACTTATTTGATTCATGTAAATGCATGGTTTTTACAAAGCAACAAATTTTTTTATTGAAATTTATTGCCCCCACTTTGGCTACACTGCCATCACCCAAACAAGCATTTGATCTTTTGATGCACTCTTTGTGACATTGGAAAGCTCAAGCAAATGACTATGAGAGGAAAAACTTGGCTAAAGTGTCCCAAATGTGGGCATTTGTGTGAACTTTCAGATTTTGGTTCTTTTAAAAAAAATTGTCCTTCAAGTTTTGGGACTATTGTATGTTGTTCCTTTGCTTTGGCTAAAATAAACCATGGAACAAATGGTAGAGGGCATGTGGTGTCAATACGCTGAAAAGTGCGTTGCGAATATATGTGAATTGTGTTGTTGATGAAAATGTAATATCATGAATTGGGGTGGAATTAAGGTTAGGGTTGAAAGTTTGGCAGTGGCTGAAATTCTAAACAATTTGTACTAAAATGGTTGAATGTGTTCACACTTGGGCCCTCAATTTTTTCACATTGTCAAATTAAAAACATTTCAATTCTAAAAATGTGAAAACTAAGGAATGTGTTCCCACTTGGGCCAACGACACATATTACACTTGTAAGCAATAAAATAAGCAGTTGATGTGAAGAAAGGGCAGCAAAATTAAATGGAGAAAATGATCTGTTCTCATTGGTTCCTTTCAAGTTAAGGTTGATGATAGTAAGCAATGAGTTCAAAGACATAAGAAGCAAAAGTTTGACACGCACTAGCCTATTCATCACAGGCCATTCCTTTTATGTGTTTTGGCTCATCTTGGCTGAACAAGTTTTTCCCTTTCCTTAGAATAACTTGAGATAAGCTCATGATTTTGTTTCCACTGTTAATAGCCTACATGCTATAATTTGTTTCAGTTGAACTGGTTGAACCTTGGCTAACAAAGGCCCAGCTCACAGCACATTATTTAAGCCCATCAAACTTTGTGCAGGGCTGCCCCGCATGGGGTGATCCAGTGCCCATGGGTACCTATGCTGGTACAAAGCCCTAGGGTGGGAGCCTAGGATGAGGCTTGGGCCCCGCATTTTGCGAATGTCCCTCACCCATGGGCTTTACATATAGAAAAGCACAAGGCAAAAAATTTATCATTAACCAAACCTATGTAGATCATGAGGTGTATGTATCAATGGGAGGGTTCTTATGCCTACTCCTCAATAATGGGAGGGTTCTTACACCTACTTAAAGTAGGCATAACTTCCCTCCCACCCTTGAGGAATAGGCATAATATCACTCCCAATTTCTAGGAGGGAAAGTCATGAATATAAGGTGCCTTCTACATACACTACAAATTTTCTCGGAGTGCTTTACCATTATAAAAAAGAAAAGAAAAGAAAAAACAGCCACCAACCACAACTTTTTAAATACCATCAATGTCCAGCCCAGTTGGGTACAACCAAGGAGGGTCCACTTAGAAGCCTCACTCAATGATGTGAACTTACGAGTGTAGGTGCTGTTTGACCTTTCTTCATCTCCGATTTTCAGAGTCAATCCAACCACTGAATAAGGTAGGCTTAAAATGTGTTCATCTGATTACATATTTGGTACTGTGTGTGGTTGGCCATATAGCAGATACTAGATGGTGTGTTCTCCCTCCCAATTTGCCGGGTCAATTGGATCACCCGATAAGTTAGCATTGCGACTTATAGCAGACAATGTGGGCGTTTTGTTAGGATGGCAACCACAATTGGTCACCAGATCCACCGACCTCTGAAATGAAGTTAGTAATGTTTACTCCAGACCATGTCCATTTTCCTCACATTTTAATCCTCTTAATTTGTCACCCCCATGTTCTTTGTCTTGGAGTAACGACTAAGGTGTAGTAACCGACTAAGGTAACCGGAGGGGCCAAGGAGTGGGGTGTTCCTAAAATAAGGCCCAGCTGAAGCTGAAGACACAGCTATGAAATATTAAAAGGGCCGTACTGGAAGTGCAATTTCAGATTGGACCTTAGGATAGTTTTGTTTGGCGCATGGTTCAACCTTAGAACGTGTTTAAAAATATATTCATCTTATCATATGAATATAATGGAAAAGTGCCTCAAAGATCAAGTATTGTATACACTTCAAGACATAATGAGGTGGGTCTAAAGTTAGGTTCTTTTAACAATTTGGCTTAGACTTATAATCTTTTTTAAGACTTTGGCTTACGGTTTTAAAAGCTTGAGCTTTGGTTGAAATTTTGACCTAAGCTTAAAATTTTTTTAGGTCTAAGGATAAAATCTATTTGGACCTAAGGATTAGAATCTGTTTAGGCCTAGGGTTTTTAAAAAATTATTATTTTGTCTTAAGGTTTAAAAACAATTACCATTTTCGCTTGGGGTTAGTATTGTTTTAGCACGTGGGCCTAGCACTCATAATTGTTTTAAGACTTTGGCTTATGTTTTAAATATTTTAAGAACTTTGATCTTTGGTTTAAATTTGACTTAAGGTTAATTATTTTAAAATTAATTTAACCTATAGTTAAAATTTTATCAATACTTTGGTTTAGGATGAAAATATTTTTAATGTTTAAGCCTAAGGTTAGAATCTTTTTAACATTTAAGCTTAAGGTTATATTTTTTTAATATTTTGGTTTAAGTTTAGAATCCTTTTAGGCCTAAAGGTTTAAATCTAGTTGGGCCTAAGGATTAGAATCTTTTTATTGTTTTGACTTAGGATTTAAAAAAAAATTGGCACTGATGCTTACAATTAGGTTTAAAATTGGGCATTCTAAAAAATTCCTGAAAAACATTTCTCAAAATGCTTGAAAAATATTCATTAGTTTGAGAATCTTTATTCTGCCCTATATATTTTGGGCAGATTGTATAGGTTGATTTTTTTAAAAAATTGCTGAAAAATTTGTGAATTCAACAAATCCTATGCTCAGAAATATTCATGAGAATTTTTTTCTAAGATGCTTGAAAAAATTTCAGGCAATTTTGGAAATTTTAGCTTGCTTGGGAAAGTTATAAATGTTGATTTTTTTCATTTCTGCCCGAAATAATTGGGCACTCTGAAAAATCTCGAAGCTTGAAGTTTATTGGCATTTTGGGAATTCTCATTCTGCTCAATAATAACCAGCACCTTATAAATGTTGAAGATAGTTTTCATTTATGCCCAAATTTTTGGGGCATTCTGAAAATATCTTCATGCTTTAGAAAATTTGGGCAGTTTGAGAATTTTTTTTGTCCAATAATTTCGAGCAGATTATGAAGATGAAATTTTTTTTTTTTGTCACTGCCCACCATCCCAGGTGCTCTCTCACATGAAAGTCAGTTTGTTGGGTAGACCAACATTAGAACAAATTTCTTGGCACCCTGTAAGACAAATGTTTCACACCCCTAGGACAAATGTTTTGCTCCCTTAAGCCAAATGTCATGCATTCCCAAAACAAATGTCCCTCGCCCTTAAGATAAATGTCCTACACCATTAAAACATTGTCCTATACCCTTAAGACAATGACCTTGGGTCAAATTGTAATAGCCCCAAGCCATTGGACCAAGAATTTTCGGTGTATTTGATGCAAATACACATTTAAAATAATAATAATACAGGAATATTGGCTTAATGTTAGACCTCATGTCAAGAAAGTTTACCCCAAGACAAAACTAAAATTTGCATATGCATATTGCCTTAAGGTTGAAATTTATTTAGAGAATGTGGCCTAAAGTTAAAATCTTTTTTGGACACTTTGGGCTAGGATTAGAACCTTTTTAAAGCACTTTGGCCTATGGTTGAAACATTTATTAACAATTTGGCTTGAGGTTGGAGCCATGTACAAGTATGGCCCTTTTGATATTCCGCACACAGCCAAGGAAGGGCACATATTTCAGGAATGCCCTTCCGACCAGTGCATTAACTGACATGAAGCACCACTTGTTGGAGTGGCCATTCTGCTCTTGAAAATGCCTTAACCTGGGTGGAGGAAAAGTTCCACATGCAGGTACCGTACCCTACCTATACACTAGAAATTTTTATTGCCAATGCTTTATGTCTTGCAGGTTAAGATTAAAATAAAGGAGCTCGAACCAGACTACATTGAAATTTGAAAAATCACTCAACATTCTGAAAACATCAGAAACAAGTGTCAAAAACAAAAAAAAAACACACACACACACACACACACACATGGGTAGCAAATTTTATTTTTTGGGTAATAAATTACACAACAGACCCGACTAACCAAGTCGTTCACAATACCCCAAGTCAAGCCCAACGATAGAATCAACACATGGCTTTTCATTGCTCACCTGCAGGTTTGAAGTTTGAACCCTAGACCTTTGTGTTACCAAACTAGGGCGATACAACTGACCCATCACACCGGGAAGAGGAAAAGAAATATTTTCAGCCCCAATGTGCAAAACGTGCCTTGGGTGTACCAGCACCTATTCTAAACCTCTAGTAAACAAACCCAATTTTTTTTTTGGGTTGCTAATAAATGTTACAAATACATGGTCCCAAGACAAAAGTCAAGGTCTCCAAGTCCGAATTTGACATATCCAAAGGTCCCACCAGTGTATGGCCTTTTAGCCCATGGTTATAGAATATACTCAAAAACCCCTTGCTTCCAGACCCATGATGCTGAGAATATTCTTATGGCCTGAGGTCAACTAGTTGGGGGTTTTGAGAAAATTCTGAACACATGTAGTTTCGAAATTTCAGGTTCCTGTATTGAATTTCAGGCTTTGTTTGTGAGCCAAAAATAATCCTTTTTGCCCTTTTTGCACGAAAGAAAAAAGACCAATTAGGTATCTGCCCTATCAAAAGTATAGTCATATATTAGTAGTACCCTGGCAGCTTCAGCATAAATTAAATTATTTTTTAATCTGTCAAAATTTCAAAAAAAGTTGCTTAAAATGTAAAGGTCTGGAAGCAGGGATGTCAAATGCAGGTTCACTTGATCACTAAAACAATTCAAATTATTAAAACAAAGAAACCTTACAATAAACTTACTCTTGGTTGTCCAAAATTTCAGAATAAAAAACTCAAGTGTTGAACCAGGAAACTAAAGTTAAATTAATTTTTTGACATTTGTGTGCCACATTTGCAAGGTACTATGATAATCATAATATACTATATATATTATGACTATATAATCTAGTTGTAAAGAATGAAAAGCCTCATCGTTTAGTTTAGCTAAGTACGCTCCTTGCAAATAAATTATTCCCATTAGGAGCAACTCCAGTATTGCACTCTATTTCAGGTATTTATGACATTTGAATTTAGTGTTAATGTTTTTACCCCTCCCCAACTTATAACCAGGAAATATTGTGTTCTCATCATTATAAGACACCAAAACCTTATTTTAGTAAATATCGGGTCTAATATTTCATCAAGCAAGTCATAGTATTGTTCTCCTTCCTTAATACGACACCTTAAGGATACAATGAAAGTGTCAAATTATCCATGTGTCATAGTTTCAATAATTTGACATTTGAGGGTGTATTGTTGTATTATAAGAGGGCATGCATTCTTTTTAGAAACAAAGGCACTTTTTGTATATTTTAATCTTTTCTCATAAAAATTTGTAAATGTATTAGGAATCTTGAAAAACACAAGCAACAAAATTTAATGAAGATGGAAGATGAACTAAATATAATAAGCATCTTTTATTGAAAACAAGATCTGAAAGATGTTGTCTATTAAGACTTCCAATACTCATCCTATTGAGTTTGCCCAAAAACCTTCAAATACTCATCACCTCCAATTCTCCAAAGTCCTGAGGATTATCCAAAACAAACTTAAAGAATATTTGAGCATGTTGAAAAGCATCTTGCAATTTCAAAGTAAAAGGATCTCATCAATGTCATTAGCCTCATCTCCCTCTCAATTCTTAATTCTAAGTTCACACAATCCTTAGTTGCATATTATGTTTGCACGACATCCTGACTAGCCATTTCCACATACTCTGATAAAATTATTTCATTTTGAGCAAGACAAAGCGTTTGGACTTTGTTGGGCGCCATTCTAGCACTTCAAGATCTCAATGTAACATAACATAATTACAAGATTTGCGTACATACATGTACAAAGAGACCTCAAGAATTATGTGGGTCTTCCCACTTTTATACAAAAAGGAGGTTTCAAGATGTCATGTAATCAAAGGTCATAATGATATTAGGGAGAGGATTTAACACTAGAAAAGTTTGATCACATTTTCGAATGTCATATTATAAAGGTCTGCTTGTATTGGGCTGGAAAATTGTGAAACATTCCCAACCAACATTATTTGGTTCCACAAAGTAAACTTCATGTAATTTTTTAAACTATAGCTGTTTACTTGGGCCATGGATCAAAAACTAGTGTTGGCCTACTATGGAGAAAACTATACACAATTATTACTCTAGTTATTAAATGATAATTGGGTGCCTACCAACTGGTTATTAAATTTTTTTAAACTAATATATAATCTACCCACCTAGTACATATCATTCCAAGAACTGGAAAGACCCTTATGGTGTTGGTATTGACTTTTCAAATTTTAATAACCTACCCAAGATGGCTGAAATTTCATTTAGGTAAGTTATCAACCCTAAAACTCTAAAGATTTTTTTAATAAAAAAAGAAAAAAGAAAAAGAAAAAGAACTCCATAAGCTACACTACCTAGGTAATACAATCAATTGTTCTCAAGGTAAATATTTGAGACATGACATTTATACATAATCAGAAGTTATTACCAAAAAATAACTGAGTAAATTGAGTCCTTAAGAGTACAAGGGATCTTACACCTATAGGTAGGCATAATTTCCTGTACCCTTAAAGAATAGGCATTAGAACCCTCTTCTTCTCTTGGAGGGATATACTCTTAAGGACTAAGTGTGAGAACCGTCTATGGAACACCATAAGGGCCATACTTTTAAGATACTCATTGCTTCCCAAAAAAAAAATTCATTAGCCCAAGTAGATATCATTAGCATGGGATAGAATTATATTTATATTTATATATTTTTTTCTAGAGCCTGTGATTTGAAAGCCCCTAGCATGGGGTTTTTGATTCCAAGTGTGTTTAGAATTAAAAATCATATGCCCGAAATCAAAAGCCCCATGCCTGTAATTAAACCCCTTCTTCAGAATCAAAACACCAACCAACCGCCCCCCCCCCCGCCCAGGGTTGGAAAACATAAGCATGAGAAGAAAAAAATTTAAAAATAATAATAATAAATCTACCGATATTAATAGAATCTACTCTTGGCTAATGGAATATTCCCTGAGGAACGCGCACGGTAAAAGCATGTCCCTTTTGGTATTTGATAAGAAGGTGCTGTCCAAATACAGTAAGAAATTGCTCCTAGTGCTTTACCCGAAAAAGGGAGAATCAAAGCGGTGGGATTATTACCACAGTATCTTGGTTGCTGAGATTGGAAAAACGAGTAAAAGCCGAGTAAAAAAGAGGAGAGACGTTATTCTCCCCAATGGAGTAGTCGACGACGACGTGTTTTCCCATAAGACGTTTGCTTCCAATGCAACCAGTGTGTGTTTTTATTTTATTTTAGGAATTTTTGTTTGTAGCCAAAATGAGAATAATCCATGGGAAGATGTAGAAAAAGTGGCAAAAATCATGTTTAGGAAGATTTAGTCAAATCTGGCTATAAACCAGAAATAACGTACTAGTCTTTGATGACTTTTTTTCTTTTTCGATTTAAAAGAAATTTATTTCACTTTTTGGCAAATTTTCGACAGTAAAGAAAACAGGCTTTGAACTTGCCTTAATTTTTCTTTCCTTGTCAAGTTTTAAAAAAAACACAAGAGCAGCGGAAAGATCTCCTTTCAGTCAGTCGTCTCCTCCGTCGTTTCACACTACGTATATACCTTCGTCGTCGTCTTCCCCGCGGTGCGCACCGTTTCCTCCCTCCTCGACATCTCGTGCTTCTACCGTTTTCTTCTCGGGTTTGCACAAGACTTGGCACGGGCTGGCTGCTGCATAAGAAGGAAGGCGTAACTTCTGTTTTTCTACTATGTCTTGATTAAGTCCCGGTCATTCATTCGTGTCCGTTAAGGAATATATATATTAATCCCTTTGTGCTTCTCTCTCTCTCTCTCTCTCTCAGAGGCAGGTCCCTGAGCTTTCTTTAGTTCCACTATTGTCGGCAGTTTCGATCGATTGTGGTACCTAAGATGCGCCAGAAGTGAAGTTCATGCTTGCAGCTTGACTTTCGAGGATTTGAGCGAGTTTTTCTGAGCCGAGTTCTGGTGCTTTTTGCTTCAGATCCTGGATCTAAAATTGTCGTCGATTTTATACCGGGAGATTTTTCGATTCTGTGGACGAAAGTTCTCTTCAAGCTTGCTCGTGTTCTGACGGGAATGTTGCTTTGTTTTTTTCTTGACATTTGGAATCCGATTTTCCGCCGTAATCTTTTACGCAGATGTCTGTTTCATCGACTTCACCGGCGTACGTTTTCTCAAGAATAGAAGGACTTCACCTGTGCATTCGCGAAGCTCTAGCTGTCTCTTTTAGTGGTGGCTGTACCTTTGTCTCCTGCCCCTGATCTGGAGCTTTACGAGTTGTAAGAAAGGAGGTCCTCTTTTCCTTTGTGCTAGAAGCTGATAATCAGGCCGTATATTCCGGCGCTTCTTCTCTTCATCGTTCCCTGCGTTTTTACTCCCTTGCTTGTCATGTCTTCATCCTCTGTTGCCGCTCGCTCAACGTGCATGTAGATGCAACACGGTAGGACTCTGAAGTTCTTAGTTCCAGGAGTCAAAAACGGGCGGAGGATGTTAAGGCGATTCGACTACCTTCTTCTCTTCTCCGATTCTCCTGTACTTTTCTGTGATTGAACTTTTCGCCTGCAGCTCTTTGCGCCTCCTCGTGCAGGCTCGTCGACAGTTTAAGAAAAACTGTGGACGTTGCTGCCGAGTGATTCTTCTGCAAGATTTCGCGCTTCCTTGGTCCTGATCTGTAGCGATGGACGCATGTCACGGGGAAATATCGTTTTCTTGCTGTGCTTCCATCTTGCCATATCCATCTGCAGCTTCTCCGGTGTTCTTCCATCTCCATTTCGGGACTCTGCGCTCAGCAGCGAGGAAGATGATCTTCGCACACAACCTTTGACATTTAGTTTACAGATGCGATCAAGCATCACGTTATAGGTTTACCTTGAACTCCAGAAATTGCGTAACTTTCCTCAGACGTGCAAAACTTTGGGCTTTGGAGTTTCGGATCCCGATCATCGGGTTGTGCAGGAATCATGACGTCGGCTAAGGGCAGCAGAGTGTCGGAGAAGATGCAACGTGCGGTGCGCAAATTGCAGCACAGAATTGCAAACTCTAACCAGTCTACGTCGTACCAAAACTTGGTCTCAACTGACGAGATGCAAAGTCCAGCAGCTCTGAGTCGAAGGCGATCATCACTTTCCCGCAGCGGCCGCTCCGGTTCATCGAGCAGCGAGTTGGAAGAGTCGGACGAAGTCGACCGCCCGGCTGAAGAATCCCCTCCATACGATGTTCCAAGAGGCTTTTTGGCGGTGTACGTGGGGAGAGAGAAGAAAAGGTTCGTCATCAGCGCCAACTACCTCAACCACGCAATCTTCAGAATGTTACTGGAGAAATCAGCGGAGGAGTTAGGATTCGAGCACAAGGGAGGTCTGCCGATTGCGTGTGATGCTTCCTACTTTGAGCATCTGCTATGGCTGATTGAGTCCAACGACCCTGCCCTGCGCAACATAGAGATCAACGATCTTTGCGGATTCTGTGCCTATAACGACGCAATCTAGTTAGTCGGGGAGATTGTCAAGGGATCATAGATGCAGCTAAGCAGCAAGTTCCAGCTATGTATATATCTGGAGCTTTGATGCAGGTGACCCAACTGTGAAGCTTTCATGTCCAACTGTGAGAATCCAGAGCTTTATTGATGGAGCTAAGCTTTCATGTCCAACTGCAAGATTTTGTTCACATTACCCACTCACTGTAAACAAAATTTGCTGCATTCTGAAGAGCATCTGGCATAGCCCAAAAACCTTGACAAAATGTATTAAAAAATTGGTTTATAAATGCAACAAATCTCCCACTCTAAATTTGAAAGAAATTCCAATTTTTTTCTTTGTGGAGTGATTCTGGCGTCTGCATCACGATCTGGGCTGTAACTCAATCACACTGCCTGCTGATTGTAATTAAAAGTTTGCATGAAAACAGTTTCCACTTCTGTATGGAAAATCTTGAGCTGTTGCGTCAGTCCAATCCTCAAAGAAGGGATATCATTTCTCTGCTGCAACTTGCTGGGTGGATTGAAGGGAAATTATTACTTCAGGCTGCTGTTTTGTCGGGATTGAACCACTTTGTCATCACATGTTGGTGACCTGACAGATTTACTGTAGTAGAGGGTATCCTTAGCTAGAGATTTTTTTGGCAAGATTTCATGTCTGCTTCCCTTCACTTCTATTGTTTTCGATGCATTCTAGTGTGGAAACAGATGACAATGTCCATACAGTGAAGTGACATGAGGAATCAAAGTTGCAGTGCTGCACCATCACATTCATTTTTCAACAGACCCAAAGACACAAGCATTTGAGTGCAGGAAACCAGATTGCATGGGCATTATATCTTTTACACTTGAATAGAATGGGTGCCCTAGATCAGATTGCTTTGTTGTTGTTGTTGTTGTTGTTGGTAGCTTTTGTGTCTTGCATTTCAAACAGGCAAAGAAACAGAAGCAGTTTACACATTTGCAGTGGATCAAACATGAATTTTGTTTCTTGTTTCGTATTTGCCCTAGTCATCAGGCATACCTTCATGTGGCAAATCAATTAAAAGTCAGATGAAATTTAAGCTTCTCTTGCCTGATTGTATTGCCATCATGCAATTCCTTCATGTGGCAGATTGAAAGCCAGATGCAATTCACTTCTCTTCAAAGCTCACTTTCTAGTGTGGATAGGTGGTTCTAGGTTAGGCCTAAATTTCTAACAAAAGTCTTCCAACTCTAGTGTGGGACCAACCTTGGCCAAATTCTTGTCATCAACACTACAATTTAACTGGATATTGTCATGCATGATATAAGAAGCTTTATAAGATTTCCTGACCCATGTGTAAAAGCTTGTTCAACTATGATTGCTTGCAACATGGTTTAATCCACGCAACAAAATTCTCTGTGACCAGCTCATACATAAGCAATCCATCATCTGCATGATGTTAGCTGAATCTTTGACTGCACAAAACAAGACTAATACTGTGACCCAAGCTTGCAAGTAAAACAAAACCCAATGTGCAGCAACCATTGGAAGAAAAGACACACAAATATCTTGTGCAAGGGGAAAACTGCAATGACATCATGAGCTCCAAAAGTTCCACATAATGCAACTGGCACTAGTGTTCTGCAAGTTCATCAACAGTACATTGAGCTTGCTAAAAAGTTGTCCTGAGGTAACTATTCCTGAAAAGTATGTGCAATATGTACAGCTGCAAACATTACAAACAGCTTTACTTGTACCATTCAAACGCTAGGATTGGCAATGACACTCTCAAGTACACCTATCTGCAAGTAAGCTGTTGCAATTCTAAAAACCCAAGAAACAACTAGCTAGAACTCAAAGACCTGTGATTGAGCTCTCATGCATTTGTCAGCTAAAGCACATTGGTGTTGTAGTCTCCTCTATTTCTGCTGCGGCTGACTCAACAAAGCCAAGCTCTGATGCATCATGGGAGCAAGCTGATGGCAACCATCGTTTGTGTTCATCATCTACACACTAGCTAGACATTTCAGCCGAAGGAAGCTGTTACGGAGGACGCATGATGTTGTGATGCAGTGGGGTAGCAAGTGAGCATTGCACAGAAGTACTACTTTAACCTAAAGTATGCAGCTGCAAGCTGATGAAGTGATCCTGGTTGAATGCAGCAGCTGTGAGTGAGGATTGTCGAAGTAATGATATCGATTTACACTTTGGGATTCTGTATTGCGGGGCTTGAATTTTCTCGATTGATCAAGAAGGCGGGTGATGAGCCATGATTACCAGCTGCAGTTCCCTGCTCCAACCGGCAGAGCAAGCGCTGGAAGACATCAGGCTCACAAGCAATCCGCAGACCTCCTGGGTTGTCGAACCCAAACTCCTCCTCTGATTTGGCCAGCAAAGTTCTGAAGAGAGAGTGATGCAGAAACTCAGTCTGGATCACAAACCTCCGTTGCTCTCCTCCCACGTAAACCGCGAGGCAACCGTGTGGAACATCCCAGGGGCAACAGGAATCGGATGCAGCTTCTTCTTCTTCTTCTTCTTCTTCTTCTACGTTAGTCCAGCTGCTGTCATGAGAATCGTAGGAGTTTCGCCAGCTTCTCAGCTTCGGGCTGTCGGTATAATAATCCCAAGAAGCAACAGTTCTCGTGGAATTAGAGGCCGCGGGACTGGAGCTACCCACATCGAATAATGAGCTGCTGGAAGATCTTCGCCGGAAGCAGGAATAGCTACTGCTGCGACTACTAGAGCTCAGAGTCGATTTGAACTCCTTCTCCTCCTCCTCCTCGTGATGAGGAGCAGCTGCCGGAGCTCCTGCTGTGGTCGATGGGTCCAAGAGCAGCCTCAGACACTTCTTCACAAGACTTGCGAGTTTTTTCGTGGAGGGACTCATTGCTGCTGCTGCTCTTGATGGATTGCAAAGAGTATATACACCCAGACGAAATTCTAGTTTCTAAACCTATAATCGGCTAATAAGGAAATCTCCAACACATGGCGACACTTGGGTACTGAAGATCATGTGTGCAGAGTAATCGACTCATTTTGGCGTGAAAAACCCAGTCGCCAGCTGCTGCAGGCACTTTCTAGATTGGATTCTGACTCTAATTCCGCAGCTAGTTCTTTCTGTAAGTTGCACAACATCTATGGAAATGAAACGACTTCCTTATAAAACTACTATCCCAAACTCAATTCTCGCGGGAGATCATGAAGCAGTAGGAAGAAGCAAAAGCGATAGAAATCAAGAGTGAATCGAACTAGAACTAGAACTATCTTCAAGCTGTGAGCGAGATCTGATGATAGTAACAAAGGTGCAAACCGTGGCGGTTTTTTTATTTATACACGAATTGGCTAGACGAAGTTCTGCCGAGAAAACTAATTATCTCATGTAACTTGTTCATCAAACGCAAAATTTCTTATCAATCAAAAAACAGGACCCAAAGGAAAAACAAAACGTGATGATGCAGATTTTTTTTAGTTCTCACAAGCCCAGATGCCCAAAATCTGGTTCTTTATTATTAAAAAAAGAAAGAAACCCACATCTAGTTCTTCTCATATGCATATACCCAAAAGTACAACAGATGAAGAAGCACTACTACCTAAGCACATCACATCCCATGACCTTGTAAGCCTTTTTGGAACAGGGACCCATGTATCCCCTCCCCTCCCCCCTCCCACATTTTACAAAACGTGGATAAAATGGAGAAGGGGATCTAAAAGGTGCTTCTTGGACCCTTTTTTGTGTTCTAAACCCTTACATTTGTGTGAGAACAAGGGTAAAATTTGTTGGAGAAGAAGGAAGGGATGTCAAAAGCACTCCAGCAGCATTCGGTGACCCGGCACCCACCACTGCACCATCAGCTGAAGATTGTTGTGAGTTATTTGTCGTACTGATGACCCACAGCTTCAGTCACGAAGGTTCAACCTTGTTAACCTTTCTTGTAAGCCCCACCTACCTCCCCCTCACACTACCCGGGTGATGGTACCCATATATGCAGGTAAGTATTGTATCATAGGTAATGAGTTAAGCTATAAGTAAAAGTGATTATTATCAAGGTACTTGTCAGGCACTTGGTGGCTTCCAGGTAGGCAGATGCATGTGAATTGTTAGTTCACAATTAACCATCATGGTTAGCTATGGGACAGGAAATACAACAAATGTTGTATTTCCTGTTCACATGGCATCCATCCATCCTGCATTGTGGGCTGGTGGGAGCTGGTTCACTTTAGCTCCTTTCACATGGGTTTACAGCTTTGCATGATGTAATTACATATGCAGTTGTGAGAACACTAGTGGCCCACAGATGGTTTGAGTGTTGTAGGGTGAAAGACTAAAACAACAGCAATTGTTATGTGCGAGTAATGGGATTAGGGTAATGTGATAGAGTAATGTTTGTTATTAATCAAACTCAAGGAATTAGCTCTCTAAAAGAAACATAAAAGAAGCTTTGAATTAAGCTGTGTATAATGAGTTTTTCTTTTGGACCTGGCTTTTGGAAGTTCCCTCCAAATACTTTAGGAAAGAGAAATAGACATTCTTTGCCCATTTTTGTCACAGTTTGTTGTATATTCAAGCCTAGAATCCCGTAAAAGATAGAACCTGACGGTTGGAAAAGTGTCACTACGCGTGAACCATACTATGGACAAGTTATTTGTTTGCAAATTTCAAGCGTCACCAAACTAGTAATAGTATTCACAGCCATTCAAAGACAATATGGATGTGGAATCTCCAGAGTTCCACAACTCACTATTTTGGAGGTAATCCAAGACTTGGAAGGCCAGATATAAAGTTTATTTTAGTCTTAACATCAATACAGGTAATAACAATGAGCATCAATTCCTTTTTTTGGGACAAAGAAAATTACTTACCAGGCCTATCTTGACAGACCCAACTAAGAGAAAGGAAGGGAAGTCTATAATACATTCATATGATGATTTAGATAGCAGCTGACCACCGCCACAAAAAAATTGGTGGGCCTCAAAATTAGCCCTGCCATTAAGGACTGATTTTTCCTAACTTTTTTCAATTCATCAACTCTTCCAATTATTTCTCACTCCGATTGATGCACTACCTAGGCTATTGGGTGGGCCTTCCTGATTTTTCTCAACCACCTTCCCTTGATTTCTCTGCAGAGGGGTCTCCTTTTAATGCAGAGGTGTCTCTTAGAAATATGTGTTATGGGACATTTTAGTTGTGTTATTGGCTCTGCACATATGGTACTTGGTAGAGACTTTAGCCCAGTGACTCTTTAAAAAAATTGAGATGTAGCTGAAGTGGTGGTCATCCATAATGAGATAATTTAGCCAGGTTTGGAGATTAAAAATATGAAAGTAAAATGTTTTTAGCCTCTTCTATATTTTTGGCTGTCTATTAGAACTTAGGATAGAATCTGACCACTTTTTTTTAAGAAATAAAATTCTATTTTGAAATTTTGGAGACTTAAAAGCCCTAAAAACACTAATTTTTTTCAATTTTGAAAAATGAATCGCCCAAAACAAAAGGGCACGTTCCATAAAATTGCATGTATCTAGATGAGAAATTGTAGATCCACTAAGGGAAGATTTTAATTTGAAGTTTGAACATGCCATAAAGGGCAGAAGAACCATTGGGCAAGGAATTGGTTGCTCCCACAAAATAAAACATATTGAGAAAAAAACTGGGTGAATGGTTTGCAAAAGGCTTTTTATTGCAAATTGTATTAAAAGTAAAGGACATAGTTATTATATCATCAGCACCCTTTTGCCATTGCCTTCCCTCCAGGCTCCACCTCGCTTGTGTAGTACTATTCTGTGCCACCACCCCAGAGTCCAGACGAAGTTGGCTCTTCTACCACACATTGATTCACACCATGGGCTCCACAATGTGCACCACCCTACCATGTTGTTATTATGCACTCACTACTATCCCTGATAAAAAGTTGGCATCTACGATTCTGCCTCATGAGTTTTTGGGGCATTTGGGAGCCCAGATTGAAGTACCTAACAACAGCCACCAGCACACCATGAGGGATGGATGGTAGGCGGACATGAAACACTTTTTCCATCCTGTTTCACGTCCCTACCTAACTGATCTGTGGTTATGAGTTTGGTCAGCTATTGTGAAATCCCTACGACCACATCCCACATGGCCAACAAAAACTTTGGAACCAAAATTATGTTTGTGATTGCTAGATCAATTTAAAATTCCCCAAAAAGTCATTTTTAACTTAATTAACAGGCAGGGCATAATATGAACTTCAACAGGCGGTTTTTTTTTAGGGGGCGGGGCCATGTTTTGCATTGTGGCAACAAAAAGTTTTTTTAGCATAATTTTTTTTAATTGCTAATTTTTAAAAAAAGAAATAGCCAAACTTTTGAAACCACAAAATTGAAAATAAAACCTTTCTGATAACCCACTAGTCCTTCCTTACATATGTATGAACTACAAACCATCTATCTGCATCAACTTCCCAAGTATTTGCCTATTTTCCAACCTACCTATACCTACTGAACCTTTAGTTAAGGGGTTAAGTTACTAATGGAACCGGAGGTGAACCCAATGGGTCATGCTGGCAAGATATTTTTGTGTAGTGCTTGAATAACAGTGTGAAGGTCAGTAACGTTCTTGAATTTAAAGTTAGTGGCTTTAACTAATTTGTGCAGTCTCTCTTTTAGGGGCGGTTTACACTTGAGGGGTTGTGCAGTGGCCGAATGAAACCGAAAATCACTCATTGGTCCATAATGCCAAGGGTTTAACATTAAATTAATTTGAGGCCACAGCAAATGGAAGTAGATGAAAAGTCCACACCTAAGGCAAAAGAAGAATTATGAAAACTCAAATATTTCACCATGCAAAAATATAATCTTCAAAAAATCCTCTAAAGGGAACCACACTCCTTCAAGATCATATTATAACTCGATAACTAATCTCAAGTTTCAACACAAGCCAAAATATCATCTTTCAAAAATCCTCATATAAAAATAGACCTACTACCTAGGGGCCAGGATCCCTTAAGCTATTATACTCTGGAATGAAACTCAACACACTATCCTTGCCTCATCACACCCTTGTCAAGGGATGTCTGACAGTGACAAAAGTAGATTGGGGTGGCCCATGGTTTGGGAGGTTACAAGAATGGTCACATCCAAACAAACAAACACCCAGCTTAACATATAAATTCCAATTCAGCTGTCGTTTGGATGATTGCCATGGTTAAACACCAAACGCATTTGAAAACCTGAAGAGTTTAATTTTACTTATCCAATTGATGCAAAAGTCAGTAGGGGCAAAAGAATTCAGTGTGCTTATCTATAAAGGAAGGTTGTTTGTTTGGTTTGTTTTGTTTGTCATGTTGAGATCTCCCAAACCATGGTGCCTATTGCTGCACTCTTGGTATCATTGGAAAGCCTTTGATGAGCAGAGGTGCACCAAATTGGTTTCATAAGTTTTCAACCTACACTGGAGTCGTTATTGAATATTGAAGATGGTGAAAAAAACTGCATCAATCTGATCAAGTCTCTAAAAATGGTCTCTTGCTGAGCTGCTGTGGACTGTTCTTACTGCAGTATTGAGTTTACTATTTTTCAAAGCTTCCTGTATGTGATGTTGAAAGCTTCAGAAGCTGCAAAAACTCCAAAACTTGGACTACATCCCAACCCATGGTTGACACTAGTACCATCTCTTTCAAAATGTGAATCAGGAAAATTTATTGGACCTTGACGCTTTCAACAGCTACACAATTATGAAAAGTATGACAAATTCTGAGATGAAGTGGGGAAAAAAAAAATTGCAAAATATCCACCTTTTCAAAATATTCCAATTTTGTGTGTTAGTTTTTAAAGTTTGGGTAAGTGGAAACCTACAGCTTTGCTAAAATAATAGAACCCAATACACAGATGCCACTATTATACAGGAGCAGACATCTGAGTATACCAAAAGAAGATTCAAAGACACATTATTTGCATTATGAAGATACAGGTGCCTATTGCAGAACACCATATTAAAAATTCAGCTTCTGTAAGAAACTTTCAAGCTTCAAGACTGTGACCACTGTACATTTGTTACATCTAAATTCCAAGCCCTAAATCTCCCGAAAAACCCACACGTCAATGTTAACCACCCTGTACCTGCAGGTGCTCCTCCTGCAAAGCCAAATTGAATGTTGAAAAGCTGAACTGCACATCCACTTGATGAATTCTTTGCATCGTCGCATGATGCCTGCAAAATGATTTTGGTGTCTTTAGTATCACTGATATTACTGCATGTAGCAGGCAAGTTGTTGATCATTGACCAGATAATGTTGCTGATCAATTTCCCTCAACTCAGGGTTAAAGAATCATGTAACTTACCAGTGTAAAGTCTCAAATATCTCCCAAAACAAGTAATGAAAGACAAACTGAAGGTGGCACCTCAGTTTTGCTTTCAGGGTTTTTGTCTCAACACACTCATGTTCCTCAGCGATGTCATTTGCTTGTTGTCTATATGCGAGGCCCACGTTTTCCTTTTCGTCCCCCTCCAACATCATTGTCCATTATGCAAATACCAAAAAACAGTGAGATCCAGACCAGCGCAGCCATGAAAATCTTGGATGACATGTTGGCTCGCCGCCACGAAGGAGTCTGTGATGCTTTAACAACAACCCCAGTCCACACATCAAATGCCAGTACACACTGTCAATAACATGAGTATCATCATGCTGTAGATAGATAGTCAAGTTGCTCAATATCAAGAGAGTTCAAAAACCAGCAGAGGTGTTGGCCCAAATATTTCTTCCCATCTGGAGCCCGTAAGTTCAATTCTGATCACTGTTTCACCTGGTTACCACCCCAATCATAGTTAGGGTTTTGGCTAGTAGGGCTGCCAGCAGTGGCCATGAGGCTGCACAAAATCAGGGCTGCCGGCTTCATGATACCAAAAAAAGCACAAAGGGAGTCTAGAAATGAATGAAGAGAAATACCATCAATTCTTGGCACCGGCTCCAGTAATTCCTTCTCTTCATCTTCCTTCTCTGCACATGTGACAACAGACTGTATACCTCCAAACCCTAACCCCTGCCTCCGTCTTCGTCGTCCCCTTGGAGAAGGCACCTGAATACTCGATTTCATGATGATGCCGAATCTGGGGAGCCCTAATGGCTTCACGTATAGATTAAATTTCCTTGTCCTTAAAGAACCAGTCACCAGCACAGCAGAACGTGGGATCACAGAAGTTGTTATCAACTGAAGCTCCATAGGCATTACTACTGTTCACGGTATATGATGACTCCCAGCCCCTACAAGGACGCCAAATGACAAGTGTGAGAATTTCCAATACATCAAAATTAAAATTTCAAAGAGAGGAATCTGTACAGAATTTCTCCCTATCCTCCAATCAAAATCGACATGATTCAAAGGGGCAAGCGATCTGTATACAATCTTCTGACGTTCCTCCAAGCAACACCAACATGACTCAAAGGGTGAAGGGATCTGTTACCCTACCCAAGCCCTAGATGATGTCAAAACTGCAAAAAAATGCGTTCTAAGTTATGAGAATCAGCAATTCCAAGTGTACTAACGCTTGCCGCGATGGGTACCTGAGAATGGGAATCGAGCGCCACACAAACTGTGAAGGGACAGCCAAATTGAAGACACAAATCCACTGAAACTCTGCCTCCGTTTCTTCTCCTTCTTTTTTCTTCTTGGTTGCTTTCTTCTTCTCCGGCTCGCGTGCGCGCGCTTGGAGATAGATCCACCGTAGGATGTAGACGATAGTGAGATCTTGATCGTTGGTCTGTTATTGAGTTTTAGGTCAAAAGAGTGGATTCAATGTTATGGCGACGCGTGGCAGGACAAGCGGCAGCACTTAAGGTCAGTAGGATAAAAGTAAATAGCTTGAGAATTTATTACCTATAGCTAATCCAGTAGTATGCTAGGAGCTAGTAGTTGGCGCTATGATTTCTGTTTTCGACAAAAAAAAGAAATTGGGAAATTTTTGGAGTATTTTGTTTTCAACTCTTCTTTGACTAAATTTGCTAAATTTTTGGAATTTTTTTCCAAGTTTTTAACATCAAATGGAAAAAAAAAAAAAAAAAAAAAAAAAAACAAATTAAAAATAAAAAAAAATATTTAAAATTTTTTAATAGAAAAAAATAAATAAAATAAAAAAATAATTTTTTTTTTTTT
>Ga0116231_10003712_pt1 | contig 31455 bp, 31 predicted proteins | sample S1TSphgellanicum_2_FD_89695 | JGI IMG/M metagenome (GOLD analysis project Ga0116231, IMG submission 89695) | Host-associated microbial communities from peat moss isolated from Minnesota, USA - S1T2_Fd - Sphagnum magellanicum MG | ecosystem: Host-associated > Plants > Peat moss > Unclassified... | reverse complement strand
GCTGCGCAACCTCCTTGAGCGCCTTGTCACCGGCCAAGTGCCCGAAGGCGTCGTTGATCCCCTTGAACCGATCGATGTCGATCATCATGCAGGCGACGCGGCCGCCGCTGCGGCGAGCCCGCGACAGCTCCTCTTTGAGACGCTGCTGCAGGTAGCGGCGATTGTGCCAACCCGTGAGGAAATCCGTGATGCCGGCACGCAGCAGGCGCGTGCGATTCACCCCGTTCTCGAGGCAGACCGCGGCGATCGCGCCGAGATGCGCGAGAAAGTCGGTGCCGTGATGGCGTGTGAAACGCGTCGCATCGCGGCTGCCGAAGCATAGCGAGCCGATCGCGCGGTCGACTCGCGGCAGCGGCACGAGCGCGACGCTCTTCAGATCGCGAACCCCGGGAAACAGCAGATGATGGTCCGCTCCGACGAAGGGGCCCAGCCAGGGTCTGTGCAAGGCGGTGAGCTGCGGGGCGAGCCCGATCAGCGTGTCGACGAAAAATATCTGGCGGAAATCCTCGGGTCGATCCCCGCTCGCGACCAGCAGATGACGGATCTCGTGATCTGGATCGAGCAGCACGACGCTGATCGCGTCGAGCGCATACGACTCCTTGAGCCCGTCGACCATCGCCCGCAGCAATTGCGCGAGCTTGTCGGCGCGCAGCAGCAGCAGCTCGCGCGCTTGCATGCGCTTCATGATCGCTTCGTTCTCGGCCGCTTCGGCGGTCATCTCGGCGAGACGCCTCTTGAGTGCCTCGATTTCGCGTGCCTCCGCGTCCTGCGCCATGTCGGTCAACCCGGCCGCGCGGCGGCACGCACGTCGAAGTACGTGCGCCCACGATTCATGAGTCCCGCGAAAGCCGCCGCGTCGCCGCTCTCGACGGCAGCGATGAGCCGTTCGACCGCCGCGCGCAAGGCGCGCAGGGACTCGCCGCCGTAATCGTTCAGGTTTTGGATCTCGAAGTACAGCTCCGGACTCTCGGCGGCGACCCTGGCCGCAACCTCGAGCTGCGAGTCGAAGGTCGTGCTGGAAAGCTTGGCGAGCCGTGGCGCCGCCTCGCCGCTCTCGACGAGCGCGGTGAAAAAGGCGATGTTGAGCGCGTGCGAGAGGCCGAGCACGTACGCGATCAAGCGATCGTGTTCGTCCAGGCTCATCACGACCCGTTCGGCCATCGTCGGCGCGAACAGGGCCTGTGCCTCTTCCAGGGCGGCGGCGTGCCCCAAGTCGATGAAGATGACATGGCGTCCGGACAGCAGTTCGGTGTCGGGGCCGAACATCGGGTGCACAGAGGTGACCCTGCATCCGGCCGCGGCGAGTGCCGAGAGGCCGCTGCGCAGGGGCGTCTTGAGCGAACCGAGATCGAATATCAAGCCCCGCGGCGCACGGGCCGCCAATGCGAGCAGCAGTTCCGCCGTCGCCCCCAAGGGCGTCGCGAGCACGATCAAATCCTGCTCGAGCGCATCTTGCTGCCAGTCGGCGACGTAGCCGAATCCGGATAAGGATCCCGCCGGATCGGCGATGGTGACACGGAATCCTTGCGAGGCCAGGAAGTCGGCGAACCACGCGCCCATCTTGCCCCGGCCGCCGATGACGAGGGCCTGTTTGCCGCTGCCATGCGCTTGGGCGGCAACACCCGCCTGTTCTTGCGTGGCGAGTGAGGATTGAATCAACTGGCGCAGCAAGGACTCGGCGAGATCCGCGGAAACGCCGAGGCGCTCCGCGGTGTTGCGCGCCCTCAGGATCACTTCGCGCTCGCGGCCAAAATCTCGGGTCGGCCGGTTCGTGGCTCGCTTCACCGCGGCGATGCGTTCGCTCAAATCGCGGCGCCGCGCGACCAATTCGATCAGCTGACCGTCCAGCTCCGAGATTGCGCCACGCAGCTCGTCCAAATTCATGATGTGGTCACTCCTGGTGAGGCTACGCTCCGTGTTGATGACGGCACTCGTTTATAATATCGGCGCATGACACCAAAGTCTTACTGGACCGAGACCCTGCCCGAACCTCTGCCCGCCAATCCGCTGCAGGTGGTGGCGCAGTGGCTCGCGCAGGCAAGAGCCGACGGGGCGCAGCCGAACCCGAATTCCATGGTTCTGGCAACGGCGGACGCCCGCGGTCGGCCGTCGGCCCGTGTGGTCCTCTGCAAGGCAATCGAAGTCGAGGCCGGGGCGATCTTGTTCTACACGAATTATGCCTCCCGTAAAGGCCGCGAGCTCGACGCCAATCCGCGGGTTGCCGCGGTTTTTCATTGGGACATGCGCCACCGCCAGGTCCGGGCCGAGGGCGAGGTACGACGCTTGACCGACGCCGAGAACGACGCCTATTTCGTTTCGCGACCCTGGCAGAGCCGCTTGGGTGCCTGGGCCAGTGCGCAGAGCCAACCGGTCGAGAGCCGCGCGGCCTTGGTCGCCGCCGTCGCGGCAGCCGCGCGGCGCTTCGGCGTTGCTTATGCTGGACCCGGCACGGCCGAGCCGGCCGATGTCGACGTCGTCGTGCCGAGACCCGCGCATTGGGGCGGATTCCGGCTGACGGTCGATGCGCTCGAACTATGGGTCGAGGGCGAGTTTCGCATCCACGACCGGGCCGTCTGGACCCGGGACTTGTCGGAGCCCGCGAGCGCTGCCGGCTGGAAAGTCACGCGCCTGCAGCCCTGATGGGCCTGGAAGCAGCCGCGTGAACCTGCTGCGCGGCTTCGATGCGACCTGCCCGCACTGCTGGGAAACGATCGAGCTGACGCTCGACCTGTCCGTGGCGGAGCAGACGTATTTCGAAGACTGTCCCGTGTGCTGCCGGCCGATGATCGTGTCGTATTCATGCACCGATGGCGAACTCGCCGGACTTCAAGTCGAGGGGGCCGAGTGACGGCGTCCATGCCGAACGGAGGTGGTGATCGGGGCGGCCACCGCCAGGGAGGTTCGCTGGAGCGGACCCTGAGCCGTAAGAGCCTAGCCGCGCAAAGCGGCGCACAGGCCGTCATGCAACCGGCCGTTGGTTGCGAGTACCGAGGTGCTCTGCAAGCCGATCGCGACACCGTCCAAGTCCGTGAAACGGCCGCCCGCCTCAGTGACGATTGCGACCGTGGCGGCGATGTCGAGGATGTTGACGTCGGACTCGACGACCGCATCGATCTTGCCGCCCGCGAGCAGATGGTAGTGCAGGAAATCGCCATAACCGCGAATCCGATTGACGCGCGCCACGACCGCGCCGAACGCCTGCCACCGGGAACCGAGGGCGAGACTCTTGAGGTTTCCAGCCGAGAGGGCCGCCGCTTCGATCGTGTCGACGTCGCTGACCGCCAAGCGTTTGCCGTTGAGGTAGGCGCCGCAGCCGGCTTGCGAATAGGCAAGTTCGCCGTAGACCGGTGCGCTGGAAACGCCAAGCACGATGCGCCCTTCGCGCATCAAAGCGATCTGAGTGGAGAACATCGGATATTCGCGTACGAACGCCTTCGTGCCGTCGATCGGATCGACGAGCCAGAGACTCTCGGCGTCGCGGGCATGTGAACCGGTCTCTTCGCCATAGAAGCCGTAATGCGGAAACCGCGCCTCGAGGATCGCCCTTATGGCGAGTTCGCAGCGCACGTCGGCTTCGGTGACCGGCGATTTGTCGGCCTTGAGGCGCACCTCGAGATTGCGCTGATAGAGCGAGCGGGCGATCTCGGCGGCGGCGGCGGCGGCGGCGAGCGCCGCTTGTAACTCGGCCGAGTGTTGCATGCGATCAGCTCCTTGAGCGCGGTATAATGGAGCATGGGCAATCGTCTCAGCAAGATCTACACGCGAACCGGCGACCACGGCAGCACCGGACTCGGCGACGGCTCGCGCGTGCCGAAGGACAGTGCGCGGGTCGAGGCCTATGGCACCGTGGATGAGCTCAACAGCACGATCGGCGTCGTGCTCGCCATCACCAGCCTACCCGAGCCGGTACGGCTGTGCCTCACCGAGGCGCAGCACGACTTGTTCGATCTGGGCGCGGAATTGTGCATCCCCGGACATCGCGTCATCACGGCGGTGCACACCGACCGGCTCGAGCGCGCGCTCGACGCCTTCAACGAAGACCTGCCCGCGCTGAGCGAATTCATTTTGCCTGGCGGCGGCCCGGCCGCGGCAGCCTGCCACGTCGCGCGCACGGTCTGCCGCAGAGCGGAGCGCCGCTGCTGGTCACTGGCGCAACTCGAGACGGTCGCGCCCGAAGTCATGATTTATCTGAACCGTCTTTCCGACCTGCTGTTCGTGATCGCCCGAGTCCTCGCCCGCCACGAGAACGGCGGCGAAGTACTCTGGCGGCGACGCTGAGCGCGCAGGGCGCCGCTCAAGAGGCCGGCCGCTGCGCGCGCGAACACGCCAGCGCGACCAGGCGACGGGCGCGCGGCCAGTCGAACGCCGGACCCGGATCGGTCTTGCGTCCCGGTGAGACATCGCTGTGCCCGACCAGACGTTCCGGCGAGAGCCGCGGATAAGCGGTGCAGAGCGCCGCAATCACCGTCGCGAGCACGCGATACTGTACGTCTTCGTAGGGCACCGAGTCGGCTCCTTCGAGCTCGATCCCGACCGAAAAGTCGTTGCACCCCTCGCGTCCGCCATACGCGGACTTGCCGGCGTGCCAGGCACGATCCGTGAATCTCACGTATTGCGTGATCTCGCCGTCGCGACGTATCAAAGCATGGGAGGAAACTCGCAAACCGGCGAGAGTAGCGAAGTACGGGTGCGCATCGACGGGGAGTTCGTTGCTGAAGAGGCGATCGATCCAAGGCCCGCCGAAGGACGCGGGCGGCAGGCTGATGCCGTGCACGATCATCAACTCGGCCTCGCAGCCGGTGGGTCGCGCATCGCGATTCGGCGACGGAACGTAGCGCGCGCCGCGTAGCAGGCCCGTGGCGAGATCCACCTCGAGCGGCGGCAAGCGCATGTTCTTCGTCTGCATCCGGGGTAGCATGCGACAATAGGCGGCGACATGAAAGCCACCGCCGGACCATCGGACCCGCTGCCTAGCGAAGCGAACCTCGTTGCCCGTGATCTTGCCGTGGTCTGGCATCCGTGCACGCAAATGAAGGACCACGAGTCCTTGCCCATGATCGCGATCCGCAGCGGCGCGGGCGCTTGGCTCGAGGACCTTGCGGGCAAGCGCTACCTGGACGCCGTGAGCTCCTGGTGGGTCAATCTGTTCGGGCATGCCAACCCACGCATCAACGCCGCTGTGCGCGAACAACTGGAGCGTCTGGAGCACGTGATCTTCGCCGGCTTTACTCACGAACCGGCGGTACGCCTCGCCGAGCGGCTCGTCGCGATCGCGCCGACCGGCCTGACACGCTGCTTTTTCGCCGACAACGGCTCGGCCGCGGTCGAGGTCGCGCTCAAGATGAGCTTCCATTATTGGCGTAATCGGGGCCAGCACGGCAAGACCCGGTTCATCGCGCTCGAAAACGGCTATCACGGCGAAACCCTGGGCGCACTCGCCGTCGGCCACGTGGATCTTTACAAAGCGCTGTACAAGCCGCTGCTCATGGACGTGATCATGGCGCCCTCCCCGGATTGCTCTGGCTGCGAGCCCGGCGAAACCTGGGAGGCGTATTCCCTGCGCCGGTTCGACGCGATGGAGGCGCTGCTCGCCCTGCATGCGCGCGAAGTCGCCGCGGTGATCGTCGAGCCGCTGGTCCAGTGTGCCGGCGGCATGCGCATGTATCATCCGATCTACCTGACCCGCCTGCGCGAGGCCTGCGACCGCCACGGCGTGCATTTGATCGCCGACGAGATCGCCGTCGGCTTCGGTCGGACCGGAACGATGTTCGGCTGCGAACAGGCCGGGATTTCGCCCGACTTCCTGTGCGTCTCGAAGGGCCTGACCGGCGGTTACCTGCCGCTTTCGGCGGTGCTCACGAGCGAGGACGTCTACGCCGCGTTCTACGACGACTATGCGAGCTTGACCGCGTTTCTGCACTCGCACAGCTATACCGGGAACCCGCTCGCCTGCAGTGCAGCGCTCGCCACTCTCGATATCTTCGCGAGCGACGATCCGCTCACGACAAACATGGCCAAAGCCGAACGGCTCGGCCGCCGGGCGCGCGAGTTGGCCGATCACCCGCACGTCGCGGAGGTTCGACAGACCGGCATGATCGTCGCCGTCGAATTCGTGCGCGACAAGCGCACGCGCACGCCCTACGCGTGGCAGGAACGGCGGGGAATGCGCGTCTATCGCCATGCGCTGAACTCAGGCTTGCTGCTGCGGCCGATCGGCAACGTCGTCTACTTCATGCCACCCTACATCGTCGACTCGGCGGAAATCGACTTCATGGTCGACACGGCGGCGCGAGGCATCGAGTTGGCGACGTGCGACTGACCAGAGTATGGGTCGATGCCGAGCCGGCATCCGGGGAAATGCTTGAACTACCGGCCGAGACCGGCGCACACGTGGCCAAGGTGCTGCGGGCCCGCAGCGGCGACGGCTTGGTCCTGTTCAACGGCGACGGGCGGGAATGGAGCGGCGAGATCGCGAGCGTGCGCGGCTCGCGCGTCACGGTGTCCGTGGGGCAGGCGCGAATCATCGATCGCGAGTCACCGCTTGCCGTATCGCTGCTGCAATGCTTGCCGCGCGGCGATCGCATGGACCTCATCGTGCAAAAGGCCACGGAACTCGGGGTCGCGAGGATCATTCCGGTGCTGAGCAAACGCAGCGTCGTGCGCGTCGATGCCCGCCAGAGCGCGGCGAAGGCGGAGCACTGGCGCGCGGTCGCGGTCGCCGCCTGCGAACAGTGCGGTCGCAATCGCGTGCCGGTCGTCGAAGCGCCACGCGCGCTGCTCGATCATCTCGGCGCCTTGCCGCCCACCGGCCTCAGATTCGTCCTCGACCCGGAAGCCGAGGATCGCACCGCAGCCGGGGGGGCGCTGAGCGGGGCTGAGATCGCAATCGGCCCGGAAGGTGGTTTCACGGCGGAGGAACTCGAGGCCTTTCGCATCGCCGATTTCCGCGCGCTGCGGCTCGGACCACGCGTGCTGCGCACGGAAACCGCGGCGATCGCGGCGATCACCTGGCTGCAGACCCGTTACGGCGACATGGCGGGCGGGGAGCCTGTCTGAATGTTTCCAGCCGTATCCGCACGAGCCTCTCAGCCAAGCACCGAGGTTTCCTCGGCGATCATTTCCTCGAGCCGCGCCAAATCGGGGATCAGCGGTGCTTCGTTGACCATGCGCACCTGACATATGACCGGGGACCGCTCGCCGAAGCTGCGCGACGGGTCGGGACGAATGACGTCTGCGTTGACCCGTACCAACTGTGGAAATCCCTGCGTCAGCATGCCGAAATAGCCAGCTTGGATCTTGCCGCCGGGTGCATGGAACACGACCACGCGTGTCCGCCCCGAAATGCTCGGCAAGGGCAGACCGAGCGCGCCTTCGAAAGACACCACCGGAACGCTTTTTCCGCTCCAGCCGGCGAGCCCTAGGTACCATGGCGGCGCATTGGTCATCTGCGCCGGGGTCTGGTAGCCGATGACCTCGGCAACGCAGACGCGCGGGACGATGAGCCGTTCCCCGACCAGCGGCACCAGCAGGCTGTAGAGTTCATCGCGCAGATCCGACATCGCGCGCCTGCGCCTCAGCGGGCCACGGCGTTGCGCCGGTTCACCAGCGGTTCGATCGCGTCGAGGAGTTGGCTTTCCTGGTACGGCTTGCCGAGATAGTCGTCGACGCCTAGTTCAATCGCGCGGGCGCGGTGCTTTTCGCTGACTCGGGAAGTGATCATGACGATGGGAATGTGCTTCAGTCGCTGGTCGCTGCGGACGTGCGCCGCAACCTCGTAACCGTCCATGCGCGGCATTTCGATGTCCAGCAAGATGATGTCCGGTAGATTTTCCTGGAGCAAGGACACCGCCTCGACTCCGTCCTTGGCCGTCAGTACCCGCATGCCATTGCGCTCGAGCAGACGCTGGGTCACGCGGCGCACCGTGATCGAGTCGTCGACGACGAGTGCGAAGGTGCGCCGGTCGCGCTGTTCCTGCACGACCTCGGCGGGGCGGCCGCGCCATTCGGAGCGCACCAGCGAGCCCATGTCGAGGATCACCACGATGCGTCCGTCCCCGAGTATGGTCGCACCGGCGATGCCGCGAACGCCCAAGATTTGTGGACCCAGGTTCTTGACGACGATTTCCCGGCTACCGACCAGCTCGTCGGTGACCAGCGCCGTGGAATGTTCACCGGCGCGGATCAAGACGACCGACATGGACACGTCGCCTTCGGGCAGACGCGTCGCGCCGAGCCCGACGAAGGAGCCGAGGTGTTGAAAGCGGTATTTCTGGCCACCGTACTCGAACAAGGGGGCATCCTTGCTGAGATGGCGCGCGACGATGTTGCGCGGCAGGCGCACGACGCCCTCGACCGTCGGCATCGGCAGCGCGTAGACCTCGTCGGCGACCCTTACCATCAACGCCTGGCTGATGGCGAGCGTGAAGGGCAAACGGATCGTGAATCGTGAGCCGCTGCCTAGGGTGGACTCGATGAACAATCCGCCGCCCAGCCTCTTCACCTCGGTGGCGACCACGTCCATGCCCACGCCCCGCCCCGCGGCCTGGGTCACCCGGCCGGCCGTGCTGAAGCCGGGCTCTAGGATCAGCTGCATGGCCTCCTCGTCGGTGAGTTTCGCATCCGTGTCGGCGAGACCCAGAGAATGGGCCTTTTCGCGGATCAACCGGGTATCGATGCCGGCACCGTCGTCGGCGACCACGATCACAACCTCGGCGCCGTCGCGCGCCAGGCTGACTTGGATACGGCCTACCTCGGGCTTGCCGAGACTAATACGCCGTTCGGGCGACTCGATGCCGTGCACGACGGCATTGCGCAGCATGTGCTCGAGCGGCGGCACCATGCGCTCGAGCACCTGACGATCGAGTTCCGCCGATGCGCCCTCGACGGCGAGTTCGGCGCGCTTGCCGGTGTCGTTCGCCGCCTGGCGCACGAGCCGCGTGAGGCGCTGCACGTGCCGCTGAAACGGCACCATCCGGGTGCGCATGAGGCTGTTCTGCAGTTCGGTGATCACGCGCGCTTGCTGAGTCAGCAGATTCTGCGTTTCGCGGGTCAGTATCTCGAGCAGACCTTGGATGCTCGCGACGTCGCTCGCAGTCTCGGCGAGCGCACGCGACAACTGCTGCAGCGAAGAATAGCGATCCAGCTCGAGCGGATCGAAATCACCGCGATTCGCATCCTCGTCGCGACGACGATGCAACACCTGCGCCTCGGTCTCGATCTCCATGCCGCGCAATTGGTCCTTCAAGCGCGTGACGGTGCGTGCCAGCTCGGCGAGATTGAAATCGATCGAGTTGACCTGTTGACCGAGCCGGGCGCGGAAGATACTGACCTCGCCAGCATTGTTGAGCATGGTGTCGAGCAATTCGGCATCGACGCGGGCCATCTCTGTGCGTTCGACGGGCGCGCTCTCGCGTCCGGGCAGCACGGGAGCGGTGGACAAATCGGGGCTCGCGGGGCTTGATTCTGCGGTCGGGGAGCGCGCCGGCTCGCGCTCTTGCGCAGGCGCTGGGATCGCAATGGACTCGGATGCGGCGGCGACCGGGGGCGCGGCAACGACCGGGGGCGCGGCGGCGACCGGGGGCGCGGCAACGACCGGGGGCGCGGCAACGATCCGGGGCGCGGCAGGGACGGGCGGCGCGGCAGCCGCAGGCTCGCTGCGGCCGCTCGTGAGTGCGCGGATTTGCTCGATCTGGCGGGTGCCGGCCTTCGGTAATGCGCCGCTGCTGACCGTATCGCGCATGCGCGCCAATTCGTCGAGACTGGACTGCAGCACGGCATGCGCGCGGTCGGTAGCGGCCACCGCGCCGCTTTCGATCTGAATCACCAGGGTCTCGAGTTCGTGGCTCAGATCGCCCATGGCGGCGATACCGGCCATGCGCGCACCGCCCTTCAGCGTGTGCAGCTGACGCTGCAATTCGGCGGCCGGCTGCTGACTCTTGCGATCGCCATTCCAGGTATTGAGCGAAGCCTGTGCGGCTTCGAGCAGCTCGGTGGCCTCCTCGCTGTAGATGTTCGCAATCTCATGGTCGAACGGTTCGGCGGGTACCGCGGTTACCGCGGGCGTTTCGCCCGGCTGGTCGATAACGGCAATCAGCTGCGATCGATCCGCTTCCGGCGCAGCACCGGCGATGAGCGCATCGAGCTCGGTCTCGAGTGACCTGATGCGCTCGAGCAACTGCGGCTGATCGGCGAAGAAGATGGTCGATTCGTCGATGTGAGAAACGACGTTCTCGATCGCCGCGACCGCGTCTTCGAGCAGGACCAGGTCTTGGTCCGCGAGGCCGCGCCCCGCATCGAAAACCTTGCTCATGTAATGGTTGAGCGGCTCGGTAATGCGGATTCCATGTCTCGCTTCAGCCATCTTCGAACTGCCGCTCAGCGTGTGGATCGCCCGATAGACGCTCTCCGGGAAATCGTGCGGCGGCAGCTGCCCGGCGCGCTTGTGCAGGTAGGTCCGGATCTCCGCCAGATGGTTCTTGGTCTCCTTGCTGTATATCTCGTGCAAGACCGGATCCATGCCCGCAGGCTGCGCCGGCGGCACGATGACGGGAGGCTCCTCTGGCGCGGGGCTCGGCGCACGGTCCTGTTCCGACTCGCGGGATTCGGCCAAGGCATAGGCACGGCTCATGATGTCTTCGATCGGCACGGGCGAGGCGCGACCCGTCTCCAATTGCTCGATCAGATGCGGCAGCGCGCTCACCCCGGCGCGCATGACGGCGATCATGGCGGGGGTACGCGACAAGGTCTTGTCGATGACCCGATTCACCAGGTTCTCGATCGACCAGGCGAACTCGCCGATCAAGCGCGCCCCGACCATGCGGCCGCTGCCCTTGAGCGTGTGGAAGCTGCGCCGCAGCCTCACCAGCGCATCTCTGTCCATCGGGTTCTGTTCCCACAATGGAAAATTCGCGCTGATCGATGTCATCTCCTCCTTCGCTTCCTCGATGAACAGCTCGAGCAGCTGTGGATCCAGGTCCGCGGCGCCGATGTTCTTCACCGCAGCAGCCATCGGCGCGGCAGCCGGCGGCACCAACCGGGGCGGCGGCGGCATGCTGACGTGCGTCGTGCCAGCGTAGCTGGCGCCGGCGTAGTTCGCGCCAAGATGCGTCGTCATGGCAAGGTCCGTCGTGCCGACGACCGGCTGCGGCGAACTCAAGTTCATCGACGGCAGAGGATCGATCTTCATCGTGGCCTGATAATCGACCTTGCTCGCGTCGGACGGATCAGCCGCGGGCGGATCGACCTCGGCCACCGCCTCCGCCAAATCCTGCTCGAGCGCCTTGATGCAAATGTCGGCGTTGTCGAGCATGTACCAGGGATCGTTGCGCCCGTTCTGGATCGTCTCCATGTAGTATTCGATGCTCACGATCGCATCAGCGACGCGCTCGAGACGCAGGGCGCCGGGTGCAGGCGCACCAGGCTCGACGAGCCTGCGCACGTGTTTACCGAGCGCATCCATGAGTTCGACGGCGCGTCCCTTGCCGAGCATGAGCAGACCCGCGGTGATGCCGCGCAGCAGCTGCGGGACGTTGTCGAGTCCCTGGGGTGAGAAATCGCCGGGCTTCTGCACGGCGGTCGATATCGCCTCTTTGATCCGCGCGAGGTTGACGATGCACTCCCGCAGCACCGCCTCGCTGACCTGCCGAAATTCGTGCTCGGCCATGTCCGCCCCCCCGGGCGCGGAGTGGCGCTCGGGCCCCGGCAGAATCAGCCGCAGCAGCTCATCGTCGAGACTGTCCTCGACCGACAGCAGAACGCCGGCAACCTTGAGCAATGCATCCTCGGGCGGCGGTGCCTTCGATCCCAGCAAGTTCGAGAGGCCTGAGATCTCCTGCTGCACCCGCTGGCGTAGCTCTCCGAGGCCGAGCACCCCGAGCGTATCGCTGATCTTCCGCAGCAGTTCCAGTTGCGGAGCGAGGTCGGCAACCGGCCCCCCGCGCCGCACGAAGATGTCGAGAACGTCTTTGACCTTGGCAAGATCCTCTTTGATCGCGGCGGCAACCGTGCGCATCAACTTGACGCTGGGCGCCGACAGGCTTTGCCGCTCCTGCTCGATCGTGTCGTCCAGCGGCAGGAGCTCGGACAGCTTGAAGGAGGCGCGCACCGCGGCGACTCGTCCGCCTTCGTTCGTGGCCCGGGCGGCATAGTAGAGCAGGTTGTTGAGCAGATCGAGCGGCGGATTCTCGGCGTAGCGCAGCTCGCCGATCTCGTACAAGGCTTTGATCTGCCTGTCGGCCTGTCCCAAGAGCCGCTTCAGCGTATGGCTCGCCTCGAGTCCATTGCGGAGCAATGCCTCCAAAATGGCGCCCGTGACCCACCAGATCTGAAAGACCGCCTGGGTGGTCGCCACTTCCTCGAGCTTTGCCGCGACTTTTGCGAGAATCTCGAGATTCTGTGCCGGGCGTTCGCCGCGGATGTAGCCGAGCAGCCCCAGCTGGAATTGCGGCCGCAGCCGGCGCGCCCATTGGGCGACGATCGCCCGCGATTGCGGCGAAGCTTGCGGCTGCGCCGACTGATCCGATTTCAGGTTCAGCAGCAGCAGCGTTCCCTCCGACAACAGGGAACTGCCGCGCACCGAGCGCAGATCGTTGAGCAGGGGCAGCAGCACCAGCGCAAGATCTCGGCCGCCCGACAACACCCGTTCGAGGTAGGTGGGCAACTGGACCATGGCCCGCATCAGGGCGTCGAGGCCGTCGATCAGGCGTTTATCGTCGGCGCGCTTCTCCTCCATCCCGGAATCGAGCAGATAGCGCGTGAGCAGCTCCATCTCCTCGGCGAGCAAGGCCGCCCCATGAACCTCGACGAGACGCAGAACCCCATGCGCGAGATGCAGCAGCTGCGCGCATTTCTCGAGCATCTGGCGCTGATCGATTCGCTCCGCGTAGGCCTCGAGCGCGACCCGAGCCTCGCCGAGCGTCGTCGTGAGTTCTTTGGCGACGACATGCAAGGTTTGGGAACTGATGTCGTTCATGCGGGGCTCATACTCGGCTGATGCTGGGCTCATGCGGCGAATCGCTCGCGCCTCAAGCGCCGAAGCCGCTCACCTTGCGGATCTTCGCCGATCCATTGCCCGCGCCTGCCTTGCCGGCAGCGTCCTTCGGCGTGGGCAGCGGTGTGGTACCGGTACCGTTCGCCGTTGCCGCGCCGCCGGAGAAATCCGGCAACCTGAAGCCGGCGACCGACTTGCGCAGTTGCGCGGCAAGCGCCGCGAGTTTGGCGACCGAGGCCGAGGTCGCCGAGGAGCTCTCCGCGGTCTGCGTCGAGATCTCGCGTACCACCTGCATGTTCTTCGAGATGTTGCCCGAGGCGGCCGCCTGCTGGCGGGCGCTGGCCGAGATGTTCTGTACGAGGCTCGCGATTTGATTCGAAACCTGCTCGATCTCCTCGAGCGCCGCGCCGGCGTTCTCGGCGAGCAGTGCGCCGCCGACCACGTCGGTCGTGCTGCGCTCCATGGAAACCACCGCTTCATTCGTATCGGTCTGGATGGTGCGCACCAGGACCTCGATCTGCTTCGTGGCGTTGGCCGCCCGCTCCGCGAGGCGCTGCACTTCGTCGGCGACCACGGCGAAACCGCGCCCGGCGTCGCCGGCCATCGACGCCTGGATCGAAGCGTTGAGGGCCAGGATATTCGTCTGCTCGGCAATGTCGTTGATCAACTCGACGGTGTTGCCGATCTCCTGGGAACTCTCCCCGAGGCGCTTGATGCGCTTGCTGGTTTCTTGGATCGTCTCGCGAATCGCGTTCATGCCGTCGATGGTGCGTCGGACGGCGTCCCCGCCCTTATGGGCGATGTCCACCGAATGACGGGCGACGTCGGCACAACGCTCGGCATTGCCGGAAACCTCCTCGATCGAGGCCGCCATGTCCGCCATGGATTCGCTCGCCGAGGAGATCTGCCGCGATTGCGCGCCACTGGCTTTCGCCATATGCGCCGCGGCCGACTGCGCCTGGCGCGTTGCGCCGTCGAGCTGAATCGCGCTGGCGTTGATGGTCGTGACGAGCTCGCGCAGCGCCTCGATCGCATAGTTGATCGAGTCGGCGATCGCGCCCGTGATGTCTTCGGTCACGGTCGCCTGCACGGTCAGATCGCCGTCGGCGAGACTGGAGAGTTCGTCGAGCAGGCGCATGATCGCCTCCTGATTCCGCTCGTTCTCCCGCACCCGCAGCTCCACCGTGCGGCGCACGTTGCCCGCCTTGAGGTAGACGAGGCAGAGCGCGCCCAGCGATGCCAGCGCCAGGACCAGCGCGCCGATCTCCCAGGGCCTCAAGCCAAATCCGGTCTCCCTGCTCGCCGGCGCCGCAGCGGCACCGAGTTCGCTGCCCACGAGACTTGCGACCGGCGGCAGCGCGCGGGCGCTGATCTGCGCTTTCGAGAGCGCTTCGGCGGCGCCGATCGCCTTGCGGACCGACGCGGCGAACTGCTGATTGCGCTGTTGCAAGAGACGCAGTTTTTGCTCCGCCTCGGTGCCGCTGACGCGGGTCAGCGCCAAACCGGACTCCTCGCCCGCGAGGCCGCGCACCACTTGATCGAGGAACTCGAGACTGTCGGCGAGGCGCTGCGCCGCGGGGGCGGCGTCGCTGACGCCCGTGGCGAGCCCGTTCACGTCCTGTTGGACGCGCTGCACGGTCAATTCGAAACGCTCGAGATAGCGACTCATGCCGTCGAGCTTTTGTACCCCCACCGCGCTCGCGAGGTCGCCGAGATCCGAGAGCAGCTTGGGGGCGAGTTCGTGGACATCACGGTTCGCCGACTGGATCGCGTCGACGGCGACGCGCGCGTTCGCCACCGTGGCGACCTCGTCGCCGAGCTTATGCCAGTTCGCGTCCGCACCGGGTTTCCCGGCCAGGATTTCTGCGCGCAGGCTCTGCAGCCGGCCTGCGGTCTTGGTCATCGCAGCGAAGGCGGCGGATTCACCGCGTAGCGCATTCTGCGCTTCGAATGGCAACCGCTGCACCAGCAGGGCGACCTCGTCCTCGGGTGCATCGGCCCGGGCCGCGTCGCGGCTCAGGAAGCCGAGCAAGGCCGCGACCCCGATGCACACGGCCGTCAGCGCGACGAACACGGGCAGCAGCTTGGAGCCGCGATGGGAGAGGGTCTCTTTCAACTTGCCGCCTGCAGAAAGCTCTCACTCTCGACCAAGCCGCGCAGACTGAGTACCGGCCAGACTTCGCCGCCTCGTCGGAAGGCGCCGGCGAGATAGCTGTCGCAGCGGATCACGGTCGGCGGCGGCTCCACGTTGAATTCGCGTTCCGCGAAGCGGCGGAAACCCAAAACCTCATCGACGATCAAACCGGCGGGTATGTCCCGGTGGTTGACCACCACGACCCGCGTATTGCGGCTGGATGGCGTACTGCCGCTGCCCAGGAACAGCCGCAAGTCGAGCATCGGCAACAACTGTCCGCGTACGTTGGCGAGACCGCGGACCCAGGGCTTGGTTCCCGGAATGCGCGTCACGACGGCCGGCAGCCCGAGAACCTCGCGAGTCTCCTCGCGCGCGACCAAGAACGTCTCTCCACCCATGCGCAAAGCGACTCCCACCCACTCGCGTCCGGCGGATGGGTCGCAGACACTGGCGGGGGCCGCGGGACGGCTGCGTCTTTCGAGTTCCTTGAGGAGCTCGAAAGGCCGGTCGCGCAAACCGCGCAAGTTGTCGACCGCGGGGCCTTCGCTGCTGGTCATACGGCCAGCGCGGCCTGCGCTTTCTCGACCAATGCCTGCGCCGAAACCGGTTTGACCAGATAATCGACGGCGCCCTGGCGCAAGCCCCAAACGCGATCGGTTTCCTGTCCCTTCGTCGTCACCATGATGATCGGAATCAAACTAGTCTCCGGATCATTGATCAAGGCGCGCGTCGCCTGGTAACCGTTGACTCCGGGCATCACGATGTCCATGAAAATGAGGTCCGGACGCATCTCCTTCGCCTTGCGTATGCCCTCAGCGCCATTCTGCGCGGCCGCGGTTTGGAAACCGTGCTTCTCGAGTGCTTTTTGCATCACGAATACTTCCGTGGGCGAATCGTCGACGATCAAGATCAGTGCCATGCGTGGATTCTCCCGTCATTTCCCGACGTGGGCTTCGATTGCACCCAATAACTCGTCTTTTGTGAAGGGTTTGGTCAAATAGTGTTCAGAGCCGACGATGCGGCCGCGGGCCCGGTCGAACAGTCCGTCCTTGCTGGACAGCATGATCACGGGAATCTGCTTGAACACCTTGTTGTGTTTTATCAAAGAACAGGTCTGATAGCCGTCCAATCGCGGCATCATGATGTCGACGAACACGATGTCCGGTTGGTGGTCGGCGATCTTCGAGAGCGCGTCGAAACCGTCGACCGCCGTGAACACCTCGCAGCCTTCCTTGCTCAGCAGCGTCTCAGCGGTGCGTCGGATCGTTTTACTGTCGTCGATAACGAGCACCTTGAGGCCCGTTAGCTTGTTTCGGTCGCTGACTGTCATTCTTTCCAGTTGGGCGTAGGTGCCCGAATATAGTAACTTTTTAACATATCGATAGGTTTAGGGCCACGGCATGGCCCGCGCATTTCGAGCCTTCCTGGGCAGAGCGACGGTGGTCTGGTTCACAGTTTCTCGAAGTGGCCGGATAACCCTCAAGCATGCGCTAGACTTAAGGCCGTCTGCAAACCCACGCTTTCTCACAGGATTCACCATGTCGGGCGCTGTTCGGCTACTCGTGATCATGGACCCCATCGAACGGATCAAACCGGCGAAGGACAGTACGCTGGCGATGCTGCTTGCCGCCCAACAGCGCGGCTGGGACGTTTATTACGCTGAACAGGACCACTTGTGGCTGCGCGACGGGGTCGCCTTCGGCAGCGTTGCGCGGCTCACCGTGCGGGACGATCCCCGCGATTGGTTCACTCGCGCCGACCCGGCAACGCTCCCTCTCGGGGACTTCGCCGTGATCTTGATGCGCAAAGACCCGCCATTCGACATGGAATATGTCTATACGACCTATATCCTCGATCGTGCCCGCGAGCAGGGCGCGCTGATCATCAACGACCCGCAAGGTCTGCGCAACATGAACGAAAAGGTCTACACGGCCTGGTTTCCCCAATGCTGCGCGGCGACCCTCGTCACCCGCGACATGCACGCCATGAGGCAATTCTTGAGCGAGCACGGCAAGGCGGTCGTCAAGCCTCTGGACGGCATGGGCGGCCGTTCGATCTTTGTCTTGGAGCATGACGACAAGAACCGCAATGTCGTCTTCGAAACCCTCACCGATTACGGGCGCCGCTATGCGATCATCCAGCGGTATCTGCCCGAAATCGTCACGGGCGGCGACTGCCGCGTACTATTGATCGACGGCGAGCCCGTGCCCTATGCGTTGCAGAGAATGCCGGACAGCGGCGACAATCGCGGCAATCTCGCCGCCGGTGCGCGCGCCCTGAGCCGGCCGCTGACCGAGCGCGACCGCTGGTTGTGTGCAAAGATCGGACCGAAGCTCAAGGCCGCCGGCATGATCTTCGTCGGCTTGGACGTGATCGGCGACTACGTGACCGAGATCAACGTCACGAGTCCGACGGGCATACGCGAACTGAATCGCCGGCACGGTGTCGATATCGGTGGCACATTGATGGATACGATCGCCGGGATCCTTGGAGCCGCATGAGTTCGCCCCCGTTCGAAACCCACCCGTTTGAAAACAAGTTGCCACCGGCGAACGATCGCATGGTGACCACACTATTTCTGGCCGCCTTGCTGCATGGGATCGTGATTTTGGGCGTGAGCTTCAGCGGATCGGCCGGCGAGTCGGACAGCGATCAGGCGCCCGGACTCGAGGTGATCCTGACCAACGGTGTCGCCGCTGCGCCCAAGCCCGACGCACGAGCCCCCTATCTGGCGCAGCAGAATCAGCAGGGTTCCGGCAACACCCTCGCTGCCGAACGTGCCCGAATTCCGAAGTCTTCGGCGGCGCCGCTGGATCGGCCGGGCGTCGCCCACGGCGATGGCCTCGCGATGCAACGCGCGGGACAGGGCCTGGGGCCGAACAGCCTGCTCGCGACACGCGGCGCATCGACGCGAATCGTCTATTTTGCCTCGCAGGCGGCCGCCGACGAGAACTCGGCAGTGCCTATGCTGCTCGAGAAGCGGCCCGATCTCGGCATGGATCCGAATGACGATGGCGTCGAGCTGCGGCTGCGCGGCGAGGCGCGCAAGCAGTTGTGGGTGGCTGCCGATACTCGCGCGTCCGACGTCGCCGTCTACCTCGACAGCTGGCGGCGTAAGGTCGAGCGCGTGGGCACCTTGAATTTTCCGAGTGCCGCCCGCCGCGATAAGCTCTCGGGCACGCCCGTCGTGGAGGTGACGATCGCCGCGGACGGCCGCCTCGAACGGGCCTTGATCCGCAGCAGCAGCGGTCATCCGGAAATCGACGATGCTGCGATCAGGATCCTCAAGTTGGCTGCGCCTTTCGACCCGTTTCCGCGCGCCCTCGCGGCCCAACACGACCAAATCCGGATAGCGTACGAATGGCAGTTTCTCGGTGGCGCGTCGCGGGGCTCCGGCGTGATGTACCAAGGTCCATGAACGATCCGACTTACCTGACCAATCAGTTGCTCATTGCGATGCCCGCCATGGGCGATCCAAATTTCACCCAGACGGTCGCTTTGATTTGCGATCACACCGCGCGCGGAGCCCTCGGGCTGATCCTCAACAAACCGCTGCAAATGCGCGTTGGCGAGGTCTTCGAGCAACTCGACATCGCGATCGCCGCCGGCCCCTTGGCCAATCGTCCGGTACTGCGCGGTGGCCCGATGCAAACCGATCGCGGCTTCGTCGTGCATCGGGCCGGCGGCCAATGGGACACGACGCTGCGTGTATCGGACAGCATTCACGTCACCACCTCGCGCGACATCTTGGGCGCGATCGCGCGCGGCGAGGGTCCGGCCGAGGCGGTGATCGCATTGGGCTATGCAGGCTGGGACGGGGGGCAGCTCGAGGATGAGATTCGGGCCAACGCCTGGCTGAATGCCCCGGTCGACGCCGGCATCATCTTCGATCTTCCGTTCGAGGCGCGCTGGCAGGCCGCTGCGAGCCTGCTCGGTGTCGAGTTGTCGCGCCTGAGTCCGATCAGCGGCAATGCCTGAGGAGGCGAGCCCGGACGACGCCCCGGGACTCGTGCTTGCCTTCGACTTCGGCGCCCGACGTATCGGCGTTGCCTGCGGCGACACGCTGAGCCACTGCGCTTCCCCCTTGACGACGCTCGCGGCGGGCCGCGCCGAACCATTGTGGTCAGGAATCGATGCCTTGATCGCCGCGTGGCGTCCCGCACGGGCGGTGGTCGGCCTGCCGTATAATGTCGACGATTCCGAGAGTGCGATGGCACCCCGAGTTCGCGAGTTCGCAAAGATGCTCGAGCAGCGCTACCGAATGCCCGTCGATCTGGTCGATGAGCGGTATTCCTCGCTGGAGGCGGCGGCGAGACTCCGCTCAGCGCGGCAATCCGGGCTGCGTCGGCGCCGGGTCGGGAAGGAGGATGTGGATGCGACCGCGGCCTGCGTGATCTTGGAGCGCTGGTTCACGACACGAACATGAGGCCGAGATGCGAGTACAGCAAGACAGCGCCGGGGGCCTTCGCCACCTCATCACGCTCGATGAACTGAGCCGCGATGCGTTGACGGCGATTCTCGATCGGGCGGAGAGCTACCGCCGGATCCCCGGACAGCCGGCCTATGAGGGTCGTGAACTCGCCGGCATGACCGTCGCCAACTTATTCTTCGAGCCGAGTACGCGGACGCGCGCCTCATTCGATCTGGCCAGCCGCCGCCTCGGGGCACAGGTGCTGAATCTCGAGATGCAGTCGAGCTCGCGGGTCAAGGGGGAGAGCATGCTCGACACGATCTACACGCTGGAGGCCATGAACACCGATGTGTTCGTGATCCGGGATTCGGAGGCGGGGATGCCTGAGTTTCTGATCGACCACGTCGCGCCGCATGTCTCGGTGATCAGTGCGGGGGAAGCGCACTTGTCGCATCCAACTCAAGGCTTGCTCGACGTGCTGACCATCAGGATGCACAAACGCCGCTTTGCGGGACTCAAGGTAGCCATCGTCGGCGACATCCGGCATTCCCGGGTCGCACGTTCCGCCGCGCGAGCGCTGCAGACTCTGGGCACCACCGACCTGCGGCTGGTTGCACCGGAGATGCTGCTGCCGGGCGCGGATGAGTTTGCGGGCGCGCAGCGCTACACGCGGATCGAGGACGGTATCATGGGTGCGGACGTGATCATGATGCTGCGCATCCAGAAGGAGCGCATGGTACAGGCCGCGGCGCTGGACGATGCCGCTTATTTCCGCGAGTTCGGTCTCGATCCGCGGCGGCTGAAGCTCGCCAGTCCAAGCGTGCTCGTCATGCATCCCGGCCCCATGAATCGCGGCGTGGAGATCGCCTCCGAGGTTGCCGACGGTCCTCGCTCGGTGATACGCGAACAGGTCAACAACGGAGTCGCGGTGCGCATGGCCGTGCTGGCCGCGATCGCCGCCACTTTGACGAGGCATCGCCGGCCGCTGTGATTCGCCGCTCCCGCGGTCAGCGATGCAGGCTGCGTACCGCATGGATCGCGAGCGCGAGGATCGCGGCGAGTTTCAGGCCGACGCCCAGTGCCGCAAGCAACCACTTCATGCCGGCAGCGTCCTCTGCCGCCAGCTCCCCGTCGCCGAAGTCAGGATCAGCCAGGGCTCGAGCACCAAGTTGATCGCGACGTGGGCCGCGATCGCCGGGGCGATGACGCGGCCCGCGGCCACATAGACGAGGGCGAGCAGCGCACCGAGCAGGCTGGTCACCGCCATGATCACGGCGGCGGCGCGCAGCTTGCCGCCGAACGCGCCCCACACCGCGTGCATCGAGCCGAATATGACGGCGGAGCCGATGATCTGTGCCGTCACGCCATAGCCTTGGGCCGCGGCGGCATCCATCAAGAACTTGCGAAAGAACGACTCCTCGAAGAATCCGGTCACCAAGGCCATGGGAATCGCGGCGAGGCGGATTCCGATGAATGGCGCCCAAGAGGCCGGATGCAGGGCATAGCACCGCACCACCGGACTGGTCGAGGCGGAATAAGCCACATAGAGCAAGACCACGGCGGCGGCGAGGGCCCAACCGGGCGGCGCCGCAGTCGGTGTCCCGAGATAGCGGCCGAGAAACTCGAGCCAGGTGCCGCGCGGACGAAACATCAGCGCCGTGCATAGCACCTGGGTCAGGGTTATTCCTATGAGGAAGGACCAGACGATCGCGAACTGGCGTTTGCTCAGCATGCACTTCTCAAGCCGCGGGGACCTTCAGCAGCGCCTGACCCATCCGGATCCGGTCGCCGTCGCGAATAGTCTCGCACAAGCTGAAACCGGCCGGAACGAATACGATGATGGTCGAGCCGTGCTCGAACCAGCCCATCTCCTCCCCCTTGTGCAAGCCGGCGTCGCAAGGAATCACGTTCGGCCCTCGGTAGCGCAGGTGCAGCAAGACATCCAAGAAGTGCAGGCGGATGCTGGCGACGAGAATTGCTGCAACCGGCACGAGGGTCAGCAGTTCGCCCGACGCGCGCAAGCGGCATCGGATGATCGCCCGCTCGTTCTTGCAAAACAGGCGTTCGACCCGCCGTAGCGCGATCGGATTGACGTTCCAGGTATCGCCGGATACGTAGCTGACCTGCTCGACCCGCAAATCCGCCGGGGCATGGAAGCGGTGGTACATGCTCGAGGTCAGGCGCAGCGTCACGTAGCTGCCGCCGCGGTAATAGCGGACCAGTTCCGGATCGCCGAGCAGATCGAGCAAGGGGTAAGGGAAACCCTTGGCTTGCAGCACGGTATCGGCGCCGATCCGGCCGTGGGCACCGACGATCGCATCGCTCGGGCTGGTGAGCACGCTGGGGTCCGGATCGATCGGCCGGGACCCCGGCAGCAATTCGCGCGTGAAGCACTCCTTGAGGCTCTGGAACCGGGTATGGCGGGCGTCGCTCAGATCGAGGTCGGAGAACCGCTTCCAGACGGCGATGCAGGCCGCCGCAACCCAGCGGTTCTCGATCCGGCTGAGCCAGCCGACGAACAGGGTCAACAAGCGGCGTGGAATGCGGTTCGTGAGCAGGAAGTTCAGATCCTCCTGTTGAACGATCCGGGCGATCAAGGAGCTTTGGTTCATTGAAGTGTCATTCGCTTGTAATAGGGTGGCGCGCGTGTCAGAGGGCGTCGACGGCAAAATACGGGTGATCGACATGATGACGATGGTTTACATCTGCGCGGCGGTGCTCGCCGCCGTTATCCTGCGCAAACTCCAGGTCCGCCTGCAGTTGTCGGCGGCGAAGCATCGCTCCCTGACCGGGCACTCGCGCATGGCGCGGCGCTTCGCGGCACTCGTGCCTTTCTATGAATACGGCGAGGATCGCTTTTTCCGCGCCGACGAGGCGCCGGACACCGTCGCGGCCGGCCGCCGCGCCGGCTTCATGCGCCTCGCCGGCCTGTTCGAGCAGCGCTTCGCGAAATCGGCCGCGATGACCGCCGAGATCCAGGATTCGGTCTCGGATCTGCAGTTCACCTCCCGCTATCGGGTGCCGTTTCAATTCAGCCGCTACGCGCGTGAGCATCTGCGCGGCGGGTCGTTCATGCAGTCCTCGTCCGGCGTGACCCTGACCGATCTCGACGGCAATCGGTTCTACGATTTGACCGGCTCCTACGGCGTCAACGTGTTCGGTTACGATTTCTACAAGGAATGCATCGCCCGCGGCAGCGAGCACGTCCGCGACCTCGGGCCGGTGCTCGGCGCCTATCACCCGGTGACGGTCTACAACGTGCGCAGGCTCCGGGAGATCTCCGGTCTCGACGAGGTTTCCTTTCACATGTCCGGCACCGAGGCGGTGATGCAGGCGGTCCGGCTCGCGCGCTATCACACCGGCCGGCGCAATCTCGTGCGCTTTTGCGGCGCCTATCACGGCTGGTGGGGCGACGTGCAACCGGGGGTGGGTAATCCTCTCGCCGCGCGCGAGACCTATACCCTGAAGGACATGGATGAGGCGAGTTTGCGGGTGCTGCGCACGCGCCGCGACATCGCCTGCGTCCTCGTCAACCCGTTGCAGGCTCTGCATCCGAACGTAAGCGCGCCCGGGGACTCCACGCTGCTCGACAGCGGGCGCGGAGCGCATTTCGACCGGGCGGCCTACACGGAATGGCTGCGCAGGCTGCGCGCAGTCTGTTCCGAAAGAAGCATCCCGCTGATCTTCGACGAAGTCTTCGTCGGCTTCCGTCTCGCACCGGGGGGCGCACAGGAATATTTCGGCGTGCGCGCGGACCTCGTCACCTACGGGAAGACGATCGCCGGGGGGCTGCCCATCGGCGTGGTCTGCGGCCGGCGCGATCTCATGAGGCGCTTTCGCGAGGACCGGCCGGCGGACATCTGTTTCGCGCGCGGCACGTTCAACGCGCATCCCTACGTCATGGGCTCGATGTACGAGTTCCTGCAGCGACTCGACGGCGAGCCGATCCGCGCGATCTACCGCGACCTCGAGGCCGTCTGGGATTCGCGGGCCCGGGCGATGAACGAACGTTTGGCCGCCGCCGGCCTTCCGGTCCGCGTTGCGAATCTGTCCTCGATCTGGACGATCTCGTACACCCAGCCTTCCCGCTACAATTGGATGCTTCAATATTACCTGCGTGCCGCGGGACTCGCCCTCAGCTGGGTGGGTACCGGACGGTTCATTTTCAGCTTGAACTACTCGGACGCGGATTTTGCCGCGGTCGCCGACCGGATCGTGTCGGCGGCCGAGACCATGCAGCGCGACGGGTGGTGGTGGCAGGCGCCGCAGCTTACGAACAAGTCCATCAAACGCCGCGTTCTCAGGGAGATGCTTCAGGCGCGCTGTTCACCGTTCATGGGGTCCATGAGCTCGCCGCGCAGCAAGTAGATCGGTGCCTTGCAATAGAGTTTGAAGTCATTGAAAGGGTCGGTGACGATCTTCGTCAGCCACACCAGTCCGGTCTGCACGTCGCGCAGAAAGAACAAGTGCACCGTGCGAAACAGCAGGCCGGCGATCCCGAGCACCAGCCAGACCTGCCCCACGTGCCGCACGAATTCCTCCGTGGAAGCGTGCGGGTGGAAAAACCCGAAGAAGGTCGGCTCGAACCACATTACGAGGGGTACCAGCGCCCAGATCACATGCAGGATCACCTTGCGGCGCAGGTTGTAGCCGACCTTCACGGTCTCCTTGTACTCGTGCGTCGCCTGATTGACCTCGTCGTAGCCCTTGGGCTCGAAGAAGAAATGCCCGGATTGCCGGCTGACCATCGCCACCAGCCAGGCGATCAGTGCCGCGGCGACCGGGTCCGTGAACAGCATCACGTAGGCCACCAGGAAACTGCAGGCGCTGACGAAGTGCAGCGACTGGTTGATGCGGCTGTGATGATAGAACCGGTGATCGTCCCAGCGTTGCGTTCGCAGTTCTGCCAGAAAACTTTGCATGGTCGTTCCTCGGGATGTTGACGGCGGGCCCTAGTTGAATGAGCTCAATGTGAATGAAATACAGCGTGCAGGTTGCAAGCTGATTACAAGGCGGCGGATCTGTGACGAGGCCATGGTTTCTGTGACGAGCGGGACCGCCTCGGTCAGCAAACCTTCTCGCATCCGTCATGCAATCGTCACCGACGAATGCGAGGGTGCCAAGGCTATGAAAGTCATGATCGTTAGCGATGCGTGGTACCCGCAGACGAACGGGGTCGTATGCACCCTGTCGCAAACGGCTGCGTGGCTGGAACGCTTCGGCCACGAAGTGCGCATGATCACTCCCGGGGATTTCCGCAACGTTCCTTGCCCAACCTACCCCGAGATCCGCCTGTCGCTGTTTCCCGGACGCGCGGTGCGTCGGCGCATCGCCGAATTCGCACCCAACGCCTTGCACATCGCGACCGAAGGGCCGCTGGGCCTCGCGGCCCGCCGCGCTTGTTTGCGCAGCGGCCTGCGCTTTACGACCTCCTATCACACGCAGTTTCCGCAATATCTACGCGCCCGCTACCCGATCCCTCAAGTCTTTTCCTACGCTCTGCTGCGCTGGTTTCATGGCCCCGCCGTGCGCTGCATGGTGAGCACGGCGTCGGTGCGGCGCGATTTGGGCTCGAGAGGCTTTGCGAACCTCTCGAGCTGGCGCCGGGGCGTGGATACTGAATTGTTCCGGCCGCGCGACAAGGACGTCCTGCGCTTGCCGCGACCGATCGCCGCCTATGTGGGACGGATCGCAGTCGAAAAGAACGTCGATGCATTCCTGCGAATGCCCTGGGACGGCAGCAAGATCGTCATCGGCGACGGACCGGAACGGCCCAGGCTGCAGGCTCAGTTCCCCGGGGCGCACTTCCTCGGCTTTCGTTATGGCGAGGACCTGGCCGTGCATCTCGCAGCCGCCGACGTGATGGTGTTTCCGAGCCTGACCGATACCTTCGGACTCGTCAATCTCGAGGCGATGGCCTGCGGGGTGCCGGTCGCGGCTTATCCGGTGACCGGTCCGATCGACGTGATCGAGGACGGAGTGACCGGCGCCTTGGACGCCGACCTCGCCAAGGCCGCGCGCCGGGCTCTTGGGGTGAATCCAGCGGCATGCCGCGACCGCGCTCTGCGTTCCGGATGGGACGTTTGCTCGCGGGAGTTCGAGGGCAATCTTTGCTTCGAGAACAATCTCTCGGAGTCAGCCGAAATTGATCTTGGCCTCGAGGTTGGTGCGGGAATCCGCGCTCGCTAGAGCCTCTTCCATTTCAATGCGTCCTTCTCGGACCAGATTGTAGAGCGAGGCGTCGAAGCTGAGCATGCCGCGCTCCGTCCCGGTGCGTATCGCCTCCTTCACGCCGGTGACGTCGCCCTTCTTGATCAGCTCCGAAACGTAGGACGTATTGACCATGACCTCGGAGGCGGCAACGCGGGTCCCGCTCTTGGCGTAAACGAGTCGCTGCGACAGTATCGCGCGCAAATACTGCGAGAGATCCAGGAAAATCTGGTTGTGTTGGTCGCGCGGAAACATATTGATGATGCGGTCGAGAGTCTCCGCGCAATTATTCGCGTGCAGCGTCGCGATGCATAGATGCCCCGTTCCGGCGAGCGCGAGCGCCGCTTCCATCGTCTCGCGATCGCGGATCTCGCCGATCAGAATGACGTCGGGCGCCGAACGGACCGCGCTGCGCAGGGCGCGGGCGAAAGACTTGGTGTCGAGCCCGACCTCGCGCTGATTGACGATGGACTTCTTGTTGCTATGCAAGAACTCGATCGGATCCTCGATCGTGAGAATGTGGTCAGATGAAGTTTCGTTGCGAAAATTGATCATGGCGGCGAGCGTCGTCGACTTGCCCGCGCCCGCGGCGCCGACCATCAAGATCAGTCCGCGTTTCTGCATGACGAGATCCTTGTAGATCTCGGGCATGCCGAGGTCCTCGAGCTTGGGCATCTCGGACGTGATGTAGCGCAGCACCATCGCGGGGTAGCCGCGCTGATAGAACACGTTGACGCGAAATCGGCCGAGACCGGACTCCGAGATCGCGAAGTCGATTTCGAGTTCCTCGTTGAAGTGCTCGATTTGTTCTTGAGTCATGAGGCCTAGAGCCGCCTGCCGCACCGTATCGGGACTCAGAATCTGCTTGTTGACGGGAAAGATCTTGCCCTGGATCTTGATCTTGACCGGAGCGTTGCACGTGAAGAACAGGTCCGAAGCTTTCTTGTCGACCATCAACTGGAACAAGGGTTTGGTATTCATCGTCTGCAACGGAGCGGCGGCGGACATGCGTCAGAACACCTGGCCTTCTTCTTCCTCGACGATCTGCAAGGACTGGCCGCCTTCCTCTGGATTTTTTTGCTGCCGCTTGCTCTCGAGTTTCACGCGCAGGCGCAGCTCGTTCTTCGAATCGGCATTGCGCAAGGCGTCCTCGTAGGAGACCAAACCCGCCTCGTACAGCTCGAACAAAGCCTGATCGAAGGTTTTCATGCCGAGTCGATTCGAGCGTGACATCACGTCCTTGATCTTCGCGACCTCGCCCTTGAAGATCAAATCGGAGATCAGCGGAGATTGCAGCATGATCTCCATTGCCGCGATGCGTCCGCTGCCGCTTTCGCGCGGGATCAAGCGCTGCGAAATGAGGGCACGAATGTTCAGCGAAAGGTCCATGAGCAATTGCTCGCGGCGCTCTTCCGGAAAGAAATTGATGATGCGGTCGATTGCCTGGTTGGAGCTGTTCGCATGCAGCGTCGCCAACACCAAGTGGCCGGTCTCGGCGAATTGGATGCCGTACTCCATGGTTTCCCGGTCGCGGATTTCTCCGATCAGGATGACGTCGGGCGCCTGACGCAAGGTGTTCTTGAGCGCGAGATGCCAGCTCTCGCAGTCGACTCCGACCTCGCGATGAGTGACGACGCAGCCTTTGTGCGCATGGACGTACTCGACCGGGTCCTCGATCGTGACGATGTGGCCGCGCGTCTTCTCGTTGCGGTAGCCGATCATCGCGGCGAGCGAGGTCGACTTGCCCGAACCGGTGCCGCCGACGAGGAGCACGAAGCCGCGCTTCGACAGCACGACGTCCTTGAGCACCGGCGGCAGTTCGAGATCCTCGAGCGTCGGAATCTTCGCGTTGATCGTGCGCAGCACCGCGCCGGTGTAGCCCTGCTGCACGAAGGCACTGACACGGAACCGCCCTATCCCCGGCGGCGCGATCGCGAAGTTGCATTCCTTGGTCGAGTCGAACTCCTTGGTCTGGCGGTCGTTCATGATCGCCCGCACGAGACCCGAGCTTTGCTCAGGTGTGAGGGAACGTTCGGACTGGGTTCGCAACTCGCCGTCGATCTTGATGGCGGGGGGGAAGCCCGCGGTGATGAAGAGGTCCGACCCCTTCTTCTCGACCATGCGTCGCAGCAGATCCTGCATCAGCCGGATGGCTTGATCGCGCTCCATATCAGATGCTGTCCTTGTTCTGGGCCTTGTACCGCGCTTCTTCGCGGCTGACGATGCCTTTCTGCACCAGATCCTGCAGGCACTGGTCCAGGGTCTGCATGCCCTGGCCCTGGCCGGTCTGAATCGCGGAATACATCTGGGCTATCTTACCTTCGCGGATCAGGTTGCGGATCGCGGGGGTGCCTATCATGATCTCGTGCGCTGCGATCCGTCCACCCCCGACTTTTTTCATCAGGGTTTGTGAGATTACGGCCCGCAGACTTTCGGACAACATGGCGCGCACCATCTCCTTCTCGGAGGCCGGGAACACGTCGACCACGCGGTCTATCGTCTTGGCCGCCGAACTCGTATGCAGGGTCCCAAAGACGAGATGGCCCGTCTCCGCAGCCGTCAAGGCCAGCCGTATCGTCTCCAAATCGCGCATTTCGCCGACCAGGACGACGTCGGGGTCTTCGCGCAATGCCGACCGCAGGGCTTCGGTGAAGCCCAGGGTGTCGCGGTGGACTTCGCGCTGATTCACCAGGCAGCGTTTGCTCTCGTGCACGAACTCGATCGGGTCTTCGATGGTTATAATATGGTCCGGCCGGTTGTCGTTGCAGTGGTTGACCATGCCGGCCAGCGTGGTCGACTTGCCCGAGCCGGTCGGTCCGGTCACCAACACCAGGCCCCGCGGCAGCATGCACAAATCGCGGAACGACTTGGGGGCATTCAACTCGTCGAGGGACAGGATCGTGGATGGGATGTTGCGGAAGACGGCTCCAGCGCCGCGATTCTGGTTGAAAGCGTTGACGCGGAACCGCGCCAACTTCGGAATTTCAAAGGAAAAATCGGTTTCGAAGAATTCCTCGAAGGCCTTGCGCTGCTTGTCGTTCATGATGTCGTACACCATGCTGTGCACTTCCTTGTGCACCAGCGCCGGCATGTTGATCCTCTTGATGTCGCCGTCGACCCGGATCATGGGGGGAACGCCCGCCGACAGGTGCAAGTCCGACGCATTGTTCTTCACCGCAAAGGCGAGAAGCTGCGCGATATCAACCGCCATCTACGGCTCCTAATTCGGCTCGAAACGACACCGAACAGTATATAAGAGGGTGTCTACACCCAATATGTTAATTGGTCCGCAAAATTCAGCAGCACTGGTCGCGGCGGTCCGATCCCGCATCGAACGCGCCGCAGAGGCCGCCGGCCGCGCCCCGGGCTCGATCACCCTGATCGCCGTCAGCAAGGCTCAGAGTGCCGAATTAATGCGGCTGGTTGCCACGGCGGGCGTCACGGATTTCGGTGAAAACTACCTGCAAGAGGCGATCCCGAAAATGGATGCCCTGGCCTCGCTCGGTTTGCGGTGGCATTTCATCGGCGGGATCCAGTCGAACAAGACGCGCGTGATCGCGCAGCGTTTCGATTGGGTGCACAGCATCGATCGCCTTGCAGTGGCCCGTCGCCTATCGGCGCAAAGGCCCTTCCATGCCGCGCCGCTGAACGTCTGCATCCAAGTCGCCTTGAGCGCCGAGGAGCGCAAGGGCGGCGTGGCACCGGAGCATCTGGCCGAACTCGCCGCAGGGGTCGCGGCCCTGCCGCGGCTGCGGCTGCGAGGACTCATGTGCGTGCCGCCGCCGCAGGATGACCCGCGGGTGCAGCACGCCGTGTTCAGCGAACTGCGGGGCATTCGCGACGCCCTCAATCGCAACGGCGCGGGACTCGATACCCTGTCCATGGGCATGAGCGGGGATTTCGAGGCGGCGATCGCGGCAGGGGCGACCTGCGTCAGAATCGGTACGGCCTTGTTCGGCGCTCGCTAGGACTCTGTCATTCGAGGAACCATCCATGTTCGACGTTCGCAAACTTAGCTTCATCGGCGGCGGCAACATGGCCTCCGCGCTGATCGGCGGCCTGATCGACAAGGGACTCGCGGCGGAGCGCATCTGGGCATCGGACCCGAACCCGAGTCAACGCGAGCGCTTGACCGCGGACTTTTCGATCAACAGCGATGCAGACGAGGCGACGGTCGTGCGCGATGCCGAGGTCATCGTGCTGGCCGTCAAACCGCAGCTGATGCGCGGGGCGGCGGCAAGCCTCGCGCCCCGGCTTTGCGGCGGCGCTCCGCTGCTCATTTCCGTCGCGGCCGGCATCACGCACGCGTCCCTCACCGCTTGGTTTCCGGCGGGCACGCCGATCGTCAGAGCCATGCCCAACCGCCCCGCCCTGCTCGGTCTCGGCGCGACCGGTCTGTACGCGCCTGCGTCCGTCGGCGCCGTTCACCGTGCGCTCGCCGAGGCGATCATGGCTGCCGTGGGCGCGACCATTTGGGTGGAGCGCGAGAGCCAGATGGACACCGTCACGGCGGTATCCGGCAGCGGCCCCGCCTATTTCTTCCTGTTCATGGAGGCGATCGAGGCGGCGGCGCGGGAACGCGGTCTGCCGCCCGAGGTCGCGCACCGGCTGACGCTGCAGACTGCGCTCGGAGCGGCGACGATGGCGCAGCGGTCGTCCGAGCCGCTCGCGACACTGCGCGAACAAGTGACTTCCAAGGCCGGCACCACCGCGGCGGCCCTCGCCGTGTTCGACGCCGCGGATCTTCGTGGTATCGTCGCGCACGCGGTCGCCGCCGCCGACCTGCGCTCCGCAGAACTCGCCGCTGAGTTCGGCGCTCCTTGAGGAATTGAATGGAAGCCGTCCGCTATATCGTCGATACCTTGCTGTGGCTGTTGTCGCTCGCCTTCGTGTTGCGCCTGTTGTTGCAACTCGTGCGCGCCGATTTTCGCGATCCCATGGCGGACGCGATCGTGCGCGTGACCAACTGGCTGGTGCTGCCCTTGCGCCGACTGTTGCCGCCCATCGGTAAAGTCGATTCGGCGACGCTCGTCGCGGTGATCGCGGTCGCGGCGCTGCACACGGCCGTGCTGTTCGCGCTGATCGGTTACGGCTGGATCGACTGGCCGCTGTTTCTGCGCGCCACCGTCGTCAGCCTCGCCGACATGGTGCTGAAGATCTACCTCTTTGCGATGATCATCTACGCTCTATCGAGCTTCATGTCGCCGGGCGGCAGTGTCCCCGGCGTACGGCTGGTCGTACGCCTGTGCGAGCCGGTATTGCGTCCGGTGCGCCGTCTGATACCGCCTATCGGGCAGATCGATTTTTCGGTGCTGTGGGTGTCGATCGCCATCAGTGCAATGCTGTTGGTGTTGCGCTGATCGCCGACGACGTAGCCTGAAATCCCAGCAATGTCCCCTACGTGACTGTATGCAAACGCATATCGCACGCTCGTCCGCCTTGCTTGCTGTGACGCGCACCGCGCGCCGAGCCTGAAAAATCAGGCTCGGCGCGCGGCAAAGGGCCGCGACTTTTTTCGCATTTGCGCTAAACATAAGCTTTTTTCTATGTTATTTTCGGCGCCGAGTTGAATTTACGGCTGTAAGGCCCGCGTTTGGAAACATTAGTCAGGAGATTAAAAATGGCGAAAAAGAATGCAGCACCGACCAAGTCTGAAATTCTCGCAAGCATTAGTAAGGAAACAGAGCTCTCCAAGAAGCAAGTCGGAGCCGT
>Ga0116231_10003711_pt1 | contig 31461 bp, 14 predicted proteins | sample S1TSphgellanicum_2_FD_89695 | JGI IMG/M metagenome (GOLD analysis project Ga0116231, IMG submission 89695) | Host-associated microbial communities from peat moss isolated from Minnesota, USA - S1T2_Fd - Sphagnum magellanicum MG | ecosystem: Host-associated > Plants > Peat moss > Unclassified... | reverse complement strand
TTAGAAGTTTTGGGGAATGTTTTTGAAAAAAAGAAAATTAAACTCTAAAAAATTTTAATTTTTGGAAAAAAAAAAAAAAAAAAAATCCCTCACAAAAAAAAACTGCTGATCTCGACAAATAGAATTTTTTTTTAAGATTCAATATTTTCCTTTTTAAAAATTTTGTTATATTTGAAGAAAAACATTCTTTTGAAAATTTCAACATTTAAGCAAAATGATATAATTAGCGACGAAAGCGGCCAAGGTAGTAGTAGTAGTAAGGCATGATAACAGCTTAATAACAGAAAGAAAACCCGCATATAAGCGTACAAATTAAGTGCGCATTTAAACCAAAAGTGGCTTTATAGAATTTTACCGCAATACGTATTACGCACTAGTCCTTCATCTGTCGGGAGCTGCGGCTACGTTCTCATGTGCACGTCGAGGCGGCAGCAGCACCCGCCACGATCGAAAATGGAAGAAATGGAGAATTAGGTACAATCAGAAAGCTTCTCGGAACACATTATCACCTCATATTTTATATATTATTAATCTCAGCAGCAACAACTGCAACTTGTCTCGATCTCTCTCTCTCTCGATCTCTCTCTTTGTGCAGCTAGCTAGCTAGGTAGCCAACAGCTTCTTCTAGTGTTGATAAAACCCAAGAAGCTTATATAAAAGACTTGGATCCAGAATATATATCATCATGCACCGCACTAGTAATTACTTCTACCGCAAATAGATCTGCCTTTGTTGCAAGCATAATTTTATTGCAGACTGACTATTAATTAATCCTCTGAGTATGTATTAATTTTTGAGTGCCATTAATTGCCAAACTAGTGTAGTTAGCTAGCTGTTCATTCATGATCTGCATGCGGTACTGAATCCTGATCCAGTACTACCTTTTTTCAAAGAGGAATTAATCCAAGACTCTAAGACCCTGCAGCAGCACGTGAATTGGAACGTACATAGTTGCATAATTCGATCTAGAATTATGGGCATCGTATCACAGCGACGTCTAGCTACTGCTCTGGTGTGGGCTTCCTCTTCTTCTTCATCAGCAGCATTGTATATTGCAGTGTTGCTGATCATGGTAGCTACGGTAGCTCATGATGTAGGTGGTCTCCAAGTAGGGTATTATGCCAATTCCTGTCCCGTAGCAGAGACTATTGTGACGGCTACTGTAGGCGCATATCATCAGTGTGGTGATCCGTTCTATGCGGCTGGAGTCCTGCGAATGCACTTCCACGACTGCTGGGTGCGAGTAAGTAGATGTTCATCCCCTACAGCTGATCGCGTCATGAGATGTAATTCTTCCTGTTGCACACTAGAATCATGTAATGCTGATATGAAAGGCGGCCTCTAATTACGGGAGGTTCTAATTATTACAAACCTGAGGTTCTTGACAATATTTTTTCGCAATGCTCATGATCATGTGGTCGATGCATGGGGAGTTATTTACTGCAGGGATGCGATGCCTCTGTACTTTTGGCTGGACCTACCAGCGAACAGACCGGACTCCCGAACGCAAATTCCTTAAGAGGGTTTCCCGTCATACAAGCTGCCAAGACACAGCTGGAGAAGCTATGTCCAGGCATAGTGTCGTGTGCTGATATTCTCGCATTTGCAGCTCGTGATAGTGTTGTGATCGTAATATAACTTCTCACTTAACCTATAGTAATTTCATTTGGGAGAGCTCTCCGCATTGAATTCGTTGCAATCATAATTAGGATCCACTAGATTGCACTAGAATATATATCCACGAGTCATGGAAATCATAATTTGCTCATTGTTTCACTTCGGAAGCAGGAACCGATCATTTAAGTCTGAGCCCAGGTAGTTCAGCAGATGCGTCCATTTCCTCGATGCCATGACTCTTATTGTACTCGATCTGCAGAGTGGAGGTCCCTATTGGCCAGTTGCGGCTGGTCGATTTGACGGAAGAGTGTCGAACGCCGCGGAAACACTTATCTTGCCATCCCCCTTATTCAACGTCTCGCAACTGACAGCAAATTTCGCTGCCAAAAATTTCAGTCAAATCGAGATGATAGCTCTCTCAGGTGGGCATCCATCGATTCATTCATTACCGTGGCGGCTAACTAGCTAGTTCATGGCCACAACTTCACAATATATATACCGGTTCAGAAGTTCAGACCACCCCAGACTCTCATGAGTTCACAGCAGATGGTCGTATTAATCCTGTCTTCCAATTCTTGTCGCTGGTGGGCCAGTTAGAACATGTTTCCATTACGCTGATGCGATCACAGATTCTGTGATCACAGTAGCTTTCCATTATTTTTTTCAATTACCTGTGCTCACAGCTCTACAGGTCAAGCATTGAGCAATTGCGGGAGCTGCGAGTAAAACTGTGAATCACATTACAGTGACATCTGTCTTTTTTTTCATGAGAACATGCATGTATCCCCAGAGGTCCTAACATGATTAATTACATATTTTCACTACAGTTACAGCTTCCCAATGCAAAGCTACTGTTCCTGCAGCAAGAAACAAGGCGCTATGTCAGTGGCTTTCCATTAGGCTGCTGTGACCACATCACACTGTGTGTGACTGTGATCACAGAAGCCTAATTATGGATAGAGACTCTTAGAACCATGCTTCGAGTTGCTGGTCCCTAATTCCATTTCCGAGTTCTTGCGGGTCCAGCAGCCTTATTGGCAACTAGACTCCTCTGCAGCATTTTGTACTTTGATCATTCACTGCTTACTCATGTGCTTGCAGGTGCACATACAATCGGACAGGCGCGATGTCTGAGTTTCACAAACAGGCTTTACCCAACGCAAGACCCTACACTAAACCCGGCGCTGGCTAGCTCGCTTAAAACCCAGTGTCCTGCAACAGGTGGAAATCCCAACAACCCTGTGAATTTGGATTTCGCCACTCCTCTCACGTTTGACAATCAATACTACCAAAACCTGGTGCAATTTGACGGCCTGCTGACTTCCGACGAGGTACTGTTTACTGATCCGTCCACTGCCAGCATAACACAAATTGGCGCTACCAATTCTCCTGTTTGGCAAGCGGCCTTCGTGGAAGCAATGATCAAGATGGGCAACCTCGCAAACACTAGCTTTGGTGAAATACGCCTTGATCCTCTTTGCCAGGTCGTGAATCCTTAAGACTTGCAAACAGTGCAGGATCTCCTACCGGAGATCTCAGATAGATCTCCAAGCGTGAATGAATTTGTTGAAATGAAAACTGCTCTAGTGTGATCACCAATATCGGTCACTCATTCATACATGCATTCACCCTCACATGACTAGTGGCTCATAAATAAATAAATAAATCACCATAATACTGTAAGGACAGATTCAACACATGTGCATCATGACTGGGAAGGATTCAATTAGTTTTGAAGATTTCATCTCTACAAATATAATAGTCTCATATATTTCAAAAGATTCTCTAAATATTTTCCTTCACAAAACTTTGTCCTTTGAAAAGGAAGGAAATTCCCAACATTTCTACAAATATTATTTAATGTAATTAATATCAAAGTTGCCAGGTATATTCCAGCATTTGATCAGTATGCCTCAAGCATACAACATGCAGGCTAGAGTTTTCACATACGTCCACAACTGATGTGGAAATAGGAAGAATCAAAAGATCTACAAGATCTGTAGACCTCTATATATATATGATTTCTAGAGTTCCAGAATGCATCCATTGTGGGACATCTGCAAATTCATTACAGAGTCTGGAAATAGGAATAAAATGGCCACTTCTAATACCGATAGTATTGGGGTAGTTTTAACACACATCTGTCAAATAATTAATTAAGTTTTAGGAATCCATGGACCAAAAAAGATTTTTTTTAAAAGACCAATCCAACAGATTTGACAAGCTGTTGGTAGTACCTCGAGTTAGGGCCAATGACAAAAGACCCAACAAAGCTCTTTTGTTGGGTTTCTTTTTTTTTGGGCATAAAAGGAAGACAATCTTCATTGCTAAAAGGGTAAGGAACACAACCCAAGGAATGGACCCAAGGGAACCAAACCCAATGGTGAAAGGAATTTTTCATGTCAAGACACATAACCTAGGTAACTGGTAACACCATTTAATTCTAAAATTGAAATGGGAGCAAAAAGCAAAATCATCCCTCACTAGGAATCAAACTCAGCAAGAAACTTGTCCTTAGCCTCTTTGGAAGCCTTGTTAATCAAATTGAGCATGTGCTCAAAGGTATACTGCTTTCTTGAATATTTCAAAAGAGTTTTTTATTGTCATTCACAAAATTTTGTTCTTTGAAAACAGTTGTTTTTGGAATTTTCCATATTTCTACAAATAATATAGTTCATGTTGAAGCTGCCATGGTACTGCAGTCGTAAGCTCTTTGCTCATGTTCGAGTGATTGATGGATCTTTCCCTCTTCCTTATGGCAAGCTCAAACCGGCAACAACTTTAAAATAAGAAATGTTCCCTGAAGTTCCCAAAACATGACTTTTAACTTCTCACAAGTTCACAATAACAGCTTATGAACGTGTCAAATATGTGGTACCAAATGAAAACTACTTATCTGGCGATGGTTGTCCCCCTTCCTTATGACAAGTTCAAACTTCAAACAGCAACAACAGTTAAAATATCTTCCCAATACATGATGAGGAAAAAAATCAATTTTGTGAGGTTGAAAATTTGGAGAATTAATCGCAAGGAAAACAGCAAATTTAGTTGATGAAATTGCAATGAAGAAAAAGATTTATCCCAAATGTCTGTGCGGAATTGTCATTGAAAAACAAAACATGAATGAGAATCACCACATCGAGCAAGCAGCCTTCAGCAAACGTGGTGATTTTATACATGTAGTTTATGGTTGAAGAGCCATGACACATGTGTGGTTTGTGCCGCCATTAGAGCATGTCTACCCAACACCTGCAAACATCCCTTTTCATTAAATCTTGCAGCAGGATAGCGTGAATCCTGCTGCGCTCTTGTATTGGTGTCCATTTTGCAGTGGTTATTTTAACCCCTTTAAAATCTTTTTTCTACTACGGATTTGGACAGTGACTATTACTCGTCCAGATGTAAAGACATAAATGGTCTTTTGAGTGTTTAAAGGGACTTTTATGACGTTTATGGGTTGGGGACAGTGATCATTAAACACTATTATATTTTAAATAAAGGAGTTGTTTACAATTTTGGGGTGGAGATGCTCTAAGCTCTCACTGTCAGCCTGCATATTCATCATGCTGCCAGGCCATATCTGAATCCCTCATCACCTGCTGCAAATGAGGTGCAAGGAACCTTATCTTTAATCGTTCAAAGGAAATGCAAGCATTCCTTCTATTACAAGTCTTGTTACGCTGAGTGATAACTTCATAATTCATGTCTTACATTCCCTCTAGTAAAGAATTCTCAACTAGCACATAGACTCCCTTGCTCACCTGTTTGTACTTGAAAGCTACGTGTTTCTCACAACTTGACAATTACTCCATTACAAATAAAACTTTACAGAATGAGAGTTATGTGTGCAAAAAGGAGAATTGAAATACAAATTTGCAAACACCTAAAGCACATTCCATAAATTCAATGCCACAAATGGAGCCCAACTACTAACCCTTTCAAATTGCTAAATGTTACTTCTAAATTTAGGATCCGGTGGTACTTGCTTGTAATTGACTAATAATTTGAATTGACATAACCCCAAACACAGGAGCAAATTGATTTTCAAGTTTATAGTTTAGGGAATGTTAAACATTGGAAATTACAATATGGTCAGAACTTGCAGTAGAGTAGTCGAAAGTGTTCCTTGAAACGACACATTTGTCACCTATAGAAAATGCCTCATGAACCATGCCAAAGGACCATAACAAATATGTTAACCATATATATGTGTCATATGTGTTAATGGTTGACACAAATATGGCACAAATGTATGGTTCAGGTGGTTCCTCTAACTCATTATAGTGTGCTTGAACCCACAGACTAAGAGATTTTTTATGATGATTATTGTAATGAAAATAAATAAAATGTAATATATATATTCCATAGTTAACAATTGTAACATTAAAAAACAAGGATTTACAAATAGCTTTTACAACTAGTTTTTAATTGCAAATGACATTTATAACTAAAAATGAAAATAATAACAAACAACAAATTGTAGCCAACTATTGGTCAAATGCAACAAATGAAATATTTTGTTCTAAAATGCATACACATTCACAATGTACGCATAATTGCAATTACAATGCAACTTTAATACAACTATTTTGATGACCAAAAATTTGCTACCATGTTGTTTAAACATAGTCAAACCAAAAAAAACACATGAAATTTTTTTTAATTAAAATTTTCAAAAAAAATTTCTAGTTGAGTGATTAAGCAAAACAAGATAACACCATGTGGCACAATTACAAACAATCCAAATGTGACATGTGACCATCTAGGCTAACCCTTGGACTAGGTCACATGGCATTTAGGCACCACCACATGGCACCTAAATTACGCCATGTGGCACTTACACAAAACTATGTGGCATTTAGATTAAGTTATGTGGCACCTAAATTGCCTATGGGCTATGGCCACATGACCACCCAAGTTACCTAACCATATGTATAACCTAGGTGTTCTACATTACTTAGCCTTGCTTAGGGTTAGACCTAGATGGCATAACCCACCTAAATTAGTTTAAGGCTAGTTTACATAACCTAGTTATATAATTTACAAACTTGAAACTTAAGATAAAAAATATGGAATAAACTTTCAAGTGCTACTACTATTTATAACAAACTAAATACTAATTAACCTCCCTAATTAGGTATTACTAGGTGCCAGAGATAATAGAAATTATTAAATAGTCTACCTACTAAAGCATACCTATTAGGTGCCTACTTACTCATACCTATTACCTAAATCATAGGTATACTTAGCACTTAGTGGCACTTACCTACTAAGTATTACCACTAGAAGAAATTTATAAATGTATAATGACAATTGAATTTCAATTGCATTACATAGTGCCTACAACTACAATACACATAATTGCCAAAAACAAGTGGCATTAAACATAATGTGGTAATGTAAACATGCTAGTAATTGCAAACCCTTGTGAAAACTAACCATTTTATCATCCACTACTATGGATGATCATTTATATGACAAGGCACCAAGTTTGCATTTTCAACTACAATGGCAATGGCCTTGTGATTAGAAACCAAAACTAGGCTAGGAACCTAAATTAGATTAATCTAGAATTTAAGAACTTAAACTATATGCTACATAGGCTAGGCTAAAAACCTAGGCCACCTAGCTTAAATCAACAACCTAACCCACCTAGCCCACAATGCAAGTGTGAAGGTTCAAAACCCTTTACCTCCATGCAAGTTTAAAACACATCCTTAACCACTAGACCAATATTTAAATGAATGAAATGATTTGTCATCACATATTATTATGCACATTTTTTTCCTAACCTACTTAAGTTTTACTTATGATATAATATTTTTCCTACCTACATTATTTTATTACTTTACCTTACATACCTATCTAACTTAAGATTTATTAATAGGCTACCCTAGGCTATTTTTAAACTACTCTAGGCTGCCATAAACTAGGTTTGTAGGATAGTCCCAAGTTATTTCAAAGTTAGTGTTAAATATTTTAAATTATTCCTAAGTTAATGTAAGCTACACTAATGTAAATTAACTTAGGCTATTCCAAGGTTTCCATAGGTTAGGATTATAAGTTAGTCCTTGATTATTTTAAAGTTATTATACATAGGTTATTATAAACTATTATAGGTTATTCCATTCCAAATTCTAGATCATTGATTACTTTAAGCTATTCCACCTTAAATCATTTTAGGTTATTTTCAGTTATTCCATCATAAATTATTCTAAGTTATTATACCTTAAATTATTTTTTACTATCCTATGTTAATTTTCCCCATACTATTATAGGGTATTTTACTTTAAGCTAATTTTAGTTATTCTAGGTCAATGCACCTTATGTTATTCCAATTTATTCTACCTTAAGTTATTTTAGGTTATTCCATCAGAAGTCACTATAGGGTATAACTTAAAATAAAATAACCTAGGGTATAAAATAGAATGCCTTAAGGTAAAATATTTTTAGATAACTTAAAGTTTAATAACCAAAAATAGCCTAAGGTAAAATAACTTGGGTCTAAACATGATTAGGGTACCACATTTGAACCCTAAGGACTCATTCTAATGATTTTCAAATTCACTTTTTTCTTCATTTTTCCCATGACCTCTCTTACATTTCACCTTTTTTTCTCATGTCAATTGAAATAATTATGTTCCAAATTTTATATAAGTTTCTAAAGTTTTTTTTTTTTCACTTATGAAAATGAGAATATTAAAATTTATCCAATGTGGGCCATGTTCTATCAATGGCCCAAAATTCCCAAAAAATTGACTTTTTGAATTTTTTTACATTACAATTTAAGACATTTGGTTTTTGTCACATTCATACATTTTATACACATGAGCACATAATATGTTTGTATTAAAAATCTTGGGCCAAAAAAATTGTTTAGACATTCGTTATGATTTTTTGATTTTTTTTTTCATGAAATAAAGTCCTAGAAATTTTTCAAAGACTTGGTAGGAATCCTTAAGCTTGTTCAAATTTGACATTCTATGCATAAGATAGTACCTTTGTAATGTATCTATCTATGAACAAAATCAAACTTTCAATATGAAAGTGTCATTAAGTTTCAACAAAATGTTCAAATGAAAGGGTGGGTCTAATGAATATAAAATAAAACAATCCTTTTGGGTACCCCAACCATGCTCTGACCCACCTAAAATAATGTAAAGTGGAATAGTTTGAAATAGTCAATTTTTTTTATAAAAAGAAACATATTTAATTACACTAATTAAATCATAAACTAAATGTCATAATTTAGGGTTTATCATCTATCAATAAATGTAACCAATATTGGATGGCACATGCACAAATTTCATTTAAATTTTCAATTACAACCCCAACTATAATAACTTATAGTTGCATCTACAATTAATAATTGATTTCAACCAACTTATAATTATAGATGTGATTTTTAAAACTTGTTGTAGTGCGAAATTAGGTCGCCGCGCAAAGCTAAACACTGGCTGATCTTGAGGTTTAGATTGCCTGATTAGCTGTCATCTTATTACGGCGCCCTATTAACTATTGCATGGAGTTGCATGGCTTGCTTGGTGTGTGCTGAGTGGTCCAGGAAGATTGGCGACTAGAAATTATGAGGAGGGATGGAGTCGAATTGATGGAAAGGAGCAAGCAATGGTGGCTAACAGTGGGAGCTAAATGGAACGGAGTGGCAGGAGATTCGAGAGGCTTTAGGAGGAAGCTAACGGAAGTCTGAGGAGCTTTTGGGGTAGCTTAATTACCAGGAGGAAGGGGATTTGAGGGCAGGACGATCAGTTGATCTGGGGAGGATTAGGAGACAGAAGAAGCGATCTTTGTAGAGAGAGTAAGGAGAAGCTCGGTGAGCGAGCATAGCTTGGCTGAGTGCTAGAACTTTCCACTACGCCTGGTAGTCGGTCGAGCTAGTGCAGAGGAATTAGAAAGAGAGAGACTAGACAGCACTGGGAATCTGGTGTTTTTGTGAACATTTGATGGAAAAGTGAGCTTGTGCTTTCGGGGAATGTACATAGTCTGTAATGTAATGAAAGAGTTTCCCTCACTGGCATATGTGTGAATGGGCGAGGCAGGAGATGAATGTTGTAAAACCTGCTCTGTTGTTGTGTGGAATGCAAGACACTTGTACGTCTTTGATTTTGTGATGTTCGTCTGCAAGCGTCAGTGGGCAGTTAGTATGTTGTGTGAGATCGAAGGTCTGAATTGTGTGGAGTAGATCAGGAGAACATGGACGCCTAGGTTCGTTGAAGACAGGTAGTGTGTTGTGTGTTTTTGGACCCTCTCTTTTTGGTTACATTGCAACTATGGTGACACACAAGACTAGCATATTGATAGTTGCAAAATAAATTGGATTGGGCAATAGTCACACAATAGTCACAAAAACATGCTTGGAATGGACAAGATTTCTCCTAGTGTATGTCCTATTATAAGCACCTACTAGATCTATTAAGTTATTACCTATCAAGTATTATGTCATACACTAGGTAATTACTAAGTCTATTTAGTACTTACTACATATTATTTAATATAAATATTACATACTACTATTAGAACAAAAAAAATAAAAATTATTAGTCTTTATAATTATTTTTTAGTTGGAAGCATCATTTGTGATTAAAATCCTTTTAGTTACATCCAACATTAGTCACAAATGACAAGGAATATTGGATGAAAAAAATCAACAATATACAAGTTCATCCTTTGATTCCATTGTATACATATTATCAGATGCAACTAATGCAACTATTTTGGTCACCAACAAAAACAAATGATGTATTATCACATGTTCCAACTTTTAATTATTTAATATAAAAAATTTATTAAAATTTCAAATTATTTTAGGATGTCCAATTTAGATGTTTGGATGGTCTTAGAATGTGACATAGTGCACAATATAGATCTACCATGTGGCAAGCTAATTTGAATTTTTGTCAAAATGAATTAAAACGAATGTTTAGGTAGGTTAATAGGTTGGTAGTTTGGTAGGTACCTAAGTGCTTAGGTAGATACATAGATAAGTATATAATATTAAGTACCTACTCACAAACCTTGCCTACCTACCTACCTATTTAGGGAATTCAAACAAATTCATCTTAATCACATGGATTGCAAAATATGAAAATGCATGTATAATGTTATATAATTTTTTTGCATATACCCAATTTTTACTTTCTTCTACACAATTATTTTCCCTTAGGTGTATGTAAACCTCACCTATACACAAACCAGATAAAATAAAAATAAGGTAAATTTGAAATTTTTAATAAATAAATAAAATAATTAAAATGATAAGCATGATATATTGTTGACCAAGTAAGGTATATATTTACCATGTGATACTTATCCAAGTGTATATCAAGAGAATAAATTCACCCACCCAACATTGGACATGACAATAATTTGTCAATGATTTATCCAAAAGTCGCATTCATAAGTAAATGTACAAAATGTCATGACAATTTGAAAAAAGTACACTGACATTATTTCTTTTGCAAAGTTATACTTATCAATTGTTATATGGGATAAGGTATCAACTAAGGTGTTGATGTGAAAGGTTCATGCTTTTAAAATGGAGATGGAAAAGTTTGTTGTCAAGTTTTAGATTATGAAGGATATTTGAAACAACCCAATCACGAAAAATATATTGGTTGTCAAAATGTGGCAATTAAATTTCTACAGTTATCTCAACTATCCTTTTTTTTCCAAATTTAAAAAAACCATTGTGATCGAATTTCATTTGCAAGATGGATCAAGGTGGACCTAGGTGGGGTTGAAATATTCACATGGACTAGAACTATGTCCACCTTAGTTGCAAACTATCAATGATTAGATTTTAGTCTTAAAAAGGAAATTGATCATCAAAATGTGACAACTAAATTTTGGTCGTCATCTTGGCATTCAAGACTTTCTTTCTAATTTTTAGTTTTTGATTTTCTTATGATTGAAATTTGGTTGTTATATAGAATAAAGTGGTGGAATCATGGTGGCCACAAGACCAAGACCATGTCCACCTCAATCAATATCTTGCATTGATTGGAATTTAATACAATTGGCGAAAAAAAAATAAAAAATTTAAGTAAAATAAAATTTGAAAAGAATTTCAACCATTAAGATGGTGACTAAAATTCAATCATCACATCTCAAGAATCAAGATCTTATAAAAAAACTAAAAGGGTTTTTTTTTTTTTTTTTTTTTGGTGTTGGAATCTAATTGTTAGTCAACTATGATTGGGATGGACTTAAATCCTGGTCCTTGGACACCTCAGTCCATATAGCAACTAAAGTTTTGTTGCAAAAATGTTTTTTTTATTTTTCTTAAAAATATTTGAAAAAAGATCTTGATTGTTGAATGGCAAGCTTAAGTTAATAGAAAAAGGAAAAAAGGGAAAAATTATGAAGCTTGCATCAATTATTTGTTAACTAGGTTGAATCTATTGTAATAAAACATTTTTTAATTGCATGATTGGGAATGGTTTTAAGTTAATTTCACAAAACATTTTTTTGAAAAAACTAAATAACCATTCAAGTTTCAATATTATTTTGTGAAAGATTGGTTGTGTGAGGTCAAACTTCGAAAAATCTTTTAGGGGTGTGGGTGCCTTGTAATGGCCTAGTAGGTCAAAGAGATTGGAATGACCCTATGTAACAAAAAACTTAATGAATGGCAAATAGATTAGATGGCAAAGGAGTGACGTTGAGAATATTTGGAAACAAAATCATGAACAAATTAACTTGCAATCTAACCATGAGCAAGCTTAAACCACAATCTGTTGGTTACCACAATCTCCATCACAATTGTGAGGTCAAGTGCAACTTCTAGCACTAATTGTTGTCACAATGCCAAACAATTCTATATTACTTTGTAATCAACATTTTCAAAGGACAAATCTAAAAGCATTAAAGTAAAGTCTTGTCATAAATGAGATAGCGCAAACAGGTTTAATAAAAAAACCAACAAAGATGAGAATGACAACAGCCTTTGGAAAAGCATATGCACATTCTTCGTCACTATTTACACTTGCTACACCTTCCTGCCCCCTTTTAAACTCCTACTGGTAAAACTATTACACTTGGGAAGACACTAGAGTTATCCATAAAGTAAGAAAAACACAGCACCAGAACCCTGTGTTTGGTCATACACAGGTGAGATTCAAAAAAACAACTGCAAAAAAGTACAATAGCATTCAAGGGTGGATGAAACTCTGAAAACCATCAATTTTGGTGGTAAACTGAGTTTCATCCTGTCTTTCCTTTTTCCTGAGCGCCTCCACTGCTAGTACATATATTTCACTGCTCCTAACTGTACAACTACTATAATTAGTCTCGAACATTATGAATTAAATGCTGAGTTTCAGCATTTCATGCTGAGATTTCATAAAATGTCTTTACTTTCCTGATACCACTGAAAGAAGGGATAGGGGTGAAAGGAGGCCCACAGACAGGGTTACTTTATGGATAACTCTATTGCCAGCACCATGTAGCCTCCTGAACTCCATTTGTTTCACAATTGATATGCAACAATGAGAAAGAAATTGGAAAAAAAAGAAGTAGAAGAAAAATATGAGGATGCAGATGAAAAGACAATAACGATAGTGATGATACCAACACAATTGTGAAAATGTACATATGTGTTCATGTAGAGTTTGGTGCACAAAAACATGTTTATTGCATAGAAATACTTTTATTCGAGATTCTAGTATGCAAACTAGTTCAATTTTTTGTGCATTTCATGACAATTTTCTCATCATCCACAAAACCATTTCTCAAGGGACGAGAGAGGAGAGAGTTTATAGCTATGTTGTGCAAAAACCAAACAAAACCCTTGACATGATGCAACATACTACAATGTGCACCACTATGAGCCAAACTTCATCTTCATCAATGACACAATCAATATCCAATAACCAAACACATAGCAAACACATCTTACTTCCAAGCACTCAGGTATCGTAAACAACCATGTGGTTGACCTTGATTCCTTTAGCAGTTTTTATAGTCTTTTTTACAATCTTATGTTTCCTATCACCTAGTGACTATTGATGAGGCTCCAATATTTTGTCTTTTCTTGTGAAAAGTTTCTTTAACTCTCTTTGTGGGGTGGAACAAGCAACTCATCGGCTCATGACTCTGCCTTGTACAGTGAGTTCAAAGTTAAACCAAAAACTTTCAATATTGAATGTAAAATTTTTCATTTCGACGCATGATGGAGGCTGCCCATCCATCTTACATGAGCAGATGAATGTTAACATGTCACTCACACAGTGCTTCAAGGCATGATGGAAACTGCCCATTCATCTTATATGAGCAGATGAATGTCCACGTGTCACCCACACAGTGCTTCAAGGCATGATGGAAACTGCCCATTCATCTTATATGAGCAGATGAATGTCCACATGTCACTCACACAGTGGTTCAAGGTTGAGCCAAAATTTTATCCCCAAATCCAGCACCAATGCGTAAACTCTTCCCTACGAGCAGAGCCAACAAATGGATTAAAACCCTGAATTAAATTTCTAAATAAATCAATATGAACATAGATTATTTAGCATTAGGAAAACCCTATCTCTTATTAGGAGTCATCACAAAAACATCTCATCATTGGTGAGAGATGCTCTTTGCACTTATACCATCCTTGCACATTGTTCATCAACCTTGCATCAAAAAACAAAATCCCAGGTCAAAACCTCATCTTCACCTACATACAAATCTTTGCACATTTTCATCAACTTTACATTGAAAAACAAATTCCCCATTTGAAGCTTTGAGATGAATTTTGGCCTAGGTCATATTGTGTTGTACCATGTTTTGAAAGGGTTGTATTCCACAGGGTTGCCAACCTCATGTCCCAAAAGTATGTACTAGCACAGACATACCATGTTTGGGCCTCCCAATAGAAAATCCTGATTATAGTTTCCCCATAATGGGCTTGACACACCAGCTGACAGCACATCTCACATCCCTCACACTTGGCCTGCACATATCAGATGCCATGAAGACTTTGCCAGAGCATTGTCCCCAAATGTATACAACAAACCATGGAAACACAGTTAGAGCTTCCCAGTCACTTTACCAAAATCATAAATTCTCACCATCAAAACTAACTACCTAAAATTGTTTAACAGATTCAGACTACACTCAAGACTATAGACACATGTTGTCAGGCTTTACAATCCGCACACTCTTGGACTAGCATGCCTGCATCACACAGCACAAGAGAGCTCCTAATTGACTTGACTCAGCATCCCCACAAATGTTTTCAGCAAACATGGAAAACAGAGAGGAAAGTGCAAATAGAGCAGTGCAGTGAAAAAGAAACTCTTCACAAAATCTGGATCCCCATCCTTGCTCACTGCATCTTTTCAAAGATACAACATTCATCCTTACCCCAGAATCTCACCCTGCCAGATAGAACACATAAACTCAAGAACCCTCAGTGTGTGCACTTCAAATTGATACACAGCAAAACCCCATACAGCAACAAATGGTATCACTTTCATGTTCTGAAGTCACCGTCCAAGCCACCTCACCTCCCTCCTCACTCAAGTCCCAAACATGTACAAGAGTTCCTCTCTTCTATTGCCATGCAGAGAACCTCAAAGCTCTCTGCTTCACCTTCACATCTCCTTTGTTGAAAGCTCCAACACCTCGCACACAACAAATCCTCCAATGCTGGCATCTTGCAGAATCCATAATGATTAAATATAACCACCAAAAACAAATGAGCTTCATGTCTTCGGGCATGCTTACAAGTGCACAAAGCACAAAGCACAGATTGAGGGAGTGACGATTTTGCAGCTGTTCACTCCTTGTTACAAAAAAAGTTAAAACCCTGTAGAGTATACTCTACAGCCTACCTTATTTTCATGTTACACCAAAAAGTGAGAGATTTGTTATTTTCCTCTTCTGAACATCCTATCTACCTTACATTACGATCAAGCCAGGGATAGCAAGGATGAGCACATCAACTGGTAGTCAAGAGAGTGGAAAAGAGACATGTTACTTATAGTGAACACCCCACAGGCTTGCCCTATAGATGGCCATGCCCTCCCACATCAGGCCTTGGTCAAACTTCTTCCATAATCACAAAAAAACAGCAATCAGACCCAGCAAGACTTCACACAAGCACACAACCCTCAAGTGCTGCTCAGCCTCCCTCAACACTCACAGCTGGTGTTTGAGCTAGCTACAAGTGTCTGCCACATACCAGCAATACAAAACACAAACAAAAGCATTGGAAAATCTTCACTCAAGGGTCACATCCAATCATTCTTCTATTTATAATGATTGCCAGAAAATGAACCAAAATATTGAATGAAATGAGGAAGAGAGCCCCTGCAACCAGCCATTCTTCACAATATGCCTTCAACAATTTTAGGATCCATAACAACAAAGAGAATGTATAGATGAAGTTGCAAGATACTAAGTGGTCCATCTACTTAAGGGCTCCAATCACTACTGTAATACTTATTTGGAAGCCCTACCCAGAACTTAAATGCTTCAACTGCATCCCTTTTCTCCTCACTTTTGTCTCTTCGACGTTGAGAGGTATGTTGACTAGTATAAAGGTCAGAGTAAAGTTCAATAAACATGCGCTTGTATTTAGTCTTATCAGCCAGGATCCTGTTGTCTTCCATGCATGCGACTATTTCTAGTGCCCGTTGGAAGTACCCAGCCCGGACACATGTATCAACTAAACAATCAAGCAGAACCTCATCTGGTTGAAGTGGCTCCAGCCCACTGCCAATTTTGGCCTCTGTTCTCTCTTTTATTTCATTCCAAAGAACTAAAGCTTCACCCCACATACCTGCCCTTGCAAACCCCTTCACAAGCATGGTGTATGTCACCACTGTTGGATGCAACCTGAAAGCAAAACCCTCTTGTCAGATTGACATGCAAAGAAAGTTCTGTAGACTCCAAAACCTGTTAAACCTGTAAATTCAAAGCTGAAATGCAAATGATCAGTGGGCAAAAACTCAATTAGGGATTCAATCTTTCTTCAGGGTTTAAACATTTCAGTCTTAACAGATCTTGGGTGTAGATAGTCTATGAGAAAAAAAAAAACATGGCACAAGAGGTACCTGGCTTCCTTCATTCTTTTAAATGCAGACTTCGCATCTGCCATTCTATCTGACTGACAAATACTGTCTATGAGCACATTCCAGGCAACTGAATCTGGCCGCATCCTGGGGTCTGCCTGCATTTCCTCAAATACTTGGTGCACCAACCGAGGCTGCCCACTTTGCCCAAATGCTTTCATAAGTGTTGTGTAGCTGACTTCTGATGGAGCAATCCCACCCTCCCGCATCTGTTGAAAATGTGCTAGTGCTGCGACATTATCACCACTCTTTATGCACCCATTTATCAAGGTGTTATATGAAACAACATCTAAAGAAATTCCTGCAAGTTTCATGTCTGCAACTAGAGCATATGCTTTCTCCATATTTCTGGATCTGCAGTAACCACTGAGTAAAATGTTGTAAGTGACAATATTTGCTGGGACTTTCCGCAGTCTCATTTCTCTAAGAATGCTATGGGCTTCATCCATAAGGTTTAGCCTTACACAGGCAGCTATGGCTGTAGTGTAAGTCACCTCATTTGGTGAAACATTGGGGTCAAACTTCTGTTCCATGGCCAACAGAAAGTCCATTGCATCACCCACTTGCCCTTCCTGTACATAACCCTTCATCAAGGTGGTGTATGTGCGAACATCAGGCCGTAATCTATCACCCCATCTTCTTTCACTGGCCACAGAGCCAGCATCTTCAGACCTTGCCCTTTCCTCCTGCCTCTCTGGACTCCAGAACTTCAACGTGCGGTGTCTTTCACTTTTTAATGAAATTCCTCTATACTCAACTACAGAGTTTTCAGTTTGACTATGGGAAGAAGAAGATTCACACTTCTCATGATGCACTTGAACATTCTCTTGTGGCATCTTCCAGAATCTCTCTACAAGGGACTCTGCAGCCTCAAGGTCACCTAGACCAACATAAGCTGCAACAAGAGAATTCAGTGTTGATTGATCTGGTTCAACTCCAGCCTCTTCCATCCTCCCAAAAACACCCTTCAATAACTCCATTTGCTCTGTTCTGGCATAAAGTTTAATCAACACATTGAATGTAAGTGTGTCAGCAACAACACCAAATCGAGGCATCAATCCTAAAATTGTGTTTGCTCTATCCATTAACCCTAATGTTGCACAAGCATTCAACACAGCATTGAATGCACCTGTGTCAGGTCGCATAGTGTTCATAGACAACTCTACAGCATCCGGGGCTCTAAAATACAGACAAATATCATCAAATAGTTCTAAAGCAAGAAGACCATCATCTGGCTGCCGTCCTAGGCGAGAAACAATAGCACTCCAGATTTTGACAGGTGGGTATAGATCCAGCTCCAGCATAAGTCGCACAATCCTCAGGGCGTACCTTGCCGCACCTGCCCGGGCAGACGCCATTGCTAAAAGCCCTAAAGAATCTGAGTCTAACTGCCTAATCTTATCTTGCTTCCGAAGGTCACTTAGTATTCGCTGTGCCTTCGAAAGGCTTGACGGAGTGCCATGGTGTGAAAGCTGTGCAACAAGCCTGCTTAAGCACTCCCTACTAGGTTCTATACCCTCTCCTTTCAAGGTTTGCAATTGCATCCAGGCATCATCTGTCCGCCTTTCTTTCAAGGCCCTGAGCATTTTTTCCTGCAACAAAAGAGGTGAGCTTGTGCTCTCCATGCTCAAAGCAGGCCCTATTGGACTCCTTCCAGCAGGACTTACTTTCTCTGGATGTGCTGCTGGCTCTCCAGATGCCTTTGAGGCAAACTTCACCTGTGCATTTTGTTGCAACCACAACAATGAATCAGCAACTAGAAACAGGCACAACTCATAGAGGGCTTACTCTGAAATTCATGCTCTTAATTGCTTTTGAGCACTCAAGTGACAGAAGCACACCTTCTGATGATCTATAATATTCCACTTGTCTGGAGAATCTTCGGATACAGTACCACCACCCAGAACCATGTTGGTTGTCTGTGCTACCCTCCCTTCCACCATTGACACCTCTGCGAAACCCCTCCCTGACACACAACAGTAAGGTCTGAAAACCTCCTGCAATCTTGACAATTACAGGCATTGCAACAAGAATTGAACAAGGCAAACATGCATCTGCATCTAGATGACACATCATTAGTTCAGATTCTTGCAAAGGCCCTACTGACATAGCTATTATTCCAATGCTCATCATCATGAAATACCCCAACATCTGAAGATCAACTCAACTGTCTTCTGTTGATCTTTGATAGCACAAGACAAGCTCAGACATCGTTGCTGCTTCATGGCACAAATCCAAGCTTCAACCACGTGGAGAGACAGACAATCTGTAGATGCAGCCAACATCGGCCACTCACATGCAGGGGCAAAGGGAAGGGGGGACATAGAGAGAGATGGCAAACCTGTTGTTATAGCTTTGCGAATTGCTTCTTGCGGCCGGCTTTGTCCTGATGCGCGACCTCCAGAACCACCACCCACGGCACAACAACACATTTCAAGGCATCTGTCCCTTCTTTGACAATCTGTAGCCAGCCCCTGATGATAGCGCTGCCGCCACCTCCATGCGAAACCCGTCTGCAGTGCACTCGAGGAAGGGTTCAGAGAAGTATGAGACAAGCAGCAGCAGTCGTGGCTTCTTCTGGCGCTATGTGAAGAAGAAGTGGTGGTGGTGGTACCTCCTGCAGCAGCAGCAACAGCAAGCCCCAGCTCCAACCCTTGCAGACACAGCCACATCTTCCTTCCTTTTCCGCTGGAATGATCAGAGAAGTAGGGATTATAGCTTCCTTCCTTCCAGCTTCTGCTGTTCCTGCTTCTACACTCTGATTCTAGACTTCAAGGATCTGCAAAATTCGCGTGAAAGAGCTCCGAATCTCCTGCTTGCCGACTCCCGAGACTGCGAGCATGTCCATTCAGAATCCATCTCCGATGTCCTTACGACGAGAGAGAGAGCGCGTTCTTAGGGTCGTAGTCTGTAGGGCAACAGACAGGTTTAGGGTTTAGGGTTTGTATGTTGTGACTTGGCGACCCAAAATTAAAAAAGGGGCTGCGATCTGTCAAAGGAATTTTTTTTGGCTAGGAAAAAACAAAAAGGCTAAAAGTCTTCATATTTCAAGGAAAAACAAAGTGTGAACTCGCCATATTTATCCCATAGGTTCTCTCATGTAACTCGTCCCAACATAGCCTAGTGTCAGTTTCCATATTGACACAAAAATGAATAATTATAATTATTTTCCCAAAAAAAAAAATCATTTTAAAATTTTGATTTTTTTTACCTTTTTTTCACATGATCTATTATGATATTGTTATATGAGTAGTGAAATTATTCATAGTGTATAGCTTATGATAATTATGATGATTTTCAACATGCAAACTTCATATTTTCACAAGCAAAATTGTTTCACTATTTCGAGGATTATTTAATGATGAAACTAACCTTAGAGTAATGTATATAGGTAGTAGGGGTTGAAAAAGTTGCTACTTTTTGCTTTGACCCTAAGCCAAATTTGGCTAAGTCGGCTTGTGGATGATGGCTTGTCCACTGCTAAGGAATCGGTGTGTGCTTGACTACCTCACAAAATTGTGAAAAAAATCACCAATTCATTTCACTGAAAATATGGATTTTAATATTTCTGTTTTTAAGTAGGATTTTAGTCTTTAAAATTGTTTTTTTTTTTTGGTTTTTCTTTTTAATATTTTTTTCTTTTCCTGTTTTTCAACTTGATGTGCTTTTTTCCTTTTTCTAAAGTTCCAACTCGATATGTTTCTGTTTTTTTTTTTAATTGTCTGGAGATTAAAGGTGAAATTTTAACAAAGTGAGTGTGTTAGGATGTAAAGGGCATTTTTTGTGTTTGCTTTGTATTTCATTTCTCATTCTTTTTCTTCAAGCTACGGGACAATTTGAACAGATGAGTTCAAGAAATTATATAGAGATAGATAGATGGGGTCATTTTTGTTCTTTCTTTTTTGGTCAGTGTGTAAAAGCCATTGGGCATTTGTGGATGAAGGACTCGGGTATTTTGAATCAATGGGTTCAGTTTACAGTGTTTCCACAACTATGGAACACTAGATGCTTGCATGGTTGATTTTGATCATGCTTGAATTGAATGAATGGTAAGCCTTCAAGTGTTACCACAGTCTCAAGTGATTTTTCGATCCAAAACCTGGTTTTTTGGAATTTATTTGAATTTTCAGCTGCAGAAATCGTTTAAAAATCAATATCTCCCACATTCTGAATCCAAATCTTACCAAATAAATTTCATTAAATCTTTGCTCATCAAGATCTTTCCAACAACATCATCAAAGGCACATTCCAATTCCTTCGAAATTTTCAGCTAGGATTTAGTTTAATTTTCAGTGAAGAAATCATTGAATATTCAAGAACTTCTACACCACAAGTCCAAACACCATGAAAGCAAAGCCAATGCACCCCTACTCCTCAAGAGCTTTCGAAAGAGAACAAGAACATGATCTGAAGGTTCAATGGATCTCATAAGTACAAACAAACAAACAAACTACCTTCCTTCATAGTTGGATGTGATAAAGTTCCACATGGTGGCTAGTATAATGTCAAATGTCATTGAAAGAGTACCTACAATAAATACATCATGCTAATTGGTTTCATCACTTTGAAGGTGGCCTTTTTAACATGTCATAAAAGATATTTTGATATGCAATTGGCATTTCTTTGTTCTCCTTTATTTCAACTAGGACTCAATACCAAGATCAATAATATATTGCTTCGGCAGCTTCCAAATAACTAATGAATTTTTTTAATATTATTTTGGGATATGAATTTTCAATTTAAAAATTTTTGGCAAGTAAGGAGTATCAGTATCAAAATGATAAATCCTTTGAAAAGGTTGGTGTTATTGACTGCTGTGATTGGATGGTTTTTGGCTAGTCCATTCAAGTAGCATGACTAGGGTTCAAATTTGGTTACCTTCAAAAGTGGTTTTTACAATTTTGAAAATATATATGTCATTTTTGACATAAATAGTTCATAATTTTTCAAAAAAGTTAGAAATCAAAAAATAATTTAATTTTTGTTCAAATATAATTCAAAATGACGAAATATTTAGGACCAAGCAATATGAAAATAATAAAAATATCAAATACTTGCTATGACTATAACAAGTTTTCAATATATTCCCACCAAGTTCTCAACATGTTTCTAATGTTCTTTTTAAATAAATTCCCAAGAGTTGTGCAAGATGTTTCACATAGCACCACATTTTATCCCATATTCTTTGCCAAAAGTTGTACTCATGTAATTGATGAATGAGCCGAAGGAAAAAACTTTTACAATTCTATCTTCAGAGCACAAACTCCAAACTTCTATTTTTCAAAGTCAAAAATTTGAAGACATTTTCGACGAAGGGGCAATTAAAAAGGCTCATTGGGAAAGAAAAAAAAATCATTAATAAATAACTAAATAACTTAAATCCCCACAACTAATCTATAGCACACTATGTCCATTATTCAGTGTAGGGGACATTTTGGTAAACATTTATGCAATTGGGATGAGTACAACCACAACAAGCTTATGTAACTTGGGCTATTTCACCAACGTATATTGTTATGTTGTAACTAGATTTTAATCAATTATAGGCATCATATTGTGTTTTTTCGCATTTTTTTCACAAATACATTTTTTTGCATCTTTAAAATTTAACCTTCACCAGATATGTTACCCTGTTAGTTGAAAAGTAACCATGTGAAATCCCAACCTTTTTTTGGGGGCAAATTTTCACATCTTAGCTACATAAAAAGAGTCAACAGTACTCATACAAAGGTTTTTTTTGGGGGGGGGGGAAGGGAGGAAAGGACTGAAAGTCCTCACATTATGAAGAAAGTTTATTGGAATCATCATATTGAGATAATAGCTAGGTTTCTAGCATGTTCCAAAGTATAGCAGAATTCTTAAACTTTTTCCACTTTCCAATATATCCTGTAGCCAAATTTGGCTAAAATCCTCTTGTGGAAGATTGCCATACCACCTATCTCACAATTTATTTGAAAAAAAAACACTGAAATAAACTAAACAAGCGAAAGCTTTAAAGAAAATTCTGACTCTACACTCATGTACAAACAAAAGGCAGATCAAAATTGAGGTCCAGAAATTAGGGTGTGTCAATCATGGTAAGTAACCTAAGACAACACTTAGTCTTTACCACTGCAGTTCAAAAGTGTACTATGGGTCACCTTAACTGCATTTTCTGATATTAGTGAAGTTACATGTTTCACTATGAAAAGGAAACAAAATAGAACACTAGTCTTCAAACCTTGGATGTCAATTGGGTTCAAACTTCAAACCATTGTTGGGCAATTATTTTTTCTTTTTCATGATTGGTTGGAAATCAATATTTAAAAATTATACCCATTAGTTATCAATCTATTTGTTAAAGTAATACCTCAATTATCAAAATTTTCAATTTTGTTTAGTAATAACCACCAGTTATGTATAAGAGTCAGTTCTCAAATACCCACCTTTGAGAATCATCCATTATATTGCAAAGTAGGGTAGGTAATAGGGTTTGTTGTTTATTTATTTTTCTATTTTTTCTTTTTTCATAAATATTTTTAGGGTTTAAGGATCGATTACCTACCTAGATGGAATTCCAAAAATGTAAGTAGGTTATTAAAAATTGAAATTCAATGCCAATTGATAGGTTATCTATCTATTTTCAAAACATTAATAATCAATCAATACATTATCAATAATTGGGTTGAAAATTCATGAAAGAATTCACCACTTTCGTGAAATCAAAAAAATTGAATTTCTTTTTCTGGTCACATTTAAAGTGCCTTTAAAAATGATACAAAATCAAAATTTCCCTTGTTCCAAGTGAACATGATCTGAAAGAAATAATCTTAAGTTTAATTTGTGATCCATAATTGAAATTCAAAAAAAATCTTCATAAATGATTTGTAACTTATGTATAAAACAATGCATATAGATCTTTGAAAGTTCTTAAAAAAGAAGAGTGGCTGAATTTATTCCCTTCATATACACACCCTACTTGGTCAACAATATATCATGCTTACCACTTTAATTATTTTATTTACTTATTAAATATTTCAAAATTACCTTTTTTTACTTTATCTAGTTTGTATATAGGTGAGGTTTACATATACCTAGGGAAATAATTGTGTTGAAGAAAGTAAAAACTGGGTACATGCAAAAAAATTTATATAACATTATATATGCATTTTCATATTTTGCAATGCATGTAATTTAGATGAATCTATTTGAATTACCTAAACAGGTAGGTAAACAAGGTTTGTGAGTAGGTACTTAATATTATATACTTACCTATGTACTTACCTAGGTACTTAGGTACCTACCAAATTACCAACCTATTAACCTACCTAAACATTAGTTTTAATTCATTTTGACAAAAATTCAAATTAGCTTGCCACATGGCAGATCTGTATTGTGCAATGTGTCACAATCTAAAACTATCCAAACATCTAAATTGGACATCTTAAAATAATTTGAAATTATAATAAATTTTTTATATTAGATAATTAAAAATTGGAACATGCGACAATACATCATTTGTTTTTGTTGATGACCAAAATAGTTGCATTAGTTGCATTCAATAATATGTATAAAATGGAATCAAAGGATGAACTTGTATATTGTTGATTTTTTTCATCTAATATTTCTTTCATTTGTGATTAATGTTGGATGCATTTGTGTGTTGGGATGCATCACAATTAATTAAATTAATTAATGTGAATCACAATAAATACCTAAGTTCTTATAAAGCTTAAGGCAAAAATGATGATGAACAAAGTTAGAAATAAAAGTTTTACTTAAGCAATGAGGTGGGGCACAATGCATATTCAAGATATTCCTTGGAATATCACCACCATAATCTTCTATTGGTAAAAAATGTTAATGTTTGGGGAGTATCAAAATATCATGATTTTTTTGTGAAAGGCCAATCAAAGTGGCCCATTGCAAAAATAAAATAAAAATGAGTTTTGAGGCACACCCACAACTAATTATTATGGATTTGCAAGAAGGTATGGACATTAAGGGCATATAAATATATGTAGTTACATGCCCCAAAACATTTACATGATGTCATGTAAATGTAAAAAAAAACATCATACATGACAACACTATAAGTGTAAGCATAAAAAGTGTGGATGTGTAATTGTAAATGATTTACATTTAGACAAGACTCACACACTATATTTACAACTATTGACACTTACACACATGACACTAGTTGCTACCTATCTCTTTTGCTATTGTATGAAGTTGATAACTACAATTAAACTATGGGTTGTAGTTGGCTTGCTTGGAGCCATTAAAAGAATGACATGTCAACAATCCCTATGAAAGCTTCAACTCTGAACAATTTTTTTTTAATATCCATCTTATGTGGAATAAAAGGCCAATAATTTTCTTTTTGGTTGAATATTTTGGAACTCAAGCATTAAAAAATCTTATATTCCTTTTGAGAAGTCAAAGCCCATCAATTGTTTTAAATGAAAGAAAGTTGAATTTTAAAATGATGAAACCTTGCCAAGCTTCATTAAAAGAACAAACACCAATCTAAAAGGGAAAATGGAGGAAAAAAAAAAGGACCAACATCCAATCAAGAGACAACATTCTAAAACGCAAATGCACGAACTAAAACTTCAAAATTGTAGAAAATATTTACACATAATATCATGTCGTTTCCAACACATAATAGAATTATCAAATACCTTTTGCACACTCTAAAGAGATGAGAATGTAGTACACTCACCCAAATTGGCCACCTAAAAAATATACACAGACTTTTTGTCGGCATGTTAATTTTTTCTCATGGGCAAAAAACTTTTTTATTTCATTTTAAATGCCACTTTTATTTTGACAAACATGTAAATATTCTGCCCTGCCAAATACATATATTGTATTTGCTACTAATTAATAACAATTTTTGTATAACATAAAGTCCATGGCTACAAAATTTTACTGAAATAAAGGCTTGATTTTGCTAAACTTATAGTAAAGAACTGATTTTTGCTATGTTTTTTTCTTATGATACTCGTTGGGTATCATGGGAAATATGGTACAAAAAGGGATGTTTTTAAAAATGGAAAGCTTACTTGAAATGCCTTGCAAACAATAGAGGAAAAATTACCTTTTATAAAGGTGTCCTTCGATTACATTAAAAAAATAAAAGAAATGATAATTCCTCCCATGGGTGATGGTTCATTAGTATAATCCATTTTAGGACCTGCGACCTCAAAAGAGGTCTTGGGTTTCAAACCTAGTGGAGTGGAAATGAAACTTCTACCAACTTTTTGTGAATGAGCTTGACTAGGGGGTGCGAATGGCTTTTCAAGTCAGGTCTGCTATTGGACTTCAAAAAATTAATCATCATATAAAATAAAATTGTTTTGGGTTCTTATGCCAAAGTAATTATTGTATGGAAAGAAATGGGATCCAATAGTCCTATTCAAATTTTGACAATTTGAAATTAGAGTTAGAAAGACATTTGAAAAATGTGTATGCACATATCTATTATGTTGGTAGTACAAAGGGAAGTTGAATTATTCTTGTATTATTATACATCCTAGGTTTTTGACTGGGATAAAGTGGATTTTTAAATTTTATCAAGTTATGAAGGCAACATTTACACAAGCTCAACTCTCTTGAGCCAGCTTCCCATTTGCCAGATTCCCTTGACCAACTTGTTGGTACAATCTACGATTTCTATTGTTGGAATATTCATAAACAACACCACAAATAACCAAAACTTGACATATTATGAAGATGTAAAAAACATGTTTAAAATTTGTTAATTATAAAGAATAACACTTTACATGATGGAATAGAGTTGGTGTCTTGAGGATGACAAATGCATAAGTATTAAGTACCTTTAAAACAAAACCTTAAAGTTTGTAAGGTATCTCCTTGCCCAAATGTGGAGCCTGGGGAAGTCCCCTTCTAAAGGTGGAGGTCCCCAAATTTAGGGTTCAGCTAACAACTTGTGCTGAAACCTCTTATAATGTTTTATGATCTAACAGGAAGTGGATTGGATAATATTCTCGTGTGAACATAACAAGTTTTTAGGGGTTTAATTTTTGTTTTCAATGGCCATCAACTTTGTGTATGATAATGGCGGAAATTATTTTGTCATTGTTTGTTTATCTAAGATAGCTACAACAATAATTGTTTCAAGAAAGCTTGTGAGGATGGGTAGGAAGTTTTGTTTGTTTGTGTATTATGTAGAGCTGATTGACATTAAACTATGGATGGTTAAAGAAGGTGTGGCATTGAATGGAGGCATGGAGATTTGGACGGGGGAAGACAAGGATAAGAAGGGGAATTCAGAAGCAATGCAAGTAGGTCTTTATTATTTCATGATCAATTTTAGGAGATGGTAGATCTTAGTTGTCGTGATTGGTAGTTGTTGTATTTGATTTTCGCTGCGCCAATAGCTACATTATGGCAAGTAATGTATTCTTGGTAGGAATGGTTTCTATAAGGGGATGATGTTGAGGATTGATGACAAAAAGGGAAGAAGTCTGAACTATATAGAAAGGGGTATGTAGAGGATCAATATGCATTTGAATTGGGTACTATAGATATTTGTTGAGTTTATCTTTAATCCATGTTATAGGTTAAGTATTTGAGTGAACATTAAAAGCCTCAGTTGGGGTGTCCTTGGGTTGTGTAGAATGAATGAAATGAGAGTAGAAATGGGAAATTAATATAAACATATTTGCAGTCCAAATTTGCACAAAATTTTTTTTCCTTTCCTCAATGGTTTTAAGTCAACTTGGTATATGTCGCTAATACTTGGGTTCAGACATTGAATTTAAGAGTATTTGATATTACAGTTTTTCAGACAGGGAATACAATGTTTATTTGTATTGTTGCATTTGTTGAAGATCGGTTAGTAACTCACGTATACTGACCAAACACTAAAGGTTCTAACCTCAAGTTATATTTTAGTAGATTTTAGACTATTGAATGTATGGTTTTGTACATGGTCCAAATTGTTCGAGAACAATCACCATGTGTGTACCAGTTGGCAATTGACACGTAAAACATTGAATTTTGTTCCAACAATTCTATAGCACCAATGGAATTTTGATAACATTGGGTCTATAATCTCGATGATGTAATTTCTTGGAATTAATCCACCCAACATTGGATGTCAATTGGGTTCAAACTTCAAACCAATGTCTTCTCATCTTCTTTGTCAAACTTGTTCTGTTTTACACTTGTTAAGATGCATAAGATCATTTCACCTTTTCTTACACTTATATGGTACATAGAAGGAATGGGTTTTAAAACAGATCTTGTTTCAATGCTGCCCTAAACCCTAAATTTTAAACCTTTTTGTAATGATAGTTATGTGTGTCTTTCTTAGAACTTTTCCCCCGCCCATCCCATGCACACCAACCTTTAGTAGGTCAATGAAAGATGGAGTGAGCAAAGTGCAACAAACAATTCACCTATCATAAGGAAGTTAAGTTCTTAAAATACTATGACTATTTTTTAAAAAGAAAGTTCATTCTTTTTCTCAATTGGAATTTGATTAACAATTCATGCCCTTGCCATTAACCTAGGCCAAAAAGGTGATGAGGGAGAAAACCATGTATATATATAAATAAGGATGGAAATCCATCCACCAAAAGTACAAGGAATGTCGAAACAAATGTAAACACATGAAAGGAAAATGAAAACCATCAAATCAACAGTAAAGAAGTGGAAGACATAATGTTTAAAAACCATCTTTTGCCGTAAATCAGTTAGTGGTGGAGGTGCAATAGTTGGTATGTGTGGAAGAGATAAAGAATTGTGACTAAGTGTGGCCACCCGCTAAAGAATTGTGATGGCTTGTGCATAATGTTGGGCTATTAACACTCATTATTCATAATGAGATATAAGCATTGAATGTATGAAGGAGGTTTGTTGATGACGAGCTTACAAGCATGTACATAAAAAGTTAAAAAAGAATCGAAATGAAGATGGGGACAATTCTAGGTCTTTATGGCAAGGGAATGAAATCATCTCCTAGTGTTTGTTTTGTGTGAGATTGTGTCTAGTCTTGAGCGACAATTGTCGTTGCATGCATTGTCATCGTCAAAACATGTTGTAATAATTTGGACCAATTAGATCGGCAATGACAACATTTCCCAGATTTCGAAAACTATCTTTGGTGATGACAATATCCATTTGTCTTTGTGTGTGGTGAAGGAAAAGGTGAAAAACTTGTATTTGTATGTGAGCCCCACTTTTCAATGTGATAGCTTCAATAGTATTTTGAAACGTATCATGGGCTATAATGCACTCACTCCCACACAAGCAATGTAACAAATGGATACCCAAATCATCAATGGTATCACCACACTAACATCGTGAAAAATATAAAAATATAGGATGTGGTATACCAAAACAAATATGAAATGCTTTGAAAAAATTGGCGGAGGATAAACAAAATGAAGGGGTGTTAGGACAAGTTGAGAACCAAGCTCCTACTATTGGACGTGCACAAGAGCAAAGACGTGCTCACATAACATTCGAAAAAACATCTACTAGAAGTGAAGTAAATTCTTGCTTGTGTAATTGGTTCATCAAAGAAGATTACATTTGGAGATAGGATTACACTACTAGACTCTCAAAAGGCAAGACATGTGATCAGATGACAAAATTGTCTCTAATGATGACACAATTGAAAATAGAAATTATGTTGAACCAATGAGGAATTGCAGCATGCACCTAATCAAACTTGTGTTTCTTCTTTTAGGGAGGCTTTTTAGTATGGAGGGGGGTAGGGGAGGTGAGTTGTTGAATTTTTTGTGTTTTCAATGTGTTCCCAACATGTCTTAGTAGCACTTCACTTTGTCCAAAGTGACGGTTTTTCCAAATCTCATTACAAACAAATGCCCTTCAACTACTAAAGTGAGCTAGAATTGCTTCTCTTGGGAGGTCGATGCTAGAAACCACCACTATGGTCTACCCTTATAGTAATAAAGAAACAAAGGAACAAACCAAATTGTGACCAAATTAATTCAACCAAATGACTTTCCACACATAATTGTTGTTGAAAAGAAAATAGAAGAATTGGGCAATATACATAGGTACATATTATTCAGGCTAGAAGGTCATTTGTGGAGCCTCCATGCCCCGGGCTTGTGTAGCCTCCATGCCCCGGGCTTGTGTAGCCTCATAGAGTATTGTATTTGTTTTTGGGATATATCAGGAATTATCATTTGAGATCATGATGATCATAATGTCCTCCCTTGGGAATTTGTAAATTTGTGATACAACCATCATCCAAAATCTTACTCCATGGTGTTGAACATATCTAAGTGAGGTTTTTCTATCTCATCAATAAGGACTGAATATGGAAGCTGGCGAAGCAGTTGGTGTCAATTGTCCACCTTCCTCGTACCCAACATACTCTTGGAGGAGCCATTTGGACATTTCATGCTTCTCCATCTGCAAATGATAACGCCAATGTAGATTGGCTGGCACCTGATGGTGCCTATGTTTTGAAACTTACAAACGGCTGATACTTGCAAGTTAACACCCGCACAAATCTTTCAAAGTCTAGTCACACACCTTGAACCTGTGGTAGTTGTCAAAATAGTTCCATAGCCCACAAAATTTGTGGTAGGTAATCCAGTACCTTGGCAGTCTTAGTGAACACTTTAAGCAGCCTCTTGCTGAACACTCTCCCAGCATCCTCCATGCTCCCACAATTTTGTTGTCAATGATCCTACACCACCCCCACAAAGACATCGAACTCATAACTGCTTTGAGAGGCACATGGTCATGAACAAACATAATCCCCAACAGATAAGTTCATCTCCCCATTGATCCTCACCTTCAAAGTCATGTGTCAACTGTGTCAACAAATGTTGCATTGCCCAACAAAGTCCAAGTTTTGAATTATGAGTTATATCACAAATTGCAGTGATCTGCACTGCCCAGACAACAATTTGAGATAACAACTAATAATGCGCTAAAACAAGAATCTGAAGCTTGATTATGATGTACAAAGAGTTTTATACAGATTGCTTCTGTGCATAACAAGAGGACTGTTTGCTGCCCCAACATTAGAGACTTCTCACTGTTCAGTGCATAAATAGTATTCAGTGAAATGAATGATGTAATCTTAGTTGTCATTATGAAGATCCATGAAAAATCCTTAGAATATGTGCATATTACAACATGCAAATGCAAAAAATCCCCTGATCTCTTGGATGTAATAGATTTAAGACCACCTGAGGTCTAGGGTGAAGGAGTTTATGGTTTAGGAGGTTAGGGTTTTGTAAGATAAGAATCACCTCTTGCTTGAGAAGACCATGAAGCTCATGCTAACAATCATTCAGGTAACATAGGTCAGAGCTATCCACAACCGACACCATTCCATCTGTTTGCTCGCCATTTGATAGTGCAAAAATCCTTGCCTAATATAAAGTTATAATTCACTTGGTCTTCCCGTCTGTTTGTGACGTGACGTTCTGCTGCATAAGACGTTCTGCTGCAAAACCGGCGGCAGTTGGGAAAAGCAACTGCTCCCTTCTGCAATATTCTTCTGCCATGCCTTGATGGGTCTTGCTACTTCTTCCTCCTCTGCAATTTTTCTGTAATGGGTCTTACTGCTACTTTTCCTTCTGCAATTTTTCCTAGCTACAGAACAATTACCAATCATGAGTTTCAATTCTGTAGAAATCAAATTGGAAGGCATAGATCACAGCAGCCTCAACATAACAATAAAAGATGACTGGACATGAGTTATTCAGGAGGATCTCCAGAATCTCAAGGCTTGGCAAGTTGACATTGTAAATTCCCAGTGGTC
>Ga0116231_10003709_pt1 | contig 31470 bp, 27 predicted proteins | sample S1TSphgellanicum_2_FD_89695 | JGI IMG/M metagenome (GOLD analysis project Ga0116231, IMG submission 89695) | Host-associated microbial communities from peat moss isolated from Minnesota, USA - S1T2_Fd - Sphagnum magellanicum MG | ecosystem: Host-associated > Plants > Peat moss > Unclassified... | reverse complement strand
CCCCTATGTTATTTTTTTGAATAAAATCCGTGCCTGCTCTCCCCCCTAGCCTTATGAGTTCATAAAATAACCCTGCCCCCCTACGCCCCCACTTTCCCCAATGTTCCATTAATTGATTGTTCAAAAATTAGATAGTCAATGAATGACTTTACGAATGGTGTAACACAATGTGAGACTCAAGGTGACTTCATGAATTTCTTTAATGTAAGCCAACGACGTTATTCATGAAATTATCTCCAATACCTTTGATAATGTATTCCATTCAAATGGTTTGTATATGTTGTTTGGTTGACAATGTTCATGCTTAGTGTACTTTAAAATTGTCATGTCCAAAAATCAAGCAAAAATTACTATTATTAAAGTTAAGTTAATCCTCACAATTAATAATTAATTACAATATAAACTAATGGCTCTAAGGTTGAGAGATACGACATTTAACCATAATTGGTTGTGTGATAAAACAGTTGAAAACACATTAACCGCAAACTAAGGGTTAATTTCCATGTGGTCCACTTACTGACTATTTTCTTGGACACCTGGTAAAGAATCAGTAAAAATCTATTCATAAAGTGTTCAAATGTCATTTAAAATTTTTTTTCATCACATCTATCTATGAAGCAAGGTAGTTTGTTTTGTTTGTCAAGCTCACATCTCTCAAATCACAGCATTTCAGGTTGCACTCTTGGTATTTTTGGAAAGCTCTCTATTAATAAGGGTGCACCAACTTGGTTTGGGACTGTTTGGAGCTATGGTGTGGAAGCTATTGATTATTGAATCATTTTCTCAATGAAAACTAAATAAAATTGAAACTGAAATTTGTATTGGAATTTGGGGGTTAAGGTGTGAAAATATTGATTTTTTAGGGAATTTTGTTGCTAGAAATTCAAACAAATTGCAAAAATTAGGTCTGGAAGGAAAAATCAGTTGAGCTCTCAATGTGTTCACACTTGGCCCAACGACACAGGCTCCACTAATATCAATGGATTGGAAACTGACCTTTTGAGTTTTAATTATGTTCAACACTTGACAACATAAGAACGGGCCATCAATAACAGCCCAATCCAAATAACAAATTGTGGGGGCACCACTCAAATTTGGGGGGAGGGGGGACCAACCAGCCCACCTTTTTACCTGCCAGAATAAATAAGTAACCCCAGTTTCTAATCGGGGTATTAGCTGAAGCCAGCCAAAAATGGTGACAAACAGTTTTGGAACATAGAAATTTGATGCAGCCAATGCAAAGGCTCAGCACGCACTCAAAGTGCCTTGATTTTTTCCTTTTAAGTTTGGGGGGGAGGATTTTCTTCATTTTTCCTTTGATCCCAACATGTTCCCTTCAAGTTCCCAATGGGTTCCCATCAGGTTCCCAATATGTTCCCTAGGTTCCCAATGTGTTTCCCAAGGGCGTTCCCAATAGCACCTTGCTTTAATCCCCTGTGTTTTGCCTAAAGTCCTCCCCTTCTCACCTATGTAAGTGGACCAAAGGGGGAGGCACTCCATCTTTCCATAGAATCTTATATTTTGGGGAGCCTCCATAGTTTTTTCTTTTTTGTGATGGGCCAATCAAATCGGCTCATTGCAAAAAAAAAAGTTGGACTTGTAAGGCACCTCCAACTAATTAATATGAAAATAAATAATTACCCCCAGTTCTTGAGAAGGGACACTAGCCCAGGCAAAAAATGGTGATGAACGGTTTTGTAAAGAGGGATTTCATGCAGCCAATGGGAAGTCTCAGTGTGCACTCATGAAGGGCGCAGTTTTTTTCTTTGAGTGGGGAGAGGGGTTTTTTGTTTTTTCTCTTTCTCCCAATGTGTTCCCATCATGTTCCCATGGCGTTCCAATCAAGTTCCCAAAAGGTTCCCATGTTCTCAAAATTTCCCCAGTACACTCCTAAGATGTTCCCAATAGCACTTCAGATTTATCTTGTATGGTTTGTCCAGAGCAACTCTCATATAAACTGAAAAGGTGAACTCTAGGGGAGCAGATTCATTTTTATTTTGCAACTCAGGTCCAAACAGGTGCTTCTATTGAGGCATGCCCAATGTTCAAAAAATTTGATGAAGCACCAATAAATATGGCTCCTTGAAAAACAAAACAAAAAGTTGTGAACACACCCATGAACTAATTAATATGAATCACAACAGATACCCCTTACAAATAGTGAGTGGGTGATGCCACTATGAACGTGAAAACCTCACCGAACCACTATAATCTAGAAAATAGCAAGTGGGTGAGGCACATGGAAACTCACACTAAGATCAAAGTTATGACAATGTCAATTGAAATTCAAACAATTTCTTCAATCTCCACAAGTACCAACCTTGATCCATTGTTTAAGAACATGCAAAACTGACACCCACCCAAGTGTTATTGGGAACATCTTGAGGAACAACTTGAAAGCGAAAAACCCACTGAGCCAAAAAAGAATAAAACTTGTATTTGAGGTCAGCTAACCTTCACAAGTGTCACGACTATGTTTGAATCCAACCTCACTCTTCACTTTTTAACCAGGTCAGCCATGCACACAATAATATTTAACCCCTCTCATAGGATCTTATCACCAAAATGTTAAACTTCACCACCCAATTTCACATCAAACTTGTTAACATAGTCTTCATAAACCTAGAATAAAAATTGCCATTGTATTTCATGTCAAAATTGTTAACAGTTTCTTCAAAACATTAAAAGACTTGACACAAAATGATAAAAAATCATTATAGAAAGAGAGATGCATCCACTAAGGATAATGATTCAAGTCTTGCCTTGTTGTTCAAGGTGGTCAGTTTTCTTTCCATGGTTTTTACAACCCCAAAAATCAAATAGAGCTTGAAACGCTTGGGCCTTAAGTCTCAAGCTTACATTGAAAAAATGTGTGAAAATACAAAAAAATCCACCACAAACAACATCTTTAAACTCAAAGACCAAGGCCTGACAATAAATTCATTTTGGCCAGTGTGTTAGGGCAAAGCAATTTAGAACTGGGTTTGAAAAGATAATGTTATGAAAATATCCAATTAGTGGTGGGCTCGATTGGGATCCATAACGCCTTTCGGCCAATACTGGTGGTGGTCAGTAGCTTGTTTCATTTTGGTCTTGCATTAGGTAGTAGGTGCAATTTTTGACCTATCTCTATATAAACAAGGTATAATGTTATAGATTAATATATAAGGATTGTTGAATAGGCTTGGGTGTAGGTGTGCTGAAAAAATGTCTTAGGCAATGAAATTTCTGGATGTGGTGGTTTAGATTTGTTTTAGTTATCTTGAGTGAAATAACATTTAAAAGTGTAATAGGGCTTGGTAGGTTTTTGAAAACTTTAGAAGCTAATAGAGTTGTGTGTAAGTTTGATTTTAGTTTTCTTGATTAATGTGATTGCTTCTGAAAAAATATTTCTGAATTTCCTCAAGGTTTGGTACTTAAAACTTTTTTTCTTTTTTTGGGTTCACATTTTCTCTGACAAAGTCTATAATTCATTGATACACAGTAGTAACCATTTTTTTTTAATGTGAATTTTATTGTTTAGAAGTTGATACAAAAAAAATTATTATGTTTCTATCAATTTAGTATTCAAGTGAAACAAAATTATGAAATCAGGAAACTCAATGGGTATAGTATTTTTTTAGGCACTAGGTCACAAAATGGCTCTTCTGAAAATTGTGCTTAAAAAGTGACAACATGCCACTTTTGAAACCGTTTCAACTTAGTGGCCTATTATTTTATAAATGGCTAAAGCACTATGTAACCACTTTTGCGCTTCAATACTCTATAAATCCAAAGAGTTGTAAATTCATTGTTCTCTTGGCGTTTTTGTCATCCAAGCACTTGTTTTTAATGATTCAAACCCTTTGCCAATAGTAAGTTCTAGCATGTTCAACATGATACTTATTGAAGGTGAAACATGTGTGAGGTATTTTGGTTTTTTAGATTTGAAATAGGTGACAAGTAACAGAGAAGGTGGGGGAAGAAATTAGGACAAATTGCATATGTATGTATTCTTTAAGCATTATTTTCCACGAACTATAGTGGCACAAGCAATCTTCAAGAGTGAAAGATTGCCCATCAACTAGGTGAGATGTATTGGGACAACAGCCAACATTCTAGAAACAAGTTTTTGCAATTTGAAGTATCTTGGTTGTTTTCCCCTCTCAACATACCTTCATTATCATATTTTTCAATGTTGATGTGGGATAGCATGAGTTTGTTGTCATTTATGATAAGCATCATAGTTCTATCAAGTGCAACAAGGAGTGATGGGTGTGTTTACAACATCTTTTTCATAGGTACATGTGTGCAGCCTTGCAATGTGCCAAGTTAATGTATGATTTTTCTAACTAATTTCTTTCATGCTACAACTTTGTATGCACAACAAACAAATCAACATGTGGTTCATTGTAGTTTGCAAATGGGGCAAAACCAACAAAGATTTCAATTAGGGTTTGAAAATCATGAGCTTCTTATTGATGTGCAAGTGCATGGCAACAATGAACAAAACAATTTGTCAAATTAATAGGGGTCTATGCAGTTGGATGGAGTTGAGGAGTGTAATTATGTTGTAGGAATGTTAGAAAGATGAATTTCAAAAGGTTGTGATGTTATTTTCCATTCATTTGACTAGCAATGGGCACGTTTCAAGTCTCATTTTCATAAGTTCAATGTCAATTTCCATTTGCTCATATTCTGGTTTAAGACATATAGTTTTGAATATTGTTCGAGTTTTTTATTTGTTTGTGGATGTTTTAATTTTAATTTTCACAATGAATGTGATTTTATGCTCATGTAAAATGATAGTGATCATGTTTTCAATCCAAATGAGGAAAATGCAATGTTCTTATGTTTAAATAAACTAGAGACTTGTGGCAAGGAAACTATGATTCAAGATAAATTGAAGGCATTGTACATGGAAGAGGAGAATAAAATGATGTTGATGATGGTGTTGTTGTGTTTGGTGATCCATTATAAGGTGATGATTGTTAAGAGGAGTGTGAAAGCTAAGTAGGATGGAGTTCATCTTGAACTAATTGAGTTGGTTTATTGAACTTATGTACATGGTAAACAATGGATGGGGGTTTGGTGTAGGGATTCAAAAGCTTCTAGCCAACTAAATTGGGTATTTAAAAATAATATCCCTTTTTTTAATGCATGCCTTTTCAAATATTAATCAATATATTTCTAGTGGTGAACCTATTTCATTGAACCACAATAATCATCACACATACTCAATTCCTCTCATCACTAGGAGACCAACAATTGTTTGGTAACTGACACAATGTAAAAAAAAGTAGTGTTGAAGCATATGTGAACATTGATGATGTTGTAACTATTGGAATTAGAGTTTTAAGCAATGGGTCTAGTGTATTGTTGGAAAATGAAAAGATTGATAAAAATATATAAAAAAATGAATGGAAGTTTATTGATGTTACATTGTCAACTTTTGTTATAATAATGATATATGTACCTGCAACAACATATGAAGATCTTGGAACATATATTTCTCTTTTACATGAAACAACAAGACATGGACTCAATGTTGAAATATGCAAGATCTTATCATAAACTAATCAAGTTGGTCTTTATGAAATTTTGTTAGGCTTTTTTTTGTGTAGTGTGTGGAGAGTTGCTAGTAGTGAAATTAAAATTGAAAAATGCTTCCATGGGTCATATTGTTTATTGTTGATGTTCATTTTGCTAGCTTGGTTATTGATTATCAAGGAAGTTCAATACGTAACTAATGAAGATGAAAGCAAGGAGTAGCTAGACCACCCATGATGCAACTAATTGACCATCCAAATTTGTAAGACCTTGTTTTCATTATTATAATGATTGAGTTTTATAAGTGGTTTGTTTTTACCAACTGCAATATATGTTGGTTATGAATATAAGGTCAACATTTCCTTTGGGAACTCTTGCACATATTATGTTGGCATGGGGATCAATTTGTATGTTCACTTTAACAATACCACAAATACATGCTATAATGTAGTTATGATGCATTATAGAGAGTTAAAAAGTGCACAAGTACAATGTTCAATACATTTTGGGTTAATTTTGAAACCTACTATGGTTATTGGGCTTTGATTATGGGTATAAAAAGTAGTTGATTATCTTTGTGCGACCCTAATGGATCATATTATGATAATGTTTCCTTCATTCATACATCTTCCATTTCATGTGGAAGGTTGCGCCATGCAATTGTTTGGGGGTTAGAATGAACATATTCAATTTAAATGTATAGGATGCACTTGTTAACTACATCCATTGAATTGGCAAGAACAACTACTAATAGTGGTTGGTGTTGTTGTTGGTAGGTTTATTATGCATTATTATTGTTCATTGATGAAATAGTGAAATATGAACAATCAATTTCATTAGTCCAAAAGTGGGGTGTAATTAAATAACTTAAATCATTATGGGGCCTTAAAAATGAAATAAATTCATTCCACTTTAATCATTTCACATTTTTCTTAAATTATGTCATTATAAGGTCATTATGTAATCATTGTGTTTCATTATTATTTGACATCACTATGCTAAATCATGGCATCCATGACTAGTCTTTTTCAACAAGATTAATCATTTATGTCACTTATAATTGAATCAAACTTGTCATTTATGCCATTTTTAGTCACATATGTCATGTGTAGTTGTATTAACCTGGTTATGGATGCCATGTTTTGGTGTAATGCATAATTCATTATACTAATTGAAATAATTAATTATAATAATTCTTTTTAATATTTTTTGTTTTAAATATTTTAAGTTATTATATTGAAAACTATTTTAGGTTATTCCAGCCTAGGTTATTATAGGTTATTTTTGATTATTTTAAATTAATCCATTATAAGTTATTTTAAATTATCTACCCTAAATTATTACTGGATATTCTAAATTGATCCACTATAAATTATTCTAAGATAATCCACTTTAGCTTATTTTAGGTTATGTACCTTAAAATTTCCTTGGTTATTCCAAGTTATTTCGCCTTTGGTCATTATGTTTACTATTTTTGGTTATTTTAAGTTATTTCACCTTAAGCTATTATTGACCATTCCACTTTAAATTATTTTAAATTATGCCCTAAGTTATTTTCAATTATTATAAGTTATTCTAACCTAGGTTATTTTAATCTATTTATAGCCCAAGATTATTATTAATTATTCTAGGATTTTTTTAATTATTCTAGGTTATTACACCATAGATCATTATATTATAAGTTATTTTAAGTTTAAAATTTTTTTTACCTTAGGTTATACCCTATGCTATTATAGTTTATACCTTATAATAAATTAAAGAGAAATTTAATATTATAATTTATAAAAACCTAAAATTACACCATCTACAATAATTTACATTAGAATAACCAAAAATAGCCTAGAGTGGAATAATTTAAATTAATCAAAATTAGTGTAAAATAAAATAATAAAAAATATGTTAAAATATAATAACCTAAAATAACATAAGCAAGAATCACCTATAATAACTAATAATTTAAAGTACAATAATGATGAATAATTTAAAATAAAATAACTTTGAATAATTTAAGGTGAAATGATTTAGAATAGTTGAAAATAACATAACCTAAAACAATATAGGGTGGTAACCAAAATAGCCTAAGGTGAAATAAAATAGAAAAGAAAAAAAAATTGATAAAATAATCTAAAATAATCTAAAATAATTTAGAATGGAATAACAAAAAATATCTTAAGGTATAATAACCTAAAATAATTTAAGACTAACCTAAAATCTGAACCTATGATAATTTACAAATAATTTAAGGTAGCTTACTAGATTATGAACAGAATGTGCATAATAATATATGTTAACAAATCATTTTATTTATTTGAATAATGGTCCAATGGTTAAGGATTTGCTTCTTAAACATGGAGGTGAAGGGTTCAAACTTTCACACTTACACCTTAAATTTGTGGGTTAAATGGCTTAAGTTTTTAACCTAGTTTATAAAATATTGTGAAATGCACATCATATTATTTTCACCCAAAATAAGAATCTTAGAACTTTAAAATGTGAAAAAAATTAAAAACATGGAATAATCACAAATATTTATTAAAGAAATGTACAACTAAATAGAAAAAATATTTTCATATTATTTTCCTCCTCTAAAGCGTCTAATATTGACTACTTGGAGTGGGTCTATTTTTCAAAATATTTTATTCATGTAATATTTGAATAGTTTTAAGATTTGAAATCAACCCTTTTTTTATAATCAAATAAATAATTTTTTTACAAAAAAAAAGTTTGTGAATCCAAAATACTTTACAAAAGGTTTGTAAATATTTACATTAACAATCATTTGTTTGGGTGGATTGAGTACATGTGGTTTGAACCTTTTTTTGGGATTTAAATTTTGATATACATAGATCTTTCCATCCTTTTTACAAGTGATTGTGTAAACATGATATATCAAATTTACATTTTCCTTGCATTTTTTGACAATTTAGGGTTTGTTGAAGTACGAGCAATTGAAGTTGATGTTACCATTTTCTAATGGTTCTTTACATTTTTCTTTCATGTTTACCAATAGTTTATTTATTGATTTTCTCAAGGCCCACCACAAGTTTGGAAATGTGTCACGACCTTAGCTTTGGGCTCGCAACCAAAGCAAAAACATTGAAAAGTGCAAGCCGAGAATGTAACGTAGGAATCACACTCACCTTTTTGAGAGTGTGAGGGAATGAACCCATACACTTTTAAGTGGACTCCCATTTTGGGAATTGGAATCCCTATGGACTTCTGAATTTTTAGAGAGCAATTTGAAAGGTGAAGACTCATTAGATTGAAAACTTCCTTATACCATTGAAAAGCTCTTAAAACATAAATATTTAAAATGGGTTCACATGATCCATTTCAGTATTTATAACACAAGTTATGGCTGAATGAAGAATCAAAAGTCAAAGTGTCAATTTGACTCCCAACTATTAAAAGTCAAAAATCACCCTAAATTATGTGTGTGCAGGTGGCATGTCACATATCATTGGAAAGCTCCCCACGAGGGCTATAATTTTGTTTATAACCTCACTTCAATTGAAGGTCTGCACAAGAAGTGATGGGCCTCCAAAATGACAAAAGTCTTAATTTCAAGAATTCCAAGACTCCTAACTTGAGAATCCTAAGAAAAAAGACATTTGGGTGTAGCCCCCATGGTTAGTCATAGAGAATACTATAAGGGGGAAGGTGGTGACTTTTCCCAAGTTCAGGCCACAATGAATTTTGTGAATTTGTGTATGCATGTAGTTCGTCTGTGCACCAAAATGTTCTAACTATGCATTAACCAACTTGTTGTTTAGTTTGTGTAGGTCCATATGAATAATTGGCTCGCTTGTCATTCATCCTAATTTACATTTCAGAGCTTTAACATGCCTCTTTTACCCCCAAAGTGTCGCGAACTAAGAAGTGTACCCCAATTATTTTTTCTTCCGTTATTTTCACTTTCGGGTTTGCATTTGAATCTTTCAAGGAGTTTGGGGGTGCATCAATATGTATCCCATATGTGAAGTACAACAAATTCATTTGAAAAAATGCTAGATTATTAGGTTTTACATTTCTCAAAAGATTTTTTGCTTTTGAATTAATGATATTTTTCACATCCCCAACATCCATTTCAAAAGTTTCCATAATAATTAGATATTATCATGTATCACAACAACACATTTTAGGAACTTTGTGACCAATTAAAAAAATGACTATTGTTTTTTTCAATTATGTTTATAATTATTTCGTCACAAAAATTACTATGTAGTTCAAAGGACATCAAGATGCCATAGGACATCATGGTTTTGAAACTATAATCAATATGACAACTTGTTCAATTTTTGGGTAAATATATTATTATTTTTGAATTTATATTTATATATTTGAATTATTTAAAAATAGGAATTGAAAACTACCATTTACTTTTTCCATTTAATTTTTAATGATGATGATGTGGCATGCCATGTGTTAACAACATGTTACAACTAGTAATCAACGTCATGACTCATGACACTAATTTCAATAAAATTACATTTATTAATTAGTCAAAATTGTTCATAATGCCAAAACATGTTTTTTATGACTTGTCCTATGCAACTATAATTTCCAACATGATTAAAGAAATGCGAAAAAATGTATTTAATAACTAATAGTCAACCTAACGATTCATGGTCCATTAAATTTAATCAAATTGCATTTAGTGATTGGTCAAAAATGTTCATTATGCCAAAACATGTTTTTTATGACTTATTTTATATTACTCTAATGTTCAATATGATTAAGGAAATAATTTAAAATGTTTTTAATAATTAGTAGTTTATCTCATGACTCATGCAATTAACTACAATCACATAGGACCAATCATTTTATTAGCCAAGTTTAGTCTAAATTACCTAATTTAATTTATAATTTATCATAATTCAACCAGATTTAGCCATGTATTATTTCAATAGTGAACTTTATTTTAAAATTTCCAAATTTAGCCAAATGTAACCTAAATATTCATCATTTAACCATGCAACAAATAAGTTAAAATAAACATGTTTGGAATTATGTTTAATTATGATTAAAATGTAACATAAATTAACAAATACAAGTTCATTCTTTGGCTCAATTATATATATATTGTCACATGTGATTGAAATATGACTATTTTGGTCACAATTGAAAGCAATTGATGTGTTGCCATGTGTTTCAATATTTCATTATTTAAAATATAAATATTATCATTATTTTGAAACATTATAAAATGTTCAATTCAAATGCTTGGATGATTTTATATTATGACATGTGGCCTAATGTAAATGTCACATGGCACTTTGAAATGAATTTCATAAAAAATATTAATATTAAATTGGTAGGTACCTTAGTAGGTGCCCACAAACCTAGGCTACATACCTACCTACCTATTTAAATAAAAAGGTAATTAGGTCTTACCTTCCTAAATTGAATACCAACTAATATAAGTAGGTACATAAGTCGACCTAGATAGCGAAATCAAACTAGGAACCTAGCTAGCAACGTAAATAAATAGGTTGAAGAGGTAGGTAATTTATAAGTGTGCATAATTATTTTTTTTGTTTTGGGTTAAATCTTTTGATTAGTTCATCCCATGTGCACTAATTTTTTAATGTGAAATTGGATGACCACACCTTTTATTTATATAGTGTTCAAAATAAGAATGGAGAATAAACAATATGGGATAAGTTTTGAAATTATAACTTATTCACATACTAAATTACAAATCCACAACTTTCATCATGCCTTTTGTTCCTAGTTTTTTAATTTTTAAACAATACAATTATTCAAGTACATGCTTCATTAGATAATTATATAATCATCTAATTAATAATGATTAAATTTAACATATATTTAAAATATAAACTATAAACTAAAATATTAAGTGTTCATTACCAACTATTTAAATAATTAATAACTTCTTAATATTTAACTACTTAGCTATTTAATTATTCACAAGTTATCAATACATAATTCATAGATAAATAAATAATTAAAATATTTAAAAATAATGTTTTACACAAATTATTAATATTCAAATTAATTACTCTATAATATTTGTAAATTTTTTTATCGACAAATCGTTATATAATATAATTAAAAAATATTGTATAATAATTCTTGCAATCATGATCATTATAATAATTATTTTCATTAGATCATAAATTTTCCAACATTGTAATTTAGATTTAGAGTTATAGATTACAGATTGTGAATATTCATGTTTTCTTAGAAAATAATTATGCATATATTATAATTAATTTAAAAGTAAATTAATTATAGTAATTTAATTTTAGTTTAATTTTAATTATAAAAATAAATTTATTTTCCGATAAATTATACAATTATGTAACAATAATTATGTAGTGTAAGTTATAATTTATAAATATAATATTTTAAAATTATTTATAAAAATGATTTATTGTGCATCAAAAGTTCTAAGAAATAATTATTTTAATTTATTACTTTTCAATGTATGTGGTTATTTTCATTGCATTAATTAAATTAAGATTATTCTTGAAACTTAAATAAGAATTAAACTTATAAAGTATAAATTATAGATTATGAATAATTAAGTTCAATTATATATTAATTATGCAAGTATGGTAATTCTAAATTACAAATAAATTAAATAATTACAATGATTTTACAATAATTTTATGTTAATATATTGCCAATTTATCATAAATACGTAAATATTTAATAATACATACTATTTTTAGTTCATAGAAAGTTTTTAATACAAGAATTACATCAACTTTGCTCATTATTTGATGATTGTTATAAAATTCCGAAATAATATCCTAGTTATAGGGCATATTTTGTCTATTATGGGTATGAAATTGAAGTACTATTATTAAAATATAAATATTGTAAAAACGATAGTTACTTTCTATGATTGGGAAATATTAAGCAATAATAAATAATAAGTTATATACATATATATTTTAATGTGTAATAAATTATTTAATAAGTTTATGATGTATTAACAATTAATTATTGTAAAGAAATAATTAAAATGTTCTAGTATATTGGATTATAAACCTTAGAATTATAAAAATTAAATTAATTCATTTAACTGTAGTGGGAATATTTCAGAAATAATAATATTTAAAGGTTAAAATGATGTATAATTAAGCTGAATTATGAATTTTATGTCTAATATAATTAATGTAAAATTATAATTATCATATTTATTTTATAATAATTTTACATCAATTGTAGTAATGTTATTTTTATTTTAAAAATATGAATAATTAGTGTAATAGTCTATGTTGGAATATATTTGATTTACTTAAAACTATAGATAAGATATAAAATAATTTAATGTAATGAAATTAATTTACTTACAATATTTACATCAATGACATTAATTACAATAAAATTAATATTAATGTTTTGAATCCTAATTTGAAAAATAAATTAAAAGTTATGAATATTAAATGCAATCATAAATCAAATAATTATTGTAATTATTTTATAACTATTATAGTTATATTGATAATGAAATAATTGTACATTATTTACAATATATTTTTGGGAATTGCTAATATTTTTGATGATTGTATAATTAACAATAGTTTGTGTTCAAAATATAACCTACATATAACTTGAATATAATCAATATGTGTAACCCAAATTATACACATGTATTTCCAAATACATCTTCATTATTAATGGGTAAATTACATTTAGTACAACATTGTATTTACACATACACTTTAAAATATACATAATACATTTTCAATACCAAAAGGGTTACGATTCATTTGAGCACATTTGCAACTAATGGTACATAAATGGTTTTTCTTCAATGAAAAACATGTTAAAAATTTTCCAAATGAAAAGATGAAAAAAACATTTGTCATGAGTTAATTGGAAAATAGTTGTAAGCATGACCAAATCCAAAAAATAGTTATAGAAATAACCAACATTAGTTGTAAATGACAATTAGTTGTAAATAGTCACAAATTGATTGGTTACAAACAAACCTAGTTTTCTTTTAGTGATTTAACTTAGAGCCTAAGTAATCCTAGCTAATTTAAACTATGTTAATTTATTTTTGGCATAGGGAAGCCTAAGTTAATTATAACCTAGGTTAGGTTGGTAGGTGGTAAGTAGGTTGACCTATGTTAATTTAAGGTGGTTTAATTTAATTTGAGGTTTAAAATTTTGATTTATATATATTTTAAAAAATAGACTTAATATTAAAAAATGTGGTAGTGTAATGGATGAGGACTTGAACCCCAAAGTGGAGGTGAAAGGTTCAAGTCTTTGTTTTTGTAACTTGTGATACCTAGGCCACTTAACCTAGATCAGGTAGCTTAGTCTAGGCTACCTAGGTTAGAAGGCTAAAATTTGCTTTTAACTTTCACCACCTAGCCTAAGTTAAGTAGCCTAAATTAGCTAGGCTAGGTTGACTTTTGGCTAGGTTAACTACTTAAGTTACCTAACCTACATTAGGTTGATTTTTGTTCATGTGTGATGACTCATAATTGAACATTGTTTATAGATTTTTGACACATGTCATCCATCTATCAAAGGATCTTTTGCAACTCTTAGCTCAGTAAATGACTAAGTTGACATGGCATGCACTTTACACGTCAAACCAAGGTCAATTTCAATATTCTAAAAAAGTTTTAAAAACCTAGTTGATAAAATGACTTATTCTTGCAACTATATATCTTTTGTGACTAAATGAATGAAACAACATGGGTTTAACAACTAAATAGTCACTAGTTACAAATGTCCTTTTTAACTAATACACAATCATAAAGGCAAGTTGCAAAACCCAAAATGTGTTCTTGTCTATAGAGAAGAAATAAACTAATTAAAAAATATTATTGGAACAAATATGAATATAATTCTATATACAATTTCAATGAATAATGTGAAAAGAAATTTGACAATGAATTTTAAAAAAATGTATTTACCATTGATAGGGTCAACACCATGTTTGAGCTTGAAATCTTGTCTTTTGGTTACCATTTGTTCACAAACTCATAATAATTTTCAAATGTTGTAAATTCAAGAGGATTGTTGTAATGTTTGAAACCAACATACATTAAAAGGATTTTTGCCTTATAATAGGAATATTTTTTGTGCAATGATTAGGTTTCTTCTTTGTTCCCTTCACAGGCAATTCTTTTGTACAATGTAGTTTCAAAAATTGTGTAGAAAACACTATGGTAGACATGATGATGAACCTTGCATGCTCAATGTGTACTTGGAATTTCAATTGGAAATTTTGTCAATTATTAATGTCTTTAAACAAGCTAAAAACAAAAGCATTTGTGTTATGTTTTGGTTCAAATAATATGTTAAAGTTGTAGAAAATCAATAGATGTGTATTTTGTTCACTTGTCACTGGTTCATCAATAGGATGTAAATAATAGCAATAATGGATCATATATTTTCCAACGACACCACCATTTCTTATGAGGAGTTGTTTTTTCCAACCCAATGGATGTAAATCATGAATCAATCTTAACATGTTAGTAAAATTTGTTAGTCAAATAAAGAATAAACATTTAAAATTTGTTTTGTAGTTTCAATAAACATTTCACAACAACATAGTCATGTTTTCCAAGCATAATGAACATGGCAAGTCTTTCATTATTTATTTTTTAAAATTTTAATATTATAAATTGATTTAAGAATTTGTAAATCCAAGGTGGTCAATGGCACTAACTAGGTGAAGTTTGCCCAAGTTTGGAAAAGTATACCCAAGTGTCAAATTTAAGATGAAACTTTGCATACTCATTTACATCATTGACATAAAATTATCATTTTGAAAAATGAGATTGTTCAAAGTAAGCCTTTGCAAGCAACATTTTAAAGAGCTTTGAATATCATACTAATCCAGGTGGTTTCTAATATTATGGTCTTCCAATGAGAATAACTTCAACAATCATAGTGCAATTGCTAACATTATAAAAATGTTTACAATAAAATAGTCCAAGGGCCCACAAGTATGCTAAGGTAGGCCAATTGGTTATCCTTGCTTAAAAGTAATAAAAAAATAGAAATAGATTTTGAAATTTTAAACTTAAAGCCTTTTACCAATGTTATAAAATTTGGGGTGTATTAGCCATATTAAATAAACCATATATGGTCATCCCCAATTTATATTACTATTCAAACTATTTTTTAAATTTATTATAAGTTTATATTTAGTACTTTTTCCAAATGAAACTATTCAAATGATGTGTTATTAATGTTTGAGCCATCAAACATATAGATACACATTTTTTGAAACTTAAATATTTGAATTATGACAATGTTAAGCCTTTCAAAAGTAAGGTCTTCCTTATGTAGGTCTAGAATGTTGAGAACCTATTTTTCAATATGAATTATAAATGCATTTTGTGTTTATAACCTGGTAAAACATGCATCGAACATTCTTTGAAGGAACCATACAAATGAATTTCAAATATAAAAGGTCATTATATTGTTAAAGGTAGAAAATATTGTCCTATGTTGGTTAAACACCATCGGTGTTAGCAGACGGTAATATCATTAATACAATGAACTACTTTCATGACGCAAAATAATCAAAAGTTAATTCTTGAAAAAATTCTAATAAAAGTAATATTAATTATTAAAAATGATATCTTAGTTTAATAAATGTTTAAAAGGACATCTTAGTAACTATTTAGTTATTAATGGTAAATATCTTATTTGCCATCTTTTATTTACTAGAGGGTGAAGCCATCTAGGTTAATTAGTCCAAGTGGATAAGGGATGGATCAATTTCCTTTAACTAAGATGTGTGGAAGGGATTAGGATAAGGAGATTTAGAAAAATAAGGAAATATAAGAGGATAAGGACTCAACCTTTGTGTGGTGCATATCATTCTTGGGTTCCTTACTTATTTATTGGGAAGAGTGAAAGATTTGAAGGAAAAGGTTAAATGGTTAATTTTCATTATTTGTGCGGCATCAAACATTAGATCACTAAGAGGACGTTTGTGTGTGACACTTTTGTATGAAAGAAAAAGAAAAGAACATGGGGAAAAGTTGTATTTGTCCTTATGTAATGGAGAATGGTTGAAGGTTGTATGGATTTTATTGTTTCTTTTTGGTATGTCTTTTACTTAGAATGTGATAAAAGAAAGGAGAGTAGTTCATATTAGTATTACATAGAGTTTTGTTATGTTCATATGTTAGTTCTTCACTTCTTTTATACGTTTCCACTCTTTTGTGGTAATTTGTGGAATAGGAAATACTTTCTACCATTGGACAATAATTACCACTGGAAGCTAGCAACAAAGAGGTAGACCTAAGATTTGAGGTCCGTAGGGAATGTAGTGTTGGCGCAAACAATATGCAACAACCACAAAAGGTCTATAGGTGTAGTAGATGATAGGTAGCAACCACAAAGGGTCCATAAACACTATAGACAATAGGTAGCAATTGAAAGAGGTTTACAAGTAAATGAGGTTTTTTTTTCATATCTACAAAAAAAATAGTTGTTATAGGACGATAGCTACAACAAAACAGTAGATAAATAGAAGATAGTCCCTACCCTCAAGTCTTTCCATTTTTGTTGTTATCTTTTTTTTATCCAACAAGCCTTTCCTCATTGGTAATTAGGTTGCCAAATCTCATGATTTTACATATACTTTATGTTTTTATGCAAAATGAAACACAACATCTTAAGCTTTTAAAAACATTTTCATGTCATACCACATATGCTCATGTAATTTAAATGTTAAATTTTAAAGAATGTGTCCTACTTTTTAACCTCCAAAGTTGACAATTTTGTTTTCCTTCATTATCAAGATATTTTTTTGGCCTACTTTAGCATGTTTATGCCCTCAAAGTGTGGGACAATGATTTGCAAATAATTCAAACAAACAAAAACATCTTAACAAAATTAGATGTCAACACAAAATGTTTCACATACATAATTTACATTTTGATCCCATAAAAATGAAAAAAGTACCTTGAATCAAATACATTATGGATGAACAAACAACATTTTTTTACAATATATTTTAACCAATTTTTAAAATATATTACAAACAAATGGTTGAGGATTGAGGAATCTCATTTGTGTAAATTATATGATTTATTTGAGCCGAATAGATCAAAAGCATAATTGCACACAAAAAAGTCCCAAAATGATGAGAAGAAATTTGCATTGCTATAAAATAGTATTTCAAAGTGTAGGTAGAATAAATGTAAAACATGGCTTTGACAAAAAAATCATGAGAAGAAATTGTTTTACTTTTTTGGGAGTTCTCCAATCAAGTATTTTGGAATGTCAAACTTGTCTTGTAGATCTTCAAGAAGGTATACCTTGGTATATAGGTGTTTAATCTTGGCAATTATGAAATGGACAATGCTACTATAATTCCAAGACCAAAAGTTAAAAAGGGTTTCTTAAACATTGAATAACAACATAACAAATAGACGAATTACAACAAGGTAAAAGTTAAATATGTTTTTTTAGTCAATGGAAGTGACATGTTACATATAGTCATTTGATGTATATTTCCTTGCATGTGAAGTTTACTTCAATCTACAATAGATTTTTATTTAATCCATTACTTGCTTACATGTACAATGTGGTTTTGACAATTGTGAAGTCTTTATTGTGACCTTCAAAGGATTGTTCATAATGTTTTCACCAATCATGATCTACTATAATTAAACGTTGATGATGTGTAGTTGCAATTCCATGCCACTACATGTTATATGTAAAAATAACATGCAAGAAATTTGTCATGAAACATGATTAACATTACTAAGAATATTAATTTGGAAATACACATATGAAGTTTTAATGCACTATAATGGTTGCAAAGCTCATGGCCATTGTAATTTCAAGATTACCAATGGACCTAGAAAGGTATTAGTGTTGTATAAAATGCATGGGTTTAAATCATATTTGATCATATTTGAATAAACAAACAAAACTATATATATATATATATATAGTCATTAGATGTGGTTGAAAACATACTTGAAAACCATAACCATAAATATTTTCAACCCATACACATAAATGAACAATTTCAAAGGTTGTCATTATCATTTAATATGCAAGGAATTTCATCACCACCCCCAAAGAAGGATTTTTTCATAATTGAATGTTTGCCAAAAAGAAACATCACATATTCAATTACAACCCATGAACAACTTAAGGTACATATTGAAAGCTTACCAAAAAAATTCCTTTTATAACTTCAAAAAATATCTTTTTCCATTTATATTTCCTCAAGGTGAAGGTGCATATGATGGAAGGATTTCATTAACAATTATTTTATAAAATATCACATGAGTATGTTATTTTCTCTCTTTCTTTTATATGAACCTTACTTATTATTTAAGTATGATTTACATTAAATATTTCAATTTTTATAACATACTTCAAGAACATGTCTTGAAATAGTTGGAAAATATTAAATCACAAAAACCAATAGTGGTAAAAAGACACATAATTAATCATATAATGAAGTTTCATTTGCCATCTAAACTTATAAGGCTCACCTAGATGGCATGAATCATATTTATAATACTTATTGACAATGGTAGTAGAGTTTGGTATGCTTCATTTTTTAACTTTCACATTTGATGAAATGTTGTCATTAAGATGGGTAGAAATTAATCAATTATAATAATTAATTAAAAATTCACATCAATATGACATGGAGATATTGTCTAGTTGAATGTGCAACTTTGTTCCATAGTAGATTTGAACAATTTATGCAAATGTATATTAATTATAAAAATGGTGTTACTAGTAAAGTTGGACAACATGTTACTTGATATGAAATTCATCTCCACATTAATTAAGTCAAAACTTGTATCACCAACAACATAAGTTGTAATAACATTAACTTATAATTCCAATTATACATAAAATTATAGTAGTGAAATATATTGATAGTAAATCACCATATTTTCAAATTAAATTATTATCAAAATCATGATTTTTTGGATTCCATCCTCTTGACATCTACAAATATAAACCATTTGCTTTTGGAAATACAATATTTTATGAATATTTCCAAAATTATGAATTAAATAAAATGATACATCCTTCCTTTGAACAACGTGGAAAATATATTAGTGGTCTATCATTTATAATTTATAAAAATGAAAAATTTACAAGATTTAGATATTTTCATCTTGTTCAAATAGTGAAGGTTTTTAAAAATATGTTATTAAAAAAACCCTTTTTGCGATGAAAAAGATTTACTTTCAAAACATAACATCCACCAATTTTATGTACATGAATGTCAAATTCAAAGTTTATTACCAAATCTTGAATCTTTACAAACGTTTCCATATGTAACAAAAAAATTATTTGAAAATGAAAAACAAGCATAATTATATAATAAGATGTAAGAATTGCACCCATATTTAGATCCAAAATATAGCCAAGATTCAAATCCATCAAGGTCTTGAATTTTGAAAATCAACATTCTTTTATTAATTTTTTTCATCATATTTTCAATGATATCTTTAAACATGAACACTTAAGGAGAAACAAAAACATATTTTTTGATTTATTAGCTTTTGTCAATAAAAGACACCTAGGTCCCCTTAAAAGTGTGAAAACATTTTTGGTGAAATATCTATTTCATCAACTTCAATTACAAGGAAAAAAGGTATTTTTTTTAGTTACAACAAGAGTTGTTTTACCATTATCACCACATGCACTTACTATACATTTAGTGTTTAAAATACCTATAAGAAGATATTTAACTACAATCATAAAATTAAGTTCAGCATTAAAAATATTAAAATAAACAAATTTAATTGTGATTGATGAAATGTCTATGATGACAAGTATTATGTTATGCATAATTGAACAATTTTTATAACAATCTTCTCAAAATGATGTCAACCCTTTCAATTCTATTTTAGTTTTACTAGTTGGTGACTTATCATAACTACTAGCAATGTGTAAACATTCATATTTTGAGGTGGAAAATTGTTGTAGGAGTGCCATATATTTACAACACCATATTGGTTTAAAAACTCACCATCATTTTATTCAATGAAACATGCAAGTGATACAATATATTTATAATTTTTGAATATTATTTAATGTACATAACCAATTCAAATAAAAATCAATGATGTTTTATTGCATTATGTAATTTCAAAAGATGAATTATTTTTAAACATAGATGACAAAACAACAATTCTTTGTACTCATCATATAGATGTGGAAATTCACAATAATTTTGTATTTCAAAAGTATTTTACATCCAATGAAATATTTGATGTTTTACTGGATACGAATGTTTTTAAATTTGAACATATGCAACAATGGATTAAAGATCTTCATTTTGAACACATTAAAAAATTATAATTAGAGTTTTGGCTATCATAATTGAAAACATTGATATGTCAGAGGGAATAGTAAATGGAATAGTGGCAATATTTACATTCATATGATTCGATGATAGGAAAAACATATTAAACATAACTTTAAAAAACTTCAATACTTGCAATTGATTTGAACTTGTACTAAAACAACATAATTACAAAAAGGTTGTGAGTACATGCAAAGGAGCCAAGAAGATTATTTTATAAAAGAACTATGAGTCCTTTTTAGTTTTTTTTCCTTTTTTCATATGAAGAATTTTTGAATGAAATCTTTTGAAATTTATTATTAAAAGTACATATAGTTGCCCCAATAGATCACATGTTTTTTTTTTAATCATTGTTAAATAAATATGAATTTTTCAAAGTGTGTAGATTTTGTCAGATTTTGCATTTCTTATTGAAAATTTAACATAATTTTGAATCATGCCAAAATATGCTAACTACTTTAGGTTTTTTTTTCTTGTATAATAAAATACAACTTTGTTTATATGTCATGCACATTACACCCCATTTACATGTGGTAAAGGACTCTTGAAAATTTTAAAATTTGAAAAATATTTTGAATTTCCAAAAATTTCAAGTTCCATATCTTTTAAATTATGAGTGCATTTTGAATGTGGGGAGTAGGTTGCGATCATCTAAATTTTTTTTAACCATCCAAATTATGTTATTACAATAGTTGTTTATTTAGTCTTTTGTACAATTAACCACAATATGACACAACACATGTTCAAATTCAAACATCCTTTACTAAAATCAAAACCCAAAATTTAATTTAATGAATTTTTAATTTGAATTCCTCAACATTCATATTAATCATTTAACACAACTTGGAATGATTAACATAACTTTAAAATGTCAAGAAAAAAAAAATGTAAACAAGTTCATAATTTTCACCACTATCTAACATGGTTTTTGACTCCTAAATGTGTATTTGCACCCAAAAATATAGACATATGAATTTTTTTTAATAAAGCTACATTTCCCATCATATTGGGTTATGTTATTTTTGGTTTTAAAGCTCAAGAAGCTACTATTTCAAAAAAAATTATTATAAATATACAAAATGCAATTGCACTTGGTTTTACATGTGTTATGTTGACATGAATAAAAAATTACAAGCATTTATTTATATGTGGTGATTTAACAACAAATGATTTCATTCCTATAGTTCAAATTGTAAGTTTTTGAATACAAATTATAAAATGATATTATTCCAAACACATTATATTAAACAAAATTGACTCATTATATTCCATTGATTAAAAATAAATTTATATTGAAATTGTAGTCATTATAATTATCCATTTATTTATGATCCACAAAATTTTGATATTAATTTCCAACCTAAGCCAATGACTATATAGATTTTTTTTGTAACTTTTTTTAATTTTTTACATAGGTTAGATTGCAAATAGAATCTTCAAAATATAGATACTCAAATTAGACAAATCTATAATGTGTGTAAATAAATCTATACATGCCATACATGTGATTGGAAACTATTTTATAAAATTAAACTATTTCACCATATGCATGGATAAGTTTCATTCTAAAGCATGATTATAATTCAAATATATAAATGAAAAAAAAACTTCATTTATTAGTTATAAAGAACTTATTTTATTCCACAAAATGACATTAAAGAATAATAATTACATAAATATCTTATTACATTCAATCTTAATCTTAAAAATAGAAGAAAAGTTATTCTAACTTCCTTATAATAACCTTATAAAAACTCGTCAAGATCTAGTTAAAAATTTCAATGTGCTAGAAATATTAAAATGATATAATGACATGAGTTTCAAATTCAATAATGCATTACAACAACTTCAATATTTATCATAACACAAAGAAAAAACCAAAGAAATATATTCATCTTTGGGTCCAAGCATGGTAAAATGGACCAAAAAACATGTTTGCTTAAATTCAAATTTTAAATATGGTAATTTTTCAACATAAACATGAAAAAGTAGGTTCAATTTTTAAAATATGTTTCATTATGGAATCCTCAATGTTTCCATTAAGTTTTTATGAATTGAATACAAAATTTGAAAAACTTTAGTCCAATAAAAGTAGGTGACAACTAGGAATGAAACTAATAGGTTAATATTGTGTTCAGGGTGTGTTCACAATAAAATGACCAACACTTGGTTTTTAAAAAATGATTACTTAATTTGGAATATTCTTAAAATATTCTCCAAAAAGTCTTCAAAAAAATGATCAAAAATCTTAAAATTTTTCTTTATACTATTATTTTAAGGTTTACATTCAAACTTTGCCCAAAATATGTCATTTAAAAATATTTTCAAGGCCATTAACATGTCCTTTTTGTAGTAAAAGGAGTGGTTATGAATGTTTTAAAAGTTCTTTTGGTGTCCTTTATTATTAGATTAGTTTTAAATTTATTCACATGTTCCCATGGTATAATTTGAATGTTATTATATAGATTAATCCAAAAATTTCAACAAAAATTTAAATTGTCACATAGAATATGAAATATTAAACATTGGTTATGTTGTGAAATGGTTGTTTTATTATGAATTCACCCTTCATTTCTACATTAGATGTTAAATATATTTTGATTCTATAATGAGAAACTTCAAAGTCCACTAGCGTATTTAACATGCCATTGACTTAGAAATAAAATATATCCAATTTATTTAATCTACTTGTGTTTAAATTTGAATCTACTTTGCAAGTTGTGATATTTAGTTGATTTTGATGAATATATATAAACCTACTTTCAACATGTGATTGTAAAATATATGTAACAAAATTAAAGAACTTCATATAATCAAACATTAAAATAAGTGAAATTTAAAATTCAATATACCAAGGCCTACTTGATGGCTACTTTTCATTTATGTTGTAAAATAATTCTTTGGTCTACTTTACCATGCTTTTGCCCGTCTAGTAGGTCCTTTGCATCAACCTTTCCCCTTGGCTCTTTAATTCTATCAAAAGTCACTATGGTCCTTTGGTCCAAAGTTGTAATGATACCTACATGCATACACAAGACAATGGTATTGGGATGATTATGTTGTATCCACATACATCCACATTTCAAGTTCATTTATGAATGTGCACTACTTACCAATGATGACCAAGGTGACTATCAATGTTTGGCCTTTTCAAGTCAACTTCTAATTGATCATATTGCCACCGTATAAATTGGCAAGGAACATCTTTATTATTCTTCATTCTCTTAATGTGTCCTCCCACATTTGTTTGTGGTATGTAACCTACCATGACATCCCCTACATTTCCAAAACCTTGCTAAGTTTTGTGCTTCAAAACAAAGGAGATTCCATCTTGAACATGAACATGTCTCAATGAGCGAACCATAGTGTATTCCAATGTGTGTCCCACCCATTCTCTAAACAAGTACAAGCACAAACTATATTAAAGCAAATAAATTATAGTAGATGGGTACACATCTTTACTTGCCAATACCCATGAAAATGTTTTATCATAACCACAAATTAGTAATGTTTATGTTGGCATTGGCATACAAAATCAAAATGAAAAGTAGATGTCATAATATATACCAGGAAGTGAAAACATGTACAAGGACATGTAATACTAATGTTTTAATGTTAAGACATTGTTAAACATATGCAATACATTTAATTGCATTACATTTTAAAATAGTACCCATGCCCTAATATTGTACTTAAATTATATACAAGCAATACATATGTTCCAATTTTGATCACGAGTTAGGTAATACATATTATATCGCTATTATAAGCATTAAAAATTATTGAAACATTTTCAAAACTATGCAATAGCTATGTTCCAATTTTGTCTATGTATTACAAAACCTATGATCTCACTATTATAAGCATTAAAAATTATTGAAACATTTTCAAAACTATGCAATAGCTATGTTCCAATTTTGTCTATGTATTACAAAACCTATGATCTCACTATTATAACCATTACATATTATTGAAACATTTTCAAAACTATGCAATAGCTATGTTCCAATTTTGTCTATGTGTTACAAAACCTATGATGTCACTATTATAACCATTACATATTATTGAAACATTTTCAAAACTATGCAATAGTTATGTTCTAATTTTGCCTATGTGTTACAAAACCTATGATGTCACTATTATAACCATTACATATTATTAAAACATTCTCAAAACTATGCAATACCTATGTTCCAATTTTTCTTCTGTTACAAAACCTATGATATCATTATTATAACCATTACATATTATTGAAATATTCTCAAAACTATGCAATACCTATGTTCCAATTTCTCCTAGACGTTACAATACCTATGATTTTAGTATTCCCAAGAAAAGATTACATCAAATCATGTGTCTAGATGAAGATTATCAAATGGTGATCAAATGTCAAGAAACTTCAACAATCGAAACAATCATTTAATTATTGTTCAAAATTGTAATGAATGGGGTTTATTTAGTAGTCATTATTTGGTGAAAGATTAACCCAAACCACTTTTTGACAAATTGACAAGTTGTTATTTAATTAATGTAAATCATGGCTTTCATGTCAATATGAATTCCTTAGTAATTCATATTGTTGATGTCTATGCATTTTGATTTTAACATTCATGAACCTCTTTATGTTTGGCCACTTTCAATACCTATCTTCATGTGCTATGTAATAATGTCAACACCTAAGATGTCATAATGTAATATGTAATTTAGCTTGAAATATTAAGCTATTTGTTACATTACTTATCAATATGAAAAATAAAACCACAATCATGAATGAAGTGAAAGAGGGTTTAGTACCTCAAAATGCAAAATCTTCAAATGTCATACTTTCATATTGCACTCACTCCTTTATATTCTTCGTTAATAAACCCTAGCCACCTTTCCCATAATAATGTCTAAACCCTAAACATATTAACAACCTAACAACCCTGTGTTGATTTTATTGATCTAATACAAAAAAGGCTTCATGTTTTTAGACCGACGATTTTAGTGGGCCCATGTTTTGGGGTCAAGGGGAGGAATTCCATTGTTTTTTATGGAAATAAATAGGGGAGGAAAAAATCCCAAAAGTGGAGGGGAATAATGACCCACATTTCTTTACTTTGAAATGGTGGACCCACACATCCCTATTTTTAAAAAGTGGGACTAGATTGAAAATGTTTTTCATTGTTGTCTTCATCATGGTAATTGGTACCATTTTAGTGGGCCCATGTTTTGGGGCCAAGAAGAGGAAGCTAGTTATTTTTATGGAAATAATAGGGGAGGAAGGAATCTTAAAAATGAAGGGACATAAAGGCCCACACTTCCTTACTTTGAAATGGTGGACCCACACATCACTACTTTAAAACAATAGGGCCAAACTGAAGACTTTCTTCATCCATTTGTCTTCATTGTGGTAAGAGTTTTTTTTTTCAATTTTTAATTTTAGCTAGTTTGCTACTTGCTAGTCTAAACTGACTAAAATTGCCACATGGACACATGGGGTGTCTATCAATCCAATTACATGTTTAGCAATTTTGTAGTTTATTTTTGATAAAGGAAATAAAATGATGAAGTTTGATTTGCTACTTTTAAGTTTTCTAAATCAAATTTGCAACTACAATCCATCATCCTTACTCCAATTTTTTGCTAATGACTGTTATTTAAAATATATTTAAAAACTAATAGCTATATGGAGAATCAAACCCCGACCAGAATAGGCCCTACCCACTACAGCATAACTTACAACATAAAGGCTAACTTGCAAAAAAGTTATTAGTTGATAATTATATTAATGCAAAAAGAAGTCCAAACAAGGAGGTTGGATGTAGATTGGCCTCGAGCCTAAACTTTTTGGACCATACTAAATTTTGTTATCCTTCTAGTTTTTAATTGTTGTACCAAAAGGAAAGGTCTTCAAAGTGAAGAACTTTTAGTTGACCATGCAAATCACATGTTCCAAATGCATGGTTAATTTATTCCATGTAGTTTAGTCTTCATGAAAGTTAGTGTAGAAAAACAATGTTCATCTTCAATGGAAGCAATAACTTACATAACAAGTTTAGTTAGCTTGATGTACTACAAGATTTTGATTTCAAGAAATTGTGAGGAAATAAAGGTTCTCCATAACTTGGTTATTGAGTCGACATCAAAAGGTTTTTGCATTCCCAACTTAACATTCTTTGTCATGGTGAGAACAAATAATTTTTTTTGAAAGTAAAAAAAAAAGCGTGGAATCCATTAGTCCTACCTTTTTCGGTTGACATAGGGCTTAAGGCTACCTTAATGATTGCCAAATGAACATTGAACCTTCTTTCAAGTTTTAGTTGCAGCCAATATTGTGGGTAAACAACTCCCAATGCATCCATAAGATCTTGGGTAGGGAACCTACCTTGTAATTTTGTAATAAGTTGAGTGGTAGTTTTTTGACATTGTCGTTTCATAGATGCGACAACATCTCCGTATATGTCCTTTGTAACAAATATAGGTGCACCAATTTCATATGTCGATGTGGCCCAAATGTGTTGCCAACAAATTCAAAAGCCACATGGTTAATGCCTATGTTCATATTTGTAATCTAGCATAGACTAATGTTGTCATTGGTTGTGTTGATCCAAGCTTTGAAATTAGTGAACACATCACCTTCAAAAGAAAATTGGCTATCATAGAACATATAATACACATCCCTTTCACAAATTTTCATTGCTGCTATGAAATCATAGACAAAAACATTTCTTAATTGTGCAAACTTAATTTTGAGGAATGTATTGCTTCTAACAATGGCATCATTGCATTCAACCCCAAAAAAGTTTCCACATCAATGAACAACTTGATAGATTAGATTGAGCAAAAGGTATTATGGTAGCATCTAATGCCATTTTTCATGAGGAGAGTGTGATATTCAGACGACACCCATTTAACAAGACTAATCATAGAAATCCATCTAGTTTTGATGTTGCACAAAATTTTGTTATTTTTAGTTTTCATTATCTTTGCTAACTTAATAAACTCTAAATGCCTTTTGGGGCTATAATTGAAGTAACCATACAAGCATTGCAACAAATTTTCAATGTGAAAAACCAAAGGTAGGTTGGAGAGGGTTTGTATTGCAAGGTTTGTTTGATGAGCCATACAATGCACATTGACTACAAATGGAACATACTACTATTGGATTTGGATTGTCACCTCAGATCTCAAGCCTTGGAAGGTGCTAACCCCATTAGCACTAAACCAAACCAACCTTGAAGCAATGTCCTCTTGTTTCAGGTCCCCTTGTGTCATCAAAGAATTCATGATTAGTAAAGTTAGGCTATCAATCCAAATTTAGAAAATTTTTGTTGCACATTCAATAGTAATGGTATCTAACACTAGTCCTGCACAATGTAACCATGAACATTTGCCCAACTTGCATTATCCATGATTGTAACTTCATCACAAGTAAGAGAAATAAATTTTGAATTTTGGATAAATTTTTTTGTAACCTTCAAAATTTTAGCTTGTATGTACTTTGTAATCTTCCAGCTAGCCCCATTAGACCAGTGTTTTTTGGGGAGAGATTAAAGTTTCGAAAACTCATGCAAAGGCTGGAAATGTTCATAATCAATCATTGGCTTACCATTATTCAACAACGTGAAAATAATTGCAAATTAAACAAGCTTTTGTTTATCTTCCACTTCTTGACCATTACTTAGTTATTGGAGGATAGTGGTTGTAGAAAGTTGAGCATAAGAATTCTCATTTTTCACATGCATACATTTTGGATCCATTTACCATTTACCATTTGAACCCTTTCTTTTACCTACATGTTTTTCAATAGAATATCACTTTGCAATAATTTTTTTTTCCTTCCTTTCAATTTTGGTACAAACATTGTCACATCTCATTATAGAAACCACCCCAACTTCATTAAAATTGAGCTTTGCCCATGGCATTTTCACAACCCAAAACTCTTGAGACTTGCAATTTACATTAGTCATAACCTTCTTATGTGTTTTGGGAACATGGGCACATTCATCATCAACATTAATAACAATAGTTTCTAGCATGGCATTTAGATTTATGTCAAAGATTTGAGGTGAAGAAGAGTGCAATTCAAGGTCATGAGGAATGTTTCTTTGTTCATTTATGTTATTGGATTCAGGTACATCATAAGAATTAGGAATGGAGGGGACAAGATTTTTTGCTAGAATTTGAGCACCACAAAATTATTCAAACTTGAAGTTGTTTGGCAACATTAAAGGAGCCATGGCAAAAACCACCAATTGTAGATGGTTCACACTAGCAAGTGCACTTTAGTAAATGTAGACATTGCACACCAGCAAGTGCAAATAGTGCACATTAGCAAGTGGAAATAGTGTACACCGGCAAACATAGAGTTTAGATAGTGCCAACCGCAAGGTGCAAATTCAATGAACTAAACTTTAATTTGAAAACGTTTTCTAATTCAAGATTAGGATACTTACCTCAAGGCTTACACACTTGAGCAAATTGTCAATTCACTTGCAACTTGCGCAACTTGTAAGTGCAAAGGGTACAAATATAATATTTTGTACATACTTCTTACATTGCTTTTTACTTGAGAACATGAAAAAAACATTTTTTCAAAATTCTAACCTTCCTTTAGCATTTCAAAACAAATGAAACTTTTTTTTTTTCATGGGTATCTCTAGCCTCCCTTTAGTTTTTAAAATCAATTTGTGTCATATCATTTGAACTTGAAAAAGTACCCCAAAAGTATCCCCAAAAATATCCCCATTTTTTAAGGGTTGGGGATGATTTTAGTTATGAAAAAAAACTCAATTAACCAAAAAATATATATTATAATGTTCACCACATCAATAGCTATTAAGGGGTTTAGTTCATGAACTTCTTGATTCATGATTCATGAGTGAATTGTTGCAATGTCGACTCTTGAGTTCTAATGTCGAACTTCCAACCCTCTAAGTTCCAAGTTCAACATCTTTCAAAGCTCAACAACTCCAATCCATTGCCGAGTGCAACACTCATCATTTGTTGACAACCAACTTCACATAGTATAGAAGAGAATATTTTATGAAGATTATGAAGGAACAGAAATGCCAAGCTGTGTCTAGTTGCACTGAAGGCCCAAATTTGAAACTCTCAAATGTGCAATGTGCACATTGTAGTGTAGTCTATTAGAACATAGAATTTAGCAATTACAATAATGAGTGTCAAAGCAAGGTGAAAGGGGATGTCAACGAGGCATTAGGCTTGCAAAGTCGATGGACTAAAAGTTTACAATCCAACGATGACCCACATTAATCCTAGGTGAGGGTTTGGCTACCGGTCAGTTTCTCAGGGGTGGCAGGGGGGCGACATATGTCTGCGTGTTGTTTTCATCATGATGATGCTGAAAAACCCCGGGAGGTCCTTTGGCGAAATGGGGCAAGGAAAAAAAAAATCCCTTTGTGGGATTTTTCTATCCTCATTTTGGGTTTTTAAGAAAAAAGATTCACTAAAAAAAAAACACTGATTGTGTGGTAATTGGTACCAATGTGGGTGTGGTTTCACCCTGGGTGATTATTTTCAATCCATCCAACATTTAATATGCTGTAATTGTAAAGTAAGTTCTACTTCCAAAACATTCTCAGGCATGCCTTGCTTGTTGACTAATTGACATGCGATGTACCTATGAAGGACGCTAAACACCCCTAACGAACTTTGTCTGGCGCTGATTATGGGCCTGACAGTGTAGTCCTGCGGAGAACTAAGTCGTTCTGTAGCAGGGTTTAAAAAAAAATTCCCCTTTTGATTTTGTTTCTGCAATAAATCTAAAAAATAGACCGCCCCTCCTTAGTGCCTGATGGTATGCCGGTTTTTAGTGCTACATTTCCTGTATGGGAGGTTGTGGGTTCATTACTTGAACTGTGATGCAAAACGTTTGTGCAAAACGTTGGCAATGAAGAACGTGCACATAATGTTCTTCACTTCTTTTTAAAGAACATTGAAACCCAGGTTGCATGGTTTCTTGCAGAACTATGCAAGGCCGAAAAACGTGTGCAAAAAGACAAGGGAAACCAGTATCGGACAGAGCTCGTTAGGGGGTGTTTAGGGCCCGCTAGTACCTATTCTTTGTGGTCTCTACATTAAATGCATGAAAGAAAACGCATCATTGATTAGAGTCTTAATGATGATCCAGAAATACAATGATGAGCCATAAATATAAAAGGTTGATTAAAAGTTTTGAACTTCATATCTGGTTCATAAATAGATTGGGATAAATCTTCATAAAGTTGATCAGCAATTTTTCTTTGTCTTCCTACCTAGTATCACCACTTGGGCTACATAAAACAATTAATAAATGCACTAGGTACCTAGTCAGACTGTATTTTACTGGCGAAATTTCACCAAAAAGTGAAATTAGCATGAACTATGGATTGGGTGCATTACTACTTTGTACTTGTGTCTTTTTTTTCGTTCCCCATGGAATCCTTGTGTCATTGTGGCTGCCTCCCATGTCAGAGAAGCTCCAAGCCCTCCAGTGGCCGCCTCCCCAAACAGAATCTGCTTTCTACAAGTTCACACCATCATACTCTTTTCAGAGTCGGTAGAATTTCTGCCTCAGCAGAGAGGATGGCACCTCACATGTCAGGTTTCTAAGAAATGAGGAACCTTACTTACACACTAAAGGAGGT
>Ga0116231_10003708_pt1 | contig 31486 bp, 22 predicted proteins | sample S1TSphgellanicum_2_FD_89695 | JGI IMG/M metagenome (GOLD analysis project Ga0116231, IMG submission 89695) | Host-associated microbial communities from peat moss isolated from Minnesota, USA - S1T2_Fd - Sphagnum magellanicum MG | ecosystem: Host-associated > Plants > Peat moss > Unclassified... | reverse complement strand
GGTTTCGTGGGCGAGGGGAACCTTCCCTTACCGCGGAGCCGGGGGCGGTTGGGGACGGGGGGACGGTTTAAATTTCCCGGTTGTGTTCGGGGTTTTTTTTTTTTTTTTTTAAAAAAACCTTACCGTGCGTTCAGAAATAATTTACCAAACTAATTACTAACTTACCTACCTACCTGCCTACCTACCTACCTACCTGTCACTCATAGTGCCTAGCTTGAGTTAGGTGTCAAGGTGCATTATATATTTTTATTTTTATTTTATTTTATTTTAGTCGTGTACTTAGGCAATAATAATAACAATAATTTGTAATTTGATGTTATACTAAATAATAATGAAGCAAGGAGTAGTTGTAATATTTGTCCTATTTTCGAGAGGGATATATAAGGTGCCTTCTAAGTACACTAGGAAATTTCTTGAAGTTATTTTAGTGTTTATAAGTATTAGTAATTTGGTGTTCGCATAGTATGGTGTAAACAAAACATCTTCATAGTTTGAAGAAAACATTTGTTGCAACACTTTTTTTTTAATGTGATTCTCCAAATATTTGGAGAAGATCTTATGATGAAAATGTGCAATTAAAAATAGATTATATTTTAAACTCTCATTATGTTGTGAAATTATTACATATATGAATATTCCAAATGTCAATTAGAATATATTTCCAACTTGTAGGAGCTTGTAACAATATTGTAATTTAAGAAAAACCTGAAGAAATTTTTATTTTAATGGAAATTTCTTTATGAAAATTTTCACATGCAAAGAGATAATTGACATGAACAATCTATTTCATCAAAACTTTTTGATTTGTCTTAAAATCATGAAGATCAAATTAGATGATACATAGATATTTGATAATGCATCATATTATGATAATGCTGATGATTATTATTATTTTAAATTGTAAATTTCTTTCAATATAATTGGACTAAGTGTTATTTTTAAGTGAAAATTTAAAAATAATAATAAATGATAAATTTATTTTAAGCATTCTTTATTAAATAATCGGTGTGCATATGCATGGCTTATATTTTTAATTTTTATATTTTTAATTTTTTTTAACCCTCAAAATAATGTATATGTTTTTTGAAAGAATTCAAAATGATTGAAATTTTTGATGTTACTATTTTTGATATTCTACATATTTTTTAAGTTTCAAAAAAATTATTTCCATTGTATCATGCATTTACCTAATGGTGTTCTTGAACAGACACCAATCAGAACACTCTAAATCTAGATAGGATTTGAGAGAGATACAAAAACTCTACCCCCTCCCCCCACAAGCTCTATCTAGTGCATTGTACATGCTTATTTTTGGAGCACTACCTGAACCTCCATTCTTTTGTACAATTTGTGTCCCCACACATAAATAAAAAAATTATACTTGTGACAAAATATTTTTTTTAATTATTAATGTTTCATTAACACTTGTTGGGAATTGAACCCAGATCAAACCTAGGATTCTAGGGAGACCGCTAACAATATTCACCGCTAGCCTACATTTCATCATCCACCACAACAATGCTAGGTGTAAGATCCCCCCTCCCCAACTCTTTTTTGTAGGAGGCTTATTCATGTATGTAAGGTGCCCTCCAAACGACACAAAAGAAATTTCACACCGAGTGCTTTACATTTTGGTTGCATGCATGTGAAGTGGTGTGTGTTAGTTGATGATTGGGTCCTTTGCCAAAAAGGATTGCATTTTCAGTAACCATGATATTATTCAATTTACGTTGTTGTAGCCGATAGGGAGAACACTAAGTCCCTTATCCTGACTCATTCATTCCACTCCACATCAATCATCCATCATCCACTCTTGAAGTGATGATCCACACACCTCATGAGTGAGTTGAGTTAACTAAGTGGTCACTCCATGGTGGTAGGCCAACTTTCTTTCACTGAAAATGTGAGTACTATATGACACGCTTGTGATGGATGAGAGCTGCTTGAATGCAAAGGCCTGAAGATTCCCCCCACAAGTGATCAAACTCCAAGAAGGACCCCCATCCTGAAATCCTGATTTCCCATGATTTTCTTTGAGTTTGTACTGAGAGAGCATTTTTCACTAGAGTCAGATAAGGTTAACAACTACCGTAGTAGCCTAGGGTTCAGTTTCCACCTTGACAAAACAAATAATTAAATTTTTTTTTCATGTTTTAAAATTTTGAAATTTATTGAATTTTTTTCATGATATCTAGAATGATATTGTGTCACTATGAGTACATAGTGGAAATTATTCAGAGTGTGGGCTTTGATAATTATGATGATTTTCTAACTTGTCAACTTCATATTTTCACAAAAATTCATTTCACTATTTTGAGGATTATTTAATGACAAATCTGACCTTAGGGTAAGGTATCTAATGAAGCCCCCAGGACGACCCAAAAACAAAATCCTCATGTTGAGTGTTTTGTGCACAAAATGCAGAAAATTAAGGATAGTAAGTATTGAGGTTGTCAGCATCCAGATGTCCTAATAATTAGGTTTAGGGTAAAGCTCCTGGTTGCACCGGGGAGGGAGAGGCGTTCCCAAAAAGAAGCGGCCTAGGACAAGCCCATAGTTGCGTGATATTATATCACTCAACTCTGGACCCACCCACAATTTGGGAATGTCCCCGACCCATGGACTTACTACCCACTCAAGGTGAACCTCATAAGCCTAAACATACGAGCTCCTTACGGCCCAATATCTATATATAGGTGTGCGAAGAGGTCTTACAACCACTATTTAAGAGCCGGAGAGGGCTCTTACACCTATCTAGGTGTGGTAGGTATAAGGTCCTTGTCACTTGTTTATATCAGGTGTAAGGATCTTTGTCCATATAAAATGAGCACCAAATAAACCATGAAATTCTCCAAGTGAGCTTTTATGCAACTGGAAAACCTTCCTAAGTTCATGAAATATAATTTTGAAACATATTTTGGCCATCTCATGCTGGGCTGCTGGGGAAAGCCAGGTCCATGTAGGGGGCAGCCTGGTGGTGAGTCTTAAGGGCATGTCGAGGCCAAAGCCCCATTTTTTATTTCATAAAGTTTTCATAAATTTTAATCCAACTATAAGCCAAGACAAGCACACAAAGCAAGGGTTTTTTTTTTCAAATTTTTTAATATCAAAATTTTAGAGATTTTGTCCCATAAATTAGAAAATTAATCAAATTTACACTATTTTATTTTATTAATCCAATATTTTCTTTAAAGTTTTGGTTGAAAAAACATCAGAAATAAAAACACTTCACCAAGCTCAATAGGAATTTTGGAACATAGTGAGAAGGCCAGGGTTTTCAAAAAACAAAAACAAAAAATGAAGAAATTGAGTAGTTATCAATAAAAGTTTATTTTCTGGTGTTCCCAGCTGCATTTGTGGCTATTGCACAGTGTGAAACCTTAAAGAACAGTAAAAATAAATATAATTCTGGGACAGAGCACAAAACCAAAAGGGACAAAGCAACAGGACACCAATAAGATGTGTCCTTGAATGTCCTTCAAGAAAAATCCGGTTGCAAACAAATTGTTTGCAATCCCAGGCTAGGCTTTACTTTACTTTACTTACTTTCCACATGAAATTCGGCTCATGTGAAGAAGTAAGACATGATGTGGAGAGACGCCACTGTTGCACGCTGCAAGAGAGGAGCATTCTACTCGATTTCGTGTCGTACAAACTCACCAGTGCAAGCCATCCATTTACGGGTGATATGTGAACCCATACTTGGGAAAGAGTGGCGAGTAGTGAGTACCACATCGAATATCAGTGTCTTCAATGCCGACACAGATGTACGCACGTGGCCTCAGACAAAAGCATTTATGCCTAGAAGTCAGATCATCAACTCGACTACTACCTAGTTGGTTTTTTTTTAGAGCATGAAAATTTACAAGCATGTTGCCTAAAGCTTCTTCTCGCAGCATATATTGAAACACACATAGCAGCTGTGTTGATCACACCTACTCAACTAATGATGCAACAACTCATAGTTTTGCACAACTGATTGTGCAGGACAAAGTTTACACCTTTTGTTCTTCAATAGCTCGTGCCTATACTAAATTGGCTTTTCTTTGCATGGTGCAAGTAAGTGACCACTACTACTGTTTATCTATCATGAGTGACTTGTGAATGTGCTTGATGATATGATCAATTTCCCTGATGTTATCAAACAAAAATGTAGAGAGCTCATTCACACTAGTGGGGGGCCCTTGTGCCACTAGCCTCAAGTAATATTAAACCTCTTGTGAAGTTGCCCCTCTCAATAATGTGGGATTAACTTCAAAGTTCTTGGGGAACATTGCTACATTGGATATGAATTTTCAAAAAACTTCTTGAAGTCTCTAGCCAAAGGATACAACTTCCCCCCCTCAAAACAAATCAATTGTGAAAAAATCTATAAAAAGATACAACAACAACAACAACAAAATTTAATTCTAGGACAAACTTTTTAGAGTCTCTGAAAGACACAACTTTCAAAAAAAACCAAAATTTTGGAAAAAAACAAAAAAAAGAAAGAAAAAACTTTTGAAAAATTTGTAATTAAAGTCCAAAGATGAAAATCACTCTAAAGTGAATAACTTTTGTTCTGCTGACCCAAAATTTGCAAAACAACAAACAAACGTGCACATCACCTTGATGAGGAGGATTTGGCAATGGGAAAAGCCCCACAAAGGGCCCCCCCCCCCCTTTTGGTGGGTGCGAAGGAAAGGTCACAAAACAAACAGAACGCCTATCTAAATATAAAGTATAAACTACAAAACATGCACTTAGGTTCAAACCTATGTGCTATTCCAAACCATAAACTCAGCTCCCAGCCAACAAGGGGCTCAAAGCTTAAACAAGCACCAAAGATTCGGCCACTTAGGGAAGTGGCATGCTTCGTCTTGGTGGTGGTGAGTTGCTACAATTTTTTATGACTGCTTTCTGCATGACAGCTGCACACAAAGAAGGGAAGTGATATAAAAGCCATGCAGTTTGATCATACAACAGAGAGGGTGTCCAAAGAATAGGCTTATAAAAAGGCCACTCCCAGTGGTGGCCATGAATGCCAAGTAAGTTTGGGAGTGTGTGGGAAAATGCAACAAATAGCATAGGTATATATATGTATAATCATTCTGGGTCTTACAGAATTTGGTAGCCTAGTAGGGGAAAAATCTGAAAACCTTGTAGAAGTCTCTTCATTAATTAATGTTTGGTTCTCAACACAACCCATTTGGCACATCAGAACTCAGATCTGTTTGCTTTGCACCTCAATTTATAGCTCACACATCTTTTTGTCTGATAGCCTATTTACTATTTACAACCATTGCTTAAAAAAAACTAACACAAACAATTTAAGAAGTAAATTTAGAGCTATTATGATGAAACCCTGCCAAACTTTTATAAAAAGAAAGCACCCAAGTAAGGGAGAGGAAAAAGAAACAAGGGGCAAGGACCAAACTGCATAGGGTAGGCTAGTTTTGAGTTGTTGAGTTTAGGACAAAAGCCTCAAGTTTAGGGCATCATAAAAAGCCCATAGCCTAGAATTAGACATGAAAAGATTTCAGAGTTTTATTAAGGTTTTTATTTCATTATTGGAAAATGCTAGGACCTGACAGTTAGTTAGATTTTGCTGTTTAGGGTTTTAGAAATGGAGTTGTGTACTTTGTGACAATCTGGGAACATGTGTGCTTTCAGGTCTGTTGTTGTTGTTTTTTATTTCTTGTTTTTTGGGGAGTGCATCAACCAGCCACCAACCCTTGCTTATCATACACATTAGCCCTCATAATGAAGGTTTGGTGTTATGGTTTAACACTCGGTTGCCTAGGGATCTGGCAAACTTACTGAACTGCATTACATAGTACTCCCTAATATTCAATAAGCATAGCCAAGGGTTGGTATTTGATTTTGTTAAGTATTTGATAAGAATCCTTTCCAATTTGGCATTCTTTACAAGATTGGCATTACAAGTAACACTTTCCAAAGAAAATAAAATCCCTCATAACATGCCTTTAGAAATAGGAGATGAGATACTGAGGATGTAAGGTATTCCCTTAGTTTGATGCTCATTTTGTGAATGGAAATAAATTACTTATGAAGAAGATACACAAAATATTTAACATGTCCCTTGAGGATGTAAGGTAGTCCTTTAGTGTGATGATTATTTTGTGAATGGAAATTAATTACTTACGGAAAATAGAAAAATTATGTACCTTGAAGATGTAAGGTAATTCCCTTAGTTTGATGCTCATTTTGCTTCTATTAATTAATTGGGGCAGGTGAACCCAAAGTTTTTTTTACCACAAGGAGCCACTTTGATTGGCCCATCACCCAAAATAATTGAAACATTGGGCACCCCTCAAAATAGAATTATAGAGGTGCTTCTCTTTGGGCAACCCACCTTTGTAGGTTATGAAAGATCAACTTTGGGCAAAACATATAGGATAAAGTGTGGTGTTACTGGGAATCTCTTGGGCAACACATTGGGAACTTGATGAACAAGTGAGTAATGCCATTGAGAACATGGTGGGATCAACCAAAATCCAAAAAAATTGAACCCCACACTCCAGCTCCCTTTCAATCACAAAGGGGAAAAAATGGCCCTCATGGGTGCACATTGAGCTGTCTCAATGGTTGCATGAAAATTCAATTCCCAAAATTGTTTATCACCAATTTTGACATGGGGCAATACCCCTTCCTAAGAGCTTGGGTACCTACTCACCTCTCCTATTAATTAGATGAGGTGCCTCCTTTTTTTTTTGGCAACTAGCCAATTTGATTGGCCCATCACTCCAACAAAAAAAAAAGGAACTATGGAGACTCCCCAAAATAGAAGGTTTTATTTCAAAGTATATAGTTCCTCCCCTTTGGCCCAGCTATATAGGTAAAAGGAGGACAACATTTGGCACAGCATATGGGATAAAAGTGAGGTGCTATGGAGAATTTGTTGGGGAACACATTGGGAACTTGTGAAACATACTAGGACCTGATAGGAACCCATTGGGAACTTAAAGAGAACACATTGGGAACCAGGGGAAAATGAAAAAAATGTCTTCACCCTATCTTTGGGCCTGCTTTCACCCCCCTATCCCCTCTTTCAGTGGTATCAGCAAAGTAAACAAAGTTTATTAAATCTCAGTATGAAATGTTGAAACTCAACATTTAATGCACAAGGTTCGAGACTAACTATAGTAGTTGTACAGGTAGGAGGAGCAGTAAAGAAAATACACGTAGCAGCAGCAGTGGAGGCGCTCAGGAGAAAGGAAACACAGGACGAAACTCAGTTTACCACCACCAGAATTGAGTCCAGACTCCAGACTAGAAGACTCTAGTCTGAGTGATTCCTTATAAAAATATGTACTAAAAAGGAGTTGACTATTATGTTAGCACCTTCCATGCAGCTTGCAAGCTAACTTTTTCTTTTTGGTTGGGGGTTCAATTTTTTCAGCCTAGGAGACGCACTTCGGTGGCCACTGTGGATCCTTTAGGCAGTTGGGAATAATAAGCATGTGCCCTACATATTATTATGCTTGAGCCAAAATCCTTTTGAGAATCCACCCATGTACAGTCAGTCACGTACGCTTGGAGTCTGGTCCTTCTTCTTCTTCTTCTTCCTGACTCTCTTTGCGACAAAAGCATCCTCTTTCACTAAACATGATCCAGCATGATCCAACTTGTGTGTGTGGGGGTAGTATCTACATAGCATGATTGAGTTGGACACTTGTGAAGAATTCATACTTCTTTTGTAAACTAAAGCTTTAACTGCTCAGTAGTAGGTACCCATGACCCATTCACTGTTTGTTTGTTTTGTTTTGGGCATGTGGCAGTCTACTACACTCTATAACACAAACTAAAACGGGAATCGTACATGTGATAGAAAGGAGGGGGACATTGCTATTGCTTCTGCAAATTGTAATTTGTATTTGTCTGTTGTTGTTGACAGTGTGCTTATTCCAGGCTCTCCAACAAGTGAGACTTCAATTGTAAAAGGAGATGGTTGCATAATAAGTAAGTAAAGTTTCCACACATACAGAGACAAAATGTTGACTAGAGTGGGGGGCAATGGAAAGCCAACCACCAGCAGAAGAGACAGTAGTCACTCTCGCACAGTCAGCAAAGTTTGCGACACTACTTGTTCATGACTCTATTCTCCTCCTTTTTAAAATCCAGGACTTGTCGTCACACTTACAACCTTTGAATCTTATTATTCCAGCATGAGAGGATCCATTTGACGGCTTCATAAATCACATCACATCACACTTGGGACACTTTCATCAGCTTGTGATGAACTTTGGATATTGTAATTCCTGTTTTGGATGGGAATGGCCTCTTGATTGGTGTATATAGTGTATATACTACATAATTCATGGCGTTCAGCAACAATGTCATTTATAATGTCATTTCTTTTGAGAAGGAGAGATAAGGCAATTAAAATATGATGTGGATCTAACTAGGTGGGGTAAGCAAGCTAGTGATTGAACATGTACACACTTAGATGTCTCCCACAAACACAATTAACTCCTTTATGCATGACGTCCAAAGATGAAATGTAAATCTCCTCCGGATGCACCGGTGGTCTTTTAAAATAGTCAATTCCCTCAAAAAAAAAAAAAAGGAACATATGATCCCCCAAAGTAGGGAGGGCCCTTCACTTCAAAAATTCTGGATGAACTCTTGGAAGTGTATCCTTTTACATTGTGCCATCTATAAATGGGTAGTCTAAACATGATACATCAACATTACCTACCCCATCATCACCAAAATGGTTGAAGGCAAAAAAGAACACGGAGGCTTCGTTTAACATTCACATGTGAACCCATGGCTTTGATTTGAACCCAAAAAAAAGAAAAAGAAACAAAAATCCTCATCTACAATCAAGGGGATAATATGGATCCATGAAACCTGAAACCATGAATGCACATCACCCCACCATAGGGATTTGGTTGCAATGGTTCTATTCTTACAAAACTCCCATTCCTTTTCACGATAGTGATCCTCTTCATGTTACCATTCCCCTCAGTGGTGGTGTTCATATTCATAGTGATCATTTTCATGTGTTCTTGGTTGTGATTTTCTTGGTGTGTTCCAATTCATGATCATTTTTGTGATTCTCTAATTCCTTGAAAGCTCAACCATTGATGGTGTTTAGGTGCTTCTCACTTTCACCTTCTCGTCCTCCCCTTCACTATTGGTGTAAGTGAACACCATTCATGTTTCTATTTGTGACCTTCTTTGTGTTCTTGGTTGTAATCAAGTTCATATGGTCCTAACCAACTTCCTATTCTTTTGTTTTGGTGCAAGTGTTTGTAATTAACAACTTCTGGAATAGGTAATGTTGGTGATCTTCCCCTTCATAGTGTCTTCTTCATGTTCCAATTTGTGTTCCTTTTCACGTTCTTGTTTTTCATGGTATTCGTTGTTCTTCATGTGTTCATGTTTCCAATGATCTTTTTCATGTTCGTGATCCATGTGATCTTATTTGTAATGATCATTTTTTTTGGTTTTCGATCATAATCCTCTTTGTGTGTTCATGTTTGTTACCCTCTTCATGTTCCTTTGTTTTGGTTTGTGCTCCTTGTTATGTTCATGTGCATGTTTCTTTTGTAAATTTGTCATTTCTTGTCCACTCAATTAATCATAAAAAGGATGTTGCAACCTTGCCATGTTGCATTCATTCTAATTGTAGTTTTTTTAACCTTATTTTGAACTTTTGATCTAATTTTATAGTTCACACCTTTGTACCTTAGTGGGTGAGATTACAAACATGCATGAACATTACAATGCAAATGATCACCTACATCCCTAACAATAATTACAACCCAATCTTATATGAATTTTATTCTTGCACATTTATTAATGGATTTTTCAATTATTATTTCGACCACAATTAGAATATTAACCATTCATCCAACTTGGTTTTCCTTTCTTAATTTTTTTCTTAATTCTTGTAATTTATAAACTAATGTTTATTTTACCATGACTTTTTGTTGAAGGATACTTAAATAACCATTAGATGTCACAACATCAAAATGTGAATAATCCACCTGTGATTTTGCGCCTTCAATATGTTTTGCAAACAAATGGCTCAACAACAACAACCATTTTCATTCATAATTAATCATTATCAATATTTGGAAATGGTGTTGGAAACTTGATTTGAACCTTTTTTGTCCAAAATATGAACACTTTATATAGGTGAAAACACACAACGATGAACAAAAAATGTTACCACAAATATTTCTTTTAAAATTGTGTGTGTTTAAACTTCAATCAAACCAAAATTAAAAGAGTTTTTTAATAATTTTCATTCATAATAAAATGGTTCAAAACCCAAAGAATCAATTTTAATTTTTTTTAATTAATATTAAATGATTATTTAGATCATATTTGTGAAATTATATAATTCATAACAATATATGTAAAATGATAATATATTTCTAAAATCATTCAAACAATTGCCAAATTTGATGAAGTACTTAGTTACATATTGAATATAAGTTGATTGTACAATTTCATTCCATATGAAGAATTCCATTCATGCATTTTCATAAAAACCATCTCATGTGAATGAGATTTTTCATTCAAATGACCATAAATGTGAAATATTTAATTCCAAGTGTTGACCTTTAAACCAATACCACCAATTGTTTTTTAGTACACCATTCCAAAATGGTGTGAGCATGGTTTGTGTGAGTTTTGCGGCCTTCATTTTGAGTTGTTGAAAAAAATTAATAATTTACATTTTTCCATATATAATTATAGTTTAAGCAACTATTCAACTACATCTCCCCTTATGTTAAAACACCTAACAACCGTAATTTTGATGCATGACTAACTCCCAAGATGGGCAACAAAATGTCATTTTTACAATGAAAGGAAGGAAATTAAAGGCTTGTAAATTGGATTGGGCCAAGCAAGGGATCGAGATATGTAGTGAATGCAAATGAATGTAACATACTTCCACACAAAGTAGAAATGTGTGGAAATCAAAGGGAGGCACTCCCAAGACTCCCAAATCTTAAACTTGTGTTTTAATTATTTGGAGTAAAATTTGGGGGACAAAACCTTGTCCAAATTGGACTTGGTTTAGATTGAACTTAAATAATTTTGAAAACTAAATGACTAAAGTGGGGTGACATTCCCAAATCAAGACCTAGGTCCAAATTTTTTTAATTGTACCAAAAATCTTGTTACACCGTCATCTTTTTGTACTTTAAAAAAAATAAAAATTAATTAGTCATTTTCACTATCAGCATGGATACAAAGTGAATGATAATGATGTTTTTACATATAAGGTGATCTAAGTTATCACACTTCAAAATATGACAAGTTTTTGTTTATTAATGTGTATAAGATTAAAATATAAGATAAAATTGAGGATTGCATGCAAGAATTCCTCCATTTCATCTTGGGTGGTCCACATTTTAAAAAATTGGACCAAATGGAAACATAAATTATGGCCATTTTGAATGGTTGTGAACCACATTACCTAAATGACTTTTAACCACTTAATTTCCCAACAAAGGAATCAAATTGGTTATGATTGAAGAGTAGATCTTTTTAAGGATTACAAATTTTCTTTTAAAAGCTCACTAATCATATGCAAAATGAAAATGTTATGAACCCCCAAAATGGAAGGATTCATATTTTCACAATGAAAGTGAAAAATCATAAAGTTTGCATAATTATATTACATTGATGTGCCATATAATGAATCCATACAAGGAAAAGACAATGTTTGTTAATCATTTGAATAGTGAAACCAATCTTCAAACCTTAGAACATTATTACACTATTAACCCAAAATACAAAACCCTATTAATAATGTCAACCTCTAATAACTTACCAAAAACATCAAGAAAACAAATGATTATAGTTTAATGAGGTTGTTAAATGTATTTCCCTCAATAATATTTTTTGGATTCAAAAGAATTCCCACCTTATTCCAATTTTCAACAATATGAACATAAATCTAAGATTGGTTGTCCAAAGTGGTGACTTCATCACAACTAATTGAAATGAAGATCTAGCCTATTGCACAAGTAATTCAATTTGCTTTAAAAGGATGTTATGCATGGTGGTTGTCATTCCCTCACCCACTAAAATCTATTTAGTGTTTCCTTGGGGTGTTGGCAACACTAAGGAAATTAAACATGTCTTTCATGTACTTCAAATTAGTCATGAATCTCCACACTTCAATAGATGGAATATTGTTACAAATTGAACACACATACACACGCATAAATATTTGGTTTCCCATCGACCACCATCTCCACAATAAATTAAGACCATGATGTTCATTCTTCTTATGTTGGGTATCATTGCTTATGTAACATTCACTCATTAAACTCTTGGATGAGCAACTAAAACTTTTCATTTACCTACACATTTTTGCAAACCATCAAATTTAAGGCTCAGAAATTTTTCCTTACCTTCAATCACTAAGCGAACCTTGCAATACACCATATGGAACTTCTTCATAAAACCTAGGTCACAAGCTTAATGCATGGAAACTTGATAGGCCACATGTCTTTCAACATGCTTTGTATGTCATATTTTTTTTCTTCAATTATTCTATAAAAGAGAAACTTGAAACCTTACATTATTAATGCATTTGGTGGAGAAAGTTGACGCACAAATTAGTGTTGTCAAAAATCGATGTATGAAACAAATTTTGTGAGAAGTTCATGCACCAAAAGTAGTAGTATAACATGTTTAAAACCAAGGATACTATTTAAAGTCGATGCACTCGGGGTGCTCACAAAACTTGAACCATTAGGATTGATGCTAAAAGTTGGTGCATCACAAATGCCCTCAAACAATCCATGCATTATACTCTGAAAACCAAAACCAAAGGTAACATTCTGTTCACTACAAAAAATAAGAAAAAACAAAAAGATTGTATTTGAATTTTGAAGGTTTTATAAGATGCATTATGCAACAACAAGCAATCAACAAATCACAAGAATGTGCCTATTTATGATCATCACCAACTTCAAAATGCTCAAGAACTTTGCTCAAATTGAAATCAAAACAAAAATGTGAAATATTTTGCAAATGATACATACCTTGAAACTTTTATGCATGATTATCATTTCAATATTTATGCTATAGCACAAATCAAAAGCCAACCTTAGACACTCAAGACTCAATGCACACCTTAAACATTCACAATTTACTTTGCACAACTACTCACCACTATTTACATTTATGAGTTGTTGTGCACAACAAATACTTTGCAAATGACTTTAATTGTCCAACAAAGTTCTCTCAATACAAGAGAATGTGATTTTTCTCACACAAAAAGTCATAACTTACAACATATGTGAGATAAACATTGTGAATTTATCCATTACAATGTATAATATGTGATGTTTATTGTGACATATATTACATTAAAATGACAATTTGACATTAATTAGTGACACATGTTACACAATTTCATCACAAAACAAGCTGCTCTCACCTTGGTGAAATGAAATGCCGGGGTGAAACAAATAAAGGATTGCCTAGGGCAAATCACCTAGATTTCAAGCCAAAAGGCCATTTGCTAGGCAAATTCAGATGTGAAAAGGTTGGATTCACATGTGTTGATGCAACACTTCTATTTATAAATCAAGGCTAGTATCATGTATGGCCCATAGCATGAAAGAGTATGCCCTTTTAATGGGATGGCTAAGCTTTACTGAGTCCTTCTTCTAGATAAGCATATACATATAACAACCTTGATGCTAATTTGGTGACCATGTGCATCGAGTCAATACACTTGTCACACCATGGAGGACAATAGCAATGTTTGTAACACAAGAGGTTTGCTATTGGTGAAAAGAGCGCCTCATGCGGCCATTGAGGCAAGGGTTATTCTCGAGAGTCCTAAGAGAGTATCAATTCATTTCATTCAAATTTCAATCATGTTTCTCCATAGTTTTTCAATGATGGTAGTTATTAGTTTATGTTATTTGGCTTGCTCATAATTGCTAGCCAAAATAGAGATCTTTTTACACATTAGATTTATAAAGTCAAATTGGGCATTCTACAGTTTTTCAAACTGTTTCATTTGACTTATGATAATCTTATAATGTTGAACTTGATTTCTTCCACTTTGGAAATCGGGGCATTTTAAGGATTGTTTAGAAAACTGCACCTGCAAACATGGATTTATGACGTTTATTATGTGCTACTACAATCCTTATGCACAAACTTATGTTTCAGTGTTGCTTCTACAACAAAAGAAATCTAGCATTTCTTTTGACAAAAAAACAAAGACCAATATGGCTTTTAAATTGGAAAACTTGTATTTGAATTCTCTTGGAACTTATCATGAAGATCTGGTGATTTGGAAATTATTTTTCTCAAAATTTGGCAAGAATTTACCAAAATCACTGCTTTTTGCCATTTGCATGCAAACCTTCAGCCAGTCAAATGAAAAATGTTTCATAGTGAGGAAGGCCTGCTCCCCATACCCTCCCCTCATTTGAGGGCAGTAGGCCCAAAAATTAGGGGAGGGCTGAGGAGAAGGCTTTCCCAAAAGATCACAGCTCCACATCATAAGTATGTGTCTATAACAGGCAGTTGTCAGCTCCAATTCTTCCAACTTCCAAACCAAAAAAACTGCCACACCAAAAGTGCAAGGAAGCAATCACAAAATGAGAAATTGCCTACTGTTTTCCAACTTCCACATACACTCCCATAAATGCTTTTAGTGTATGGATGGATGGCAAGTTGCAACCCAATTGGTTCTTGAATTCAAGCCACAAATCCCCATTCTAATCAAAAAAGTATTTAAAAAATTGTGGGTGATAATTTGTTGATCCCTATGAGCAATGTGGGACCTTTTAGGTTTTGTTGGAAGAGCAAAGGATTGATTAATTGATTGATTCTGCTACCCTACATCCAGGGATAAAATTTGGCTGACAGAATGTTCCACCCAAGTTACAATCTTCTGCTACAACCCCTAATCTGGAATCATAGGGCATTATATTGTCTGCCAGTTGCAATGTTGAAGCTTCTAAGTTTCCACTCTTTTGGAAGTCTTTAGGACCTCTGCCCCCTCTTTGCTTGCATGAAGATCTTCAGGCTACTGGCCCCATTTTTGTTCAATAAGAGAAAAAAGAAAGAAAGAATGATAATTCTAATACCATCTGCTTGCTGCCACTTTGAACCCATTATCCCAGACTCAGTTTGTGGCATCAAATGGTTTTTGTTGGTGGGTTTGCTTGGTTTTGACATAATTATGAACTTCTATGGAGTTTACAACTTTGCCACAATTTCACTTGAATTGGAAGTTTAAAGACCCTTCGCAAGGTCCGAGTGTCTCTAGAGGTTTGTGTGCTTCTTGACATGTTTCTTGTTCAACATTTCCCACGTGTTGTGACTCACAATTTCCTTTGAAAGGTTGGCTGCATAAAAAACTTGTTCACTAGAGCTGGGTTCATATCTGCCGCCTCTTTTCTAGCCCTTCATTCCAAAAAGATGGACTATTCGGTTCCAAACTAAGCAGAAATTTGCAGCTGCAGGCACATCAATTGATGAACAACAAACCCACAACCTCTTGACATGTAAGTTAAGAATTTTGTGAACTGGTATTACCTTGCACACTGATCTTGCTGGCAATGATTGAGTTTATGATTCATGAATTGCTAAATTTTCATCATGTAATGTTCTTTGGACCATGCCATATACCTTTCCTGCAATGGAGGAGAGTGGGTAGTTCATGACATTTTGAGAGATTTGTGAGGAGAACTTGTTCTCCTCGTACGTGGTCAATGTCATTTTGTTGAAGTCAATTCTGAGAAAGCCACATTTCATCTCTAGTGGTGGAACAAGCATGCTGAGAACCTGTTCCTGGGCTTGTGCCACTGAGAGTGATATGCAGGAATTTCATATGGGATAGGACAGCAACAAATCTAATGGAAAACAGTGTTGAAGGATCATAGCTCTATCCAGATGATCCGCCATACTTTTTCTGGTTGAGAAAGTTGGAAACCAAGAAATCTGACAAGATTGGTTGGAAAATGGTGATGTCATCATATAAAGCACAACATTCCCTTCAATCGTGCATCTTATTAATTTCTTAGACTTTTTAGCTTGTCCACTTTGATCTCTTAAGGCCCTGAGGCAAGATTGAAAAATTTGCTTTGTCCTTGTACACAACAACACAGCACATTCCAAAATAGGGTACAATATTGAAACACATTATTAGAATGTTGTCTGTTTTTTGTGGGTTACTTATGTTGACAATTGCACAAGTGTGGTGTGTTTTGTTGCAATTTGTGCACCAATATATGGAGTTGATTGGTTTGGATTTGGTTCATTCCCATTTTGTGAAAGGCCAGATTCGGACAGGGTTCATGTGGATCTGGATGCTGCTCTTTAACTTGAGTCATCTTTGTGCTCTCATGTATCTGCTTTTTGGTGTTTTTGTCAGTACACAGTGAATGGCAGACTCACTTTAGTAGGGATTCATTGAGAGGTAGAGGTAGTAATACAAAAGCAAAAAGGATGTTTTTTGAAGTTCAGTACTTGTTACTTGTGACAATTTCCTGTGTCAAGTTTGTTAGTAGTTTGCCCTGTGGTCTTGTACTGGAAGATCAGTAACCACTTTGTACAACTTCAGAATCAGTGAGCACATAAACCATCTTCTCCAGCATGGGTATCAGTCTGTGTTTTGTTTGTAACCATCGTGGCAATCATCCATAGGAAGATGTAGGAAAAGAGGCAATCATCCCTAGGAAGATTTCGTCAAATCTGGCTATAAATCACAAATAAAATACAAATATTTCATTATCCTTCTATATTGGGTATATGATATTCCATGATTTGTTGTCAACTGTTGTATTCATATTTCCTTTTACCTGGCTTCAAAATCACAATGTTTCCACATTTTGAAGCACATGTTCAAGACAACTTTCTAAGGTGAAACTTATTTCGTTGCAAATAGCTAAGTAAATATTACCTGTGCTATGTGCTGCTTATCAAACATCTATGCTGCTGGAAAGTTGAATGGCAGAGAAAGGAAAGAGGTGTGAAGAGAAAGCCGGGTTGCACTGGATCGAAGTGAATAATCAGGGTGCATACATTTGTAGAAGACAATCAAGACCACCCTCAGATGAGTGAAATCCGTGCAGAGCTGAAGAGATTGTCAGGGCTCATGAGTGATCTGTGTTCTGTGCCATATATACTAAATTTGTGCTGCATGATGTGGAAGAAAAGGGAAAGGTGTTTCATTTGGGTCACCACAGTGAGAAACTGGCTATTGCATTTGGGCTCATCAACACAGCCCCTGGTAGCCCACTCCAAATAAGAATAAATCTGTGGGTTTGTGAAGATTGCCACTCTTCCAAGTGTTCATTTCAAAAAATAGTTGGGAGAGCAATCATGGTGAGGGGTGCAAATTGCTTCCATGACTTTGAGGGTGGTGTTTGCTCTTGCATGGACTATTGGTGATGCCAGTAGTCTGTCTCGTTGATTACTATATCAACTTCATTTTGTTTGTAGCTTGTGTAGTGGTATCATAACACCACTGAAGTTGTACACAATTCTCAGATTGGTACCACTGAAAAGGTGGCCATGGAGCTGCCCAGTCATTTTGATTTCCTGCCTCTACCATTCATACCTCTTAGGTCCAGTGTCTCTTTCCTGTTATGTTTGGAGTGAATGTGGAAGAAACTGGGTGGAATTTGAAACACTGACAACATTTCCAAAGGTTTCTGCCACAGTAGAAATTTTCGTGTTTGTTCCTGCAATAAATCATGGATTCAGAGTTGTCAATTTGCTGGTGTCCTTTATTAGTGGGCCATTTGAGAAAACTTCTCTTTGGACTCCAAAATTACCGGTGATGTTTCTCTCAGTTTTTTCTCCACCCACAACTGCTGACAATATTATAGTAGGCAGTTAGTCATGTACATGTTGCTGTTGATGGTCTCTGAACATGTGTATCACTGTGGCTGCTCATCAAATTCCTTGCCAATTTTTGGTTTGTTTTCTCTATTCTGTAGGGTTTCACTTCCTCTTCTTCATGCTTGCTGATTTGTTGTTGTTATGTAGTGAAATCTCTGTACTCTGTAACCTTAGTAGCGGGTTATTTCTCAATTCTATTCAGGTTGACTTGAATCATATGGAGAAATTGTCAGTACTTATGAAGACATATGTTTTAGTTAAGACATCATGCATACAGTTGCAGAGGGATATGTCATGAATAACAGGATTATGTGCCTGGATTTTCTTGACATCAATGCTAAAGACAAGGCAGTCACACCAAAAGAGTACTGCTATGTGTCACTAGTTTTGGCACAGTTTATTTCCTGTAAGAGAACTTTGAAGATCGCTGAGTGTTTGTTTGACACCACCTCCTAGACACCATGATTTCTCATAGATTCAAGGATCATTGGGTTCTTCTGAGGGGTTCTGTAACAAACAAACAACCAAGCCACTCAAAGGCCTCCCTCAGTTCTAATGATCAGAGAAAAGGTTAGAGAGCTCCTAAATGCATAGATTTGCAATTTGCAACATCAACAGATACAGACCAGTTAGAGAGCTCATCAAGGCACAGATTAGCAAGTTGCAATGTCAACAGATGAAGAAGAAGCCCATGCTAAAGTCACTTAGCAATGAGGGGAGAAAATCTCAAAAGCAGCAGAATTTGTTGGTGTTTCAATGTAACCCCCATTCATGCACGTTCTCTTGGTCTTTTAGTGCTCTATCATAATATGGTTTGTCTGATTTGAATTGCAGTTATTGATGATCATGTGACGTGATGATAGAGAATTGCAAAGAAAGCTGTTTGGAAGCTACAGGTGGTGAAGCCAAAGTCAGAGTCACTCACCTTATGATCATGGCCAAGCTCGTGGGCTACCAAGTCCTCGCAGATACAATGATAGGTTGGTTGCTGATAGTTTAATGTTTTTATTATCATGGCCTCCTGTGCTGGGCCACCTGGAGTTATTGAACAACTGCAGCTTTGCATTGGATTTAACTTTTTCTGCTGACTTCATCTTCATCTGATTATCATCAGTATAATACATCTCTCATTTTTGGTTGGTTTCCAGAAGTGAACTGGCTTGAAGACTTCTGGGTATACATGATGGTTGTTTTGTTTGGCCCTGAGAGAAGGAACATTGATCTGGTTTTCAAATTCTTAGTTGGCTGGCTTGATGGTTATTGGAAATTGTTTTAGCTGGAAGCTAGTCTGATGTTTGCTGATAGCATTTAGCTTACCTGTGGTGAATTCAGAGTTTGACAGTAGAGCTAAGTTCTGGATGTCCAGAATAGCGTGCTAATGTTTCATGTCCATTGGACATGTTGCTATAGCTGTTTTGTTGTAGGTTATGTCTTTCTTTGACTACTTATCATACTTGCAGATATACTTCAGGCCAGAGGAATTGAAGGCATGGATGTGGAGGCTTGTGCCCTGGTCTAAACATTCTCATTCCTGAGATAGTTGTTTGTGGGCTCTGGACTCAGTATGACATTTGAGAAATCTATGGCATTCGTGTAATCCTCCCAAATCTGATGTAAGAGTAAGTAGATGAGCCATGTTCTTAGGACTAAACTTTGGAATGACATGATTTGAGAGATGAGACATCTTCATGACAGAAGATCTGGGAACTCTAGACTTTTGCATTTGTACTCTGTTCTCTCAGTGGTGAGGTATTTGTCCCCAAAAGTAGATCTGGAGTTTTAATATGCTTAAGTCAGTACAATATACTCTCTCGTTTTCATTTTGGAGTTCCTGTAGGCATGATAGGGCATGGCTAGACAGCCATGTGGAAAAAGTGACTGATATATGTTGCGTGCTTGGCAGGGAGGCTACAGTGGTTTCTATTCATGGAACACTACTGATTTGAGCCCGAAGTTTGTGGATGATAAAGAGTGCGGAGGCACTATGCACCTCATTTGGTGGTCATGACAACTCTAAGATTGTTGATTGCATTCAAGACCATGGTATCAATCTGGTGAGAAGCTCAGCAAGTTCTTGGCATAAAACTCAATACAACAGTCACTTTCCTATTTGAAATCCAGTTATTTTCACATTGCATACCTACAGACCAGCACCTCATGGAAACTCACAAGTAATTGCTATGTTCTGTCATTATAAGGGTCTACATTATTGGGGGTGATGGCACTCAGAGAGGAGCAAATGCTATTCATGAGGTAAGCACTAAATTCCCTCTTTGTGGTACACGATTTGCTTTTACTTCCAATAGCCCAGCATCAGCCTCAATCATGTTTGTTCAGGGTGTGCTTTGTATTCCAGCTTCATGAACAAGTTCTTGGCAGTCTGTTTATATATGCTTTTGCAACACCATCCTTGCTTCATGGAGATGTTACCATCAAGGCACTTATGACCATAATCACATTTTGTATTGCTGCATTGTGGCTGTTTCTTGACTCAGAAATTCTTCTACATGAAGGATCTGAATTGGAAGACTCCAAAACTCATCACAAATGTTGGTGAAATTTTTGTGCATTTTCAAACTGCAGGAGTGAAAGAGGTGGGGTTTAAAGGAGGTTGTTGTAGGTATTCTGAAGACAATCCACTTATAAATTGATCTGAGATTCAATGAAAGTTCAATTTTGTTTCTTGCAGCAAATGGCAGTTCTGTTGTAAGGTTCATTGGTTGTTATATAAAATTTTGCATATTCAAAAGCTTCGAATACCATGTCCTGAAATTATGGGATGTTGGCATTAAGATTTGGCAGATTCTTTAATATTCTGCAGATGAGTTGACATTTCATCTGAACAGATCTTGCAAAATATATAGTTTAGTGGACTAGGTATTTTGCAAACTGCTTCGGAATGTATACCAAACCAAATATCACACCATCCCAACTGGAAGCTCTTTATTCGAACACATAATCTCACCCTGTATGCATTGCAGCTAGAATAAGTGTGCATTCCATAAAATATTTGAGAATAACACTTTAAATAATGTGGAGAGGAAGATAAAGGTGCCAAAATTGTGATTCTTATGAGGTTATCATGTGGAGCATTGAAATGTGTTCAAACCTCAGTCGACTGTTGTCAGGGATCACCGAGCATTTCCAAAGCATGTCTTGTCTCACTAGACTATTTTCAAGGACCACCTAGCATTTCCATAGCATAGCTTGTCTCACTAGACTATTATCAAGGATCACCTTGCATTCCCATAACATATCTTGTCAATATATCTGAACAACCTTAATGTGGTGAATGGCACAAAGACCTCAATCTGGTCTTTGACATGGGTTGGGGTTCACAGATCATAGACAAATCATTTGGGTTTGACATGCAGCAGTTGAAGAAGCTCAACATGCAATCAATGCATATGCAGTTGTATGCACACAGGAATTGCTCCAAGATCCATGCACTATATTTTTCAAGAGAAGGAGACAAAACCTCATGAGGCGGGTATAAGAGTGCAGATGTCTTATCTTGAAGTGTACACATTTGAGGTGCATGACAGTTTGAGCAGCAATTCAACTCCTGTCTGTTGCTTGAATATTTGTAGAAATGCACAATGAGGTGTGTGCAGTGTGACAGTTTGAGCATCAATTGAACTACCATCTATTGCTCAATATCTGTAGAAACATTCACCAGGTGATTAATTGAACTGAATTTTTTGTCCTCAGACTGGAGTTTGTTGGTTCTGTTGTGGGGTATGTCCTCCATATTGTCCATTTGGAAAGTGTTTCTGACATCTTAGTCTGTCTGTGTGTCCCTGCCTCCAATGATGTGTCCTGAATCATGCTGAAGGTGGATGTACAAAGCAGGGTACATATGACCTACAAATGAGAGGAGAGTCACCAGGTTTCCCTCCAATTTTGGAGGAGAATGGTCTTGCAGAAATTCAGGGATTTGTGAAGATGCCAGTTGAAAATGAGGCAGAAGCTTGGAAACTCTAATTTGAGGGGGAAAAGTTGCAGTCTTACTCTGATTACTCATTGAATCAAGTCAGCAAGTTCTCTGATGAGGCTATTTTCTTCAGTTGCATCCTGAACAGAACCAAAATTTCAAACAAATTCCCAGTGCTACACATTGACAAACACAAGGTCTTCAAGACTCAGATGAGAATGCTTTAGGAAATGAGCATCTTGCTATGCTCTTGATAATTGAAGTTTTGGATTGAAGGTTTATAATGACTCCATGTGGTTTGAGTATTTGAGCCTGCTCTTATTACAATGCACAGTGAAAACTAATGTTAGCTTCACCTTGCAGATGTCAAGCAGGTCCCATTGTGTGCTCACAATTTACATTGAACAACATCCAGGAATCAGGACATTGCAGGATGTAATAGTAACAAGGTTAATTCTGGTAGAGCTTGCAAGAAATGATCATTTGAAGAAAACCTTGGACTTCAGAGGCTATCTGAGAAGGGAGGCCATAGCTATCCATAATAAGTCTTGCATTCCTTGAACATGTCTTGTATCCTTTGCAAACTCACAGACTTGCATCCCAATTTCCCTTGGAGTACAACATCTGGGTCAGAATAGAGCCAACCATCAAGTGGAATTGTGATCTCATAAGACCTCTTGAACTGTCACGTGCACCCTAAAGCTTCCCTTATGCTTTGTTGAACCAAACAGGATGTTAACCAGACATAGTGAATGGGGAATTCCAGACTGTTTATGCTCTGAGGCTGGGGCAAGGCTATATCCCATTCCAACAGAGTTGTCTCACCACTCTGGTTTAGGAATCCTTACATGGCAATTGCAAAACCATTTTGATTGTTTGCACATGGCCAGAAGACTATTTCTTGGCCATTGCTATGGCAGTTTGTAACCTACAATAGTGAATTAGCAGAGTTTACTTATTTGCAGCAATACTGCATCAAATACCTGGAGGGAGACTGATGCAATGCTTACAGCTCTCTTCTTGGCTTTGCTCTTAGGACTGGCAGAGCTCCAATCCTCTCACAGAAAAACTTGGACTATATGGTTACCCAATTCTTCTATGAGGCAGACCAAAAGGTTTCTACAATTTAGATGACTGGTTAATCTCCTCACCACCATAGTAACTGGGTTCTCAATGTGTGAACTACTACCTATACTCAGCAGATTTTGTGCAACTTGGTTGCTCCAATGGGTTGGATATACCAGGAAATTCTCCCCATGCTCATTGGATTGTTGCAAGGCATACTGTGAATAAATTGACAACTGTCCATTGCAGCATGTGAGAATCACATAATTTTGAGGGATGGCGTTGAGTGCATGAGACAAGTGGGATCCTCCCAAATTTTATGGCATGTGGTTGTTGCAGGATGATTATGGTGCAGCACATAGTCTGAAGCATTTTCAGGCTCCAATTCAAGAATCTGTTAGTAACACATGTTCCCATCTACACATTACCATGAATCCTGCAAGCAGGAGCAAAGCCTTCCACACACTCACATGCAGTTTATGGGGCATTCCCTTGATTGTATTCTCTGCCTCCTGCAGATTGCCAGCATGGCCAAGAAGGTCAATCATGCATGTGTAATGCTCCAATTTTGCAGAAACCATGTAAACTGTGATCATTGAAGCATAACAGTGCATCCCGCCATCCACCAAACCTGCATAGCTACAAGCTGACAGAAGACAAACAAAAGTGATATCATCTGGCTGTACACCTTCACACATCTGTTCAAAATGTTTAAGAGCTTCCTTACCATGCCCATGCATGGCCTATCCTCCAAGTATGGCATTCCAAGAGACCACATCATGCGATCACATCTTGTTGAACACCTGGACTCTCCAGGCATTCTCCATGCTCCCTCATTTTGCATACACAGCGACCAAGCAATTCCCCACAAAGACATTCAAATCTTATCCGCTTTGAATGATTTGTTCATGAGAATGCCTGGCCTCTTCAAGTGCAACTAGGCTAGCACATGGATTCACCACCCCCACAAATATAACAAAGTTTGGCCTCACACCTTCTTGTCGCATTTGTTGAAACATTTCAAGTGTCTTCTGTCCTTGACTGCATTTCACATGTCCCAATATCATGGCAGTCCAAGTGTTGACATCTTGAGATGGCATCTTGCTGAACACTCCCTGAGCATCCTCCATGCTCCCACATTTGGCATGCATGTCAACCATGCTACACCCCACAAAGACATCAGCCTCACCCACTTTGAATTATCTGTACATGGACCTGCCTACCCTCTTCACGTGCTCCTAAACTAGTGCAAGCATTGAGCATTGGAACAAAAGTGAAGCTGTCAAAAGTTGTGCCTTTTTGTTGCATTTCTTTGAAAAGCTCAAATGCCTTCTCATGTTGCCCAACTTTAACATATATCTTGAAAGCCTTCTATTCCACAAAAAACTGCCCAATTGTACAATGCATGGTGCCATGGAAGCTAGCTTTGCTTCCACCCATGGGGAGTTTTGTTGGTCCTCATGCTAACGTCCATCATTCGTATTCTTATGCTTGAAATAAGAATACCTTGCATTCACCTTCTCCAATCTACAATCCCACCATTGTGAAGGATTTGAAAAGAATTGACACCAAAGTGTCTCTCTTGGTGTTGTAAGTGGTTTGAACTTTCCTCCATAAGAAGTTGCCAATGTTCTACTATAGCAAGTCATCATATATCCTAACTAGCGCAACATAAGTGTGAGTCAATGGTGCATGGCCATTACTTGAAGGTTGGATGAAGCAATTGAATTGAGGGGCCTCAAACTTGTTGGTGCCTCACCACCAATATCACAACCACAAAGAAGAAAAACCATGTAAATAAAAAAGGCTAGGATGGGAACCCATCCACAAGAAGTACAAGGCAAATAAAAGCCCGAGAACATAAGTCACAAAAAAACCATAACAATCAAGATACCACAAAAACACTAATAAAATAAAAGACCATAAACAAAAAAGGCCTTGTTCATTGCAAATCTACTAGGACACCATTAATACACTAATAAAGAAAAGAATGTAAATTACATAGCCATCATCTACCACAAATCAACTAACAACAAAAATGCATTAACTCAAATGTGTGAAAGAGATGAAGAATGCCTCCCAAGCATGATAAAATGTTAATAATTGCAATGGCCTATGTGCACTAAAAGGCTATGGACACAGGTTGTGAATAATAAAAAATAAGCATCATAAGAACTTAAAAAAACTGATTTTGATAGGATATAATGGCCTAAACACAAGAAGTCAAAACGAATCAAAACCAAAATGAAAACAACCATAAGTCTCTATGGCAAGAGGAATGAAATCATCTCCTAATATTTGTTTTGCATATGATCATGTTGTTGTATGTGTTGTCATGAACAATGCACATTGTCCCATATTTAAAAAGGTCAAATTAGTTATGATAATGTTTGTTAAGGTTCAAAAGTTGTTTTTGGTGATAAGAATATCAACTCATCGCCTAATGTGACGAGGGAAAAACCAAATGACCCATTGTATTGTTGAAAGATCGTGCTTCCAATAACTTTTTTAATGTAGCCAATGTACACAAATAAAATCCAATGTAATGTTACAAGATATGTGAAAATGAAAATACAATACGCAATAAATAGTTTAGGTGTTGGGTGTAACAAAACAAAAGCATCACAAAAGCCACATGTAGATCAACAAGCATAAGGAGGTTAGTTATGGTGTTGAAATTCTTGTTAAAATTCCTTTACAACAAAAGACTTCACACATGACATAAAATTCACTAGTGCACTTAAAATATGAAAACATCTATCAAGTGTAAAAAAGCCTAAAAGAAATGATATGGACAAGTTTAAACCTTATGAAAACCAAGCTACACATTTCATCCATTGGACAAAAAGTCCTAATGTTACAAATTTTCACAAATTTAACATGCGATGAATTAATAATGAAAATCATGTGAAGTTTTTCATTCATAGATTTGCACATTTTACACATGAATATTATGCATTGAAAACACGTTTGATAAATATATAAATGTGTTGACAAATTAAATACGAACCTATTAATGAACAAATGTCACACAAATTTTGCATCTTCTTATAAATCCATGTGTCGAATGTGTTTTCAATGCACAATATTAATGTGTGAAACATATGAATTATAAAGGAATGAATTTTGAAAGATTTTTATTATTATGTCGTGAAATGTTAAGTTTATGATGTTCCACATGTAATTATAAAAAGACAGATATCACATTTGAAACATGATTAACAATATACATATCATTGTCAAGTGAAGGAAAAACACAAATAAGGTGGGATGCTACAATAGAACAAAAAATTAAAAAATATGTTAAGGTGAACAATGTTTTGCCCAAAGAATCCCCTATCATGTACTAAACTTGCCCGAAATGACTATAAGACTTTCATGTTAAAAACCTATGAGAAATGTAATGAGGATGGGCATGCTTAAATACTTAGCAAATGAGAAAGTTAATCCAAGGTACTAATAAAAAACTGCAACTGCATAAATGACTTCAACAAACTAGTTCAATGTAGAGGTTGTCACAACTAGAGAAAAATGAAAACCCAACTCCTTGCCTAAGTCTTCACCCATGGAGCCAAAAAGTATGATCTCATAGACTCCCAACTCAAGGTCAAGACTTGTAAATTGGGCACTACAGGGAAGGACTTGGGTCCCAATTTAGAGATGTAGGCCAATCAAGATTGAGCAATTTTTTTACTATATGTCTTTGGAGTTGGATTTCCATTTTTGCTTGAACCCTAGTCAAGGTTAGCTAGAGTGAAAGCTCTCACTTTTTAAATGAAATTTCTCATGTTTATGGGTGAGGATAGGTGAACATTAAACACGAAGTTAATTTAGGGTAAAGTTGCAATTAATTTGATGTCAATATAGTAACAAACAAAGGATCTACAATTCTTCTTGCACCATTAGAGACCCATGCATGGAAAGAAAGAATTTACAAGAATTAAAATGTGTTGTGTCAAAGTGTTGAACTCATATGTGAAGAAAAATAACAAGTCAAACAAATTGCATTATTCATACCCATTCAGTTATCAATTGATTCATTGAAGAATGACTAAAGAAGACTTTTGACAGGATTTATGAAGGTTCTTCTCTCCTCAGCTATGAGTTGCATCTTCACTATCCATTGAAGCTTGGAAGCTGACTAGACTCCAAGAAAGGCAGTTATGGTGATGTGACACATTCTGTGAGAAATCAATACTTCTGGAAGCTAGCAACATTGCAAGCAAAACTCATTGAGAGTCCTTGATAAAGTTTACAAGCCACTTAATATCATGTGACCAGCAGTTGGGCTTACTCACACTTAGACTCACATCTTGGTGTTCCCAATCAGGATACCAGATTGGACCCAAACATGGTTGAAGAATGCTATCAGTGAAAGCAACTGGTCTTGTTCACAGTGATTATCCAACACAGGTGATTCAATTCCATGGAAGCATGTTATTGCTGAATGCCCAGATGTGTCATAACATGGCAGATCCTTTCTATGTAATCAGTCTAGTTGTTATAGCTGTTACTGTCAAGTTGTACTGGTTTTGTCAAGGCTATCTTGAGTTTATCTTCAGGTTTGCCATGAAGGTGTTGTCAACAGACCAATTTCATGTCCAATTATACAATTCTCTATGCAGCTTTGTATTCTTAGAGCTCCACATTATTTTAAAATTGAGACTGGCATGTACAGATGAGGTTCACTCATTCACTGCCTCTTATGAATATGTCCATGCAACAGAAGAAGTTCCTCACATCAGTGCTTACAAATGCTGAGTGGACTAAGTTGGCTTAGTTGCCAACAATGGACGAGCATATGGAAGTCAGATCATCTGTTGCCTTAACATGATCACAAGCTGTGGTTACCACCATGCTATGTAATTAACAAATCTACATAATATCCAAGGATTCAGGGTGTGTAACCTTAGAGCAACTTGTGTTGCGATTATGTGGACTCCATTTTAGGCACCAGATTAACCCAGCTGCATCCCTTCAAGATCCATGTGACAAGTGTTCCCATCATCTTTGAAAAAAAATTCCACTGGAAATCTTTGACCTGTTACACACACTGAACAAATGCTAAAATTATGCATCCACACAAATTGAGTCTGGAAGAAACCAAGCTTTGTATTGTACAGGAGAGAGCATCCTGGAGCAATCAAAGGAAACATTCCTATGCAACCAATTGAACCCCAGATCTGCAAATTGACACCTTTTACCCACTGCAAGAAGGGGTGCAAAGGAAGTGGGTTGGGGAGTTGCTATCATGAGTCTAACATACACCAAGTGGTGTTTTTGACCTCTTGGAAGCCATGAAACTACCAGTACATTGGCTTGAAATACATATGCACTCTACTACAACAATCTTCTTTTCCTTAACTTCAGAAATTTATGAAGATAGCCAACAACTTGTGTACTAAAAATGCACTGGGTCTGTGATACTGTCATGCCATCATGTGTCTATTCCCTGCATTCACAGATGAAGAGTAAAATGTTTCAGAACAGGTTTGATGTACCACGACAAAATATATTTGGAAGGTTGAAATTCCTGGTGCTCTCTCATCCTGAGGAAGACTCATAGACTTCTCAAGGGCTTCTCATAGTGTACAGGAGTCTCCCATGTTTATCGCTCCCCTCTTTGTTCAGGTGTCAAGCCTCCCGTTCCACAATTTTTGCAACCTACGAGTCCAAAGCCTTGACAATCATAACATCTGCAAGCCCAAACTGCAGACAGGATTAGCAACTCAACAATTATGTGGCCATTGCAAGAAGCTTGCATGAATCAAAACACAAGTGTGCTGTACATTTTTGTTGTCAGCCCATCACAAGCTCAATAGCCAATCAACATACTGAAATTTTTTGCTCCCATGCTTGGCCAGATAGTTCAAAGAGACAAAAGGAATTCAAGAGGTGATGATTAGCTTGAATGGTGGAATTCATGGACCCTCTGAAAACCATAAAAAAAGTGTAAAATGACAAGGAAGAGCAAAAGATTACTTCCAGCGCTCAAACATGTTGCCATTTTTCTTGTTCTTTCCTGTTCCCTATCAGAGGGGAATCCCACGTGGCTTAGTCAGAAAATGCATGAAAATGATGATGTTGAGAGAGCTCAACACAGCATAGAAGGAAACAAAAAAATAGAAAGCCTGCACAGATGCCATCACCCCTTTACTGACTTTGTATTCCATGTTAGGGCTATAGTTTTCCTGTCAAAGCTGGATTTCTTTCCTGATCACCATGACAATATGGAGCATTAGGGTTTCCTACAGCTCAGGGATCCTACATGAATCTAGCAGGATTTGAGAGCCTTCAACCACAAAAGAGGCCCGCCATGAACTGCTGTCGGATAATGGCTCGATTGTCAGAGATCCTGACATTTCCAGAAATGAGCAGGAATGGAAATCCCAAGCATGAAAAGATCCCCATCCGGACGTCTGATTCAATTCACCTCTGAAATATTGCAGGGAGAGATAGTGCAGCTTACCTTGCAGCCCTCACATTCCACTGCACCTTTGTTTTTGCACGTGGCACAGCCTTTACCTGCCTGCACGCCAAATGCAGTACACAAAATCCCAGAGCTAAATCCTCAATTAACGCAGAACACGGAGAGCTCTCTCTAGAGGGGGCATGGAAGTTCGGGGAATACTCTCATTTTTTAACACACCAGACGGCCAAGGAAGACTCCCAAAAACAGAAAAAAGAAGAAGAAGCTTAACTACTTGCCTTACCGCTTTTGGTTTCGACCCAACCCCGAAGAGAGCTCTGACAGCCACCACCGAATTAGCCGGACGTCCCGTGCTGTACAACAAGCTAGGCTGGACGTTCAAGCCAGTGGTTGGGAGTAGCTGGCAGCCATAGGCAACAAACGAAGAAGCAGGAAGGAGCGAGCTACACAGAAGAGGCTGCATGGTGCCGCCGCGGTTGCACAGGAAGACCAGCTGATGGGTTTGCACGCACAAAGCAATGACGACAAAGACTCCCAAAGAATGCAAATCTCCGAAAGACTCCCAAAAACACACTACAGTTGAGATAGCAGCGCCTTCTGGTGGCCAAGCTCAGAATCTATCCATACTAGATGGATGATAATAGGTGATTGTGGCGAAGCTCAGGATTTTATCCAGAGTCGATGGATGATAAAATTATGGCAGCAGCTAAGAATTTAGTTTATGGGCATATTCATCCATTAATGAATGAATGGTGTACATTGCTTGGTCATTTTTGTGTGCATAGCTTTGGTAAATCATTTGTTCAATGAAAAGCATCCGCAATAAAAAATTTACATCATTTGTGGCCCTTCATCCCCATACGTCCGACTTTTTTTTGTTTCACATTTCAATTGATTTGTGCAGACAGGGCATTCAAATATCATCCATTTTCATCATTCATTGTTGACATTTTCATCTATAGAGAGTTTTCTTTGTTTTCTACCTTTATTGAGGCAAAGTTTTTAAAAAGGTTCCAAGCATGTACCATCTTGAATTACCATTGATCCTAGTTCAGTTACAAATGCAAAAGCTCTAGGCTAGTGCACTCTATTGCATTATCATAAACTAAATGCCCACCACAAAAGCTCACCCCCAAGGGTTTTATCCTACATGGAAAAGAAACCATTCAAACTGGATCCCAAGGCCACCAATTTTTCTTTTAAAATCCCCTCGCGTGAGAAAACTAGTTGCTCCCTTCTGGGACCTGGAGTGGAGGTAGGCCTAACACCGTCTTTTATTGACGACGTCCGTCTCTCTCTCAACTAGAGTAGTAGTGCTCCTGCAGCACTAACCTAAACGTTGTCTACTACTTAGCCTACTACATGGGGGGGGGATAAACAAGCCAGCAGCAGCTGCAAAATCATTGGCATACATAAGTCTTCTCCAGCACCTGGACACCTTCTGCAGCTGATGTCCAAAGACACATCTCTGATGGATTCAATGATACAAATGAGATCGGAGGGTATTTTCACAAGAGCCCTGTGAATTATATGGTCTTGGATTTCTTGTGCAACTCTAGCTCACCTTTTTTTTCCCCAAAATAAATATTGCTGCTAGTGAGAACCGGCATGTAGGTTGCAATAGCCTGTCATTGTGCCCTTTATTAGTACCCAACATATTTATTTAAAAAAAAATCCCCAATAACAGGGCAACACTAGCTTCAATGCCTTGATTATTTTTATAAAAAAATTATGGACTCTGAGAAACTTTTTCAAATTCCCATCTAGCAATTAAGTAGTTTCAATGATATTCAATGAGCCAACAAGGGCACAGTGACTTGAGAGCCTTTGGGTGAACCCAAGCTAGTCCATTTAAATTATTTCTAAACATTACAAATATCCCATGCTTAGACTAAATAAGGGTGTCTGAGTTCAGATTTAACATTTGTTGCGCTTAATATGGCCATTAAGAGGCCTCCCTCAAAAAGGTCAAGGTACCAACATGGGTGCTCGTTCACCCCGGCCAACTTGCGGCCTACACTGATGACTGGTTGGTCACCTTCAGCTTCTTGAGTGAGGCACTCAGTGGCCAAATTAAATCCAAGAGATGTTAGATTTGGAATCAGAGACCATGATTTTGTCTAATCATGGGATATTTATAATATTTAGAAACAATTTAAATGATTTTTTCTATTTTGACCATGGCACCAATGTTGGTGCTCCTT
>Ga0116231_10003707_pt1 | contig 31500 bp, 16 predicted proteins | sample S1TSphgellanicum_2_FD_89695 | JGI IMG/M metagenome (GOLD analysis project Ga0116231, IMG submission 89695) | Host-associated microbial communities from peat moss isolated from Minnesota, USA - S1T2_Fd - Sphagnum magellanicum MG | ecosystem: Host-associated > Plants > Peat moss > Unclassified... | reverse complement strand
TTTTTGGTTTTTGTTTTCCGTTTTAATTTAATTGCCCTGACTTTTTTTTTTTTTTTGCTCGACGGGTACATTATGCACCAGGTTCACACTAGTAATTATAGTAATTGTATAGGTAAGACCAGTGAAAATATATGTAGCAGCAGTGCAAGCGCTCAAAAAAAAGGAAACATAGGATGAAAGTCAGATTACCACCAAAATTGGTGGAAAAACTACTTAGTTTGGGTCCTAGTTATTTCCTTTTGTAAAATTTTCACTCCTTGTTACGCGTTTGATGCCCTATTATGCCGAAACTAGCCTTTCTTGCCCCCTAATCGCATGACTTTACGGATAACTCTATTAGGTCTATTTTTTTATGAGGATTTTTGGAAGATTATATTTTTGTATGGTGAAATAGTTGAATTTCTGTTATTCTTCTTTTGCCTCAAGATACTTTTTAATGTAAATGGCAAGGCCACAGTGTGACACACCCCTTGTTTTAGAATCATGTCTAGTTCTAGCGACCTGCAAGAAACTCAGTGTTTAAATTTGGCACAACTTCTAACTTTTTGTTTTTCCTCAAAATATGATGACTTTTGTGTTTTTTATTCCATAAAAGAACCCCTTTATTCAATTTGAACAGGATTTTTATTTTTCTATTTTACCTTTTTCTCTCAAAGAGTGAAAATTTTCCATAAAAAAATGTTGCTTGGGGGTTTTTTTTTAAATAAAAATTCTAAATTTGGTGACTTTTTTTGAAAAAGAGGCAAAAATTAGTCAAATTTGCACTTCACCTCTAAAACCCAAGAAGAGGTGCCTACAACATTTTTGTGTTAAAAAAAGAAGTTGTAAAGGGTGTTGTATGGATAAAAGTCCAAATGTGGCCAAAAAAAATTCAAAATTTGACAATATTTTAAAAGAAACTAAGTGATAATATAATATTGTGACAAAATATTCTTATATATATATATATATATATATATATATATTACATTGGTGAAGTTTTATTCACAAAAAATGTTGCATCCCACATAGTTGAAAATCAAAAATCAATTATCAATGGTTAAAAATGAATAAAAAAACACAAACTAAACTTTGAAAATTGGTTATCTATATATACATATTTTGATGTAAGTTTATGAAATTGAATATACAATTTGTCAAAAATAAAGATAGCATAGAATGATGAAACGATGCAAAAACAATCTATGGTTGAAATTGGGCAAATCCTTAAAATAATAAGTTTTCTCATCACTTTTGGAATCCCCAACACACTTGCCACTTTCTATGAATTTCTCATTTTGCACAAATGTAATTTATTTCAAATTATTTGCCTAGTAAGATTTTTAAAAGACTACATGACAAGTCAAGGACAATAAAATGGTTCTAAATTGGACAAATGATATCAAATTGTTTATAATGTATAGACTAGGCACAAAGCTTTTAGCTATTATAAACTTTTTTTAGTGTGTCCTTGGTCCTATAATTACTACTATGGGTAGTAGGAGCAACAACCATCAACATGATGGAAAAAAAAAAGGGGGTAATGGTGCGCATAGATAGTACACACAATAACCCCAACAATGACAACCAACCTTAAAAAACATACCCACAAATCTAAACAACCCAAAAAGTAGGGACTTGCAAAGATATATTAAAAATCATGGTGTTTAAACTTTGAACCAAAGACATGAACATGCCAAATGTTGTTGGGGTGATAGTGAATCTTAATTTCATGTACTAGTCACAACATTCTAAAATCTAAAGAACCAAATCCATGCACCTTTATTTACCCAAAATCAATAGAATGGAAACAAATGTAAGTTGATCATAGAAATAAAGACATATACATTTTAAAATCTCACCATTGGACTTGAATGCAAAAACATGTAATCTACCAAGTTTAGTCATTGCACATGCTTGCAACATGATATTACTACTACAATAGCAAACTTGTGACACCTAATTGTTGTTGAGCATTTGATGTGTTTGCTAGATTTGCCATTTGTAAGATTAGACCCATTTCATTGATGAAAATTGAAAGACACATTATAAAACCTTAAATTGAAGCTTTAGAGTTGAATATTTTAACATGTTGAAGAAAACAAAAGGGAAGAATAAACTTATATAGCAATGTAATACTTTAAGAAAATTTGTTACAATAGGCATGTCAAGTTTTTAATCGATTACAATTGAATACAACAACATTGGTGCAAATGCAACTTCTTTTTTAAAATGATTTTTGGACAATGAGGTTGGTGTCACAAGCACAACAAGACTTCCTCGATCCTCAATTCCCTTAGACATTCAATTGATGACCCTACCAAAATAAATGCCACTTTTTACACTATACAAAATTATAGGCAAAACAATGAAAATCTTAACAAAAATGTGTTCATCAAAATCCATTTTGTAAAGCTAACCTTTAGTGTCTATAGTTGATAACAAAACAATTTGAGCAACTAAACAAAACTCAATTGTCACCCAAACTCAAAACTAACAACTATGTAATTTAAACTATTAGTTGTGCATCAAATCATCAAACTCTAGTGCTTTCAATTCTCAATGATGGATGTTTCAATTTCCTAATTTCCAAACCAATGTTCGAAAACGACAAACACATAATGTGGCAATTGATTTCAAATCAAGCACTTAATTGCAAAGAAAGAACAAAATGTAACATTTGACTTCTTGATTTTGGACTTTCAAAAATTGGACATACAAAAAACTAAAAATTGAAAAAGTTACCAAATGCATGAAATCTCATATTTGTTGCCGCCATAAAATTAATATCTTCACCCCTATTCAATAACACAACATGAACACACCAATCTCCAATGCCTTCAATTTCAATGTCCATCATAAATGTTCAATGCCCAATGAGAAAAAAAAAAACCTTACATTACATTCATAATCATGAAAACTCAAAAAATTAATTGCAATATGTGAAAACAATTATTGAAGTTTAAAAAAAATTCAAATTTTGATGAGTTGTAGATTTTCAATTTGTTCGAGTCTTTGAGTTATTCATCTTCAAAGGTTCTTTATAAGCCCTATTTTTTAAAAATTCACCCTTGCTAGGTATATCTATATAATTTGGTGGGTAGATATAATAAATCTTAATAACTATGCAACGCTAATTGAAACCAAATGTCAAAATACTTAGATACATTGTAGGGTAACTATGCCTATCACCAAACACCTTCTTATCATCGAACATGGGAACAATTACCTTGCCACCTTATGATCAAACAATTAATCATTTGTCACCGATCGTCAATGACTATATGATTGAACCTTCAACGAGAAAAAATAATTGTATGGCTTAATAACGCAGTTATGTTTAACCACATATGCAATTCATTATGGTTTTAAAATGATGTGTTTAGAAATATAAAAGAAGTGTTCGGTGATAAGGTGGGAGTTATCACATAATGTGCACATCAATGCACATAAATTCACAAAAAACTACTTAGAGGAGGTTTACAAGTGTTTGGGAAAAGGGGTGGTTTGGGGAGGGTGTTACAAATTTATGGGCTCAATATTTGACATAAGTGTTTGGTGGGGCTTGCAAGTGTTTTGGTAAAAGGGGTGGTTGGTTGGGAGGCGGGGGGGGGGGAAGAATCCTAGTTTTTTGGGTCCAATATGTGAAGGAAATGTTTGGTGATGGGTTACAAGTTGTTACAATATCATGCATGCACACCATATGACATAAACCAACATAAACTTGTTTGAATGGGTGTTTTTAAATGTTTGGTTTAATGTGTGATCTAGGGCAAATTTACAAAGGTTGATATTCATTTGCTATTTGTAACAATTTAGTTACAAAATCAAAATACATATTGTGTGTTCAAGATATTGCAATGCAACATTGATGAAAACCTTAAGGATGAGTAAGGAGGTACTTACACTTATTTCCTCTAATTATTGCCAAATCATCAACATTTCAATCTCAAATTCAGAATGTATTAACAAAATTTTGTAAAAAGTCATTTAGAGCTTTCATTTGAGGGAATAAAAATGTCTAGTATACAAGCAAATGCAAAAGCTAAGCTCCAAAAGATTATAGAGATTCTATTACTAGGTTGGGAAGTAATGTTAAGATCAGAAATATAAGGAGAAGGACAAATTTGTTCAAAATCTACAAGGGGATTTGGAGAAGGAGCACAAGTTCAAAGCATAGTTTTAGGTCAAGAAAAATGAGGTATTAGCACAACTACAAATAGCTAGACATAAAAATAATAACATGGAGAAACACAACAAGGATTTGGAGAACATAAGAGTAGATAGGGATTCTTTGCAAGCAACTCTAAAGCAAACATATATGCCAATTACTAGAAGTTGAAGACAAAGAAGGATTCTTTGAATGTAGAGCACAATAAACTTTAGAGAGACTAAAAGATTATGGAGTAGACTTTTTTGAAGTAGCATAAGGAGTTAGAGGAGCTCAAAGTGGGCATTAGAAATGTATAACAAACTAAGAATGAGGTACAAAGCCAATCTAACCAAAGGCAAGCAAAAATTTGTAGAGGCAAATGGCTTTTAATGAAAAGTTGTAGAAACTTTTGGAGGAGGCCTAAGGGATCAAACCTTTCAATTATGACAATGTTTTTAGAGCAAACAATGAACTTAAAAAACATCATACTTTGCTTTAGGTAAAACTCAAAACATCGACAATGGAGGAAAATGATGTAGATTTGTGGTGGGATGTAATGTAAGATATTGTCCAGAAAGATATTGGAAAGGTTTGTAGAAGGTATATGAAAGAAATGAAAGGCTATACATGCATAGAATATCTTAGATGGAAAAGGTCATACCATCATTTTAGTATGAAATTTTAATTTTCGCTCCAAAACCAAAAACTTCAAATGAGGAAGAAAAGAGGAAATACCGATGGTGCAAGACCATCAGGTACAAGAATAGAAAAGGAGGAATGAACAAACCTTAGAGGAGGGAAGGATAGTCCCTAAAGGGAGGTTGGTGGTATGACATATGCATTAAAATAGATTCTAGAACTAATAGATTTTGTTTTACAAGAGGTTAGTTTTTAGGAATATGCATACGTAGCCATAGAAATAGGGGAGTAGATACAAATTGAAGAACACAGAATTTAAAAAGTTCAATAAGATCAAATTGAACTTGCATCAAAACTATAACAATATGAGCAAATTCAAATTACATCAAAAGCTGCAACAATAGGAATAGACTCAGATTACATTAGATTTGTTGTCACATCAATAGCTACAAGTTGCATCAGAGCTACAACAACAATAACAAACTTAGATTACATCAGATCTGTAGTCACAGTAGTAGCCATAAGTGACATTAGAGTTACAATCACATGAATAAACAACAACACATCATTAAACAATTGCACATGTGTCAACAAAAGCACAAGAAGAGCAACAATAAATTTTGCATATAACAAAAAATTAGACATCGGTTCAATTTGAAGTATAACATGCACAAATATATCAGACTGTAGTTTAGCAAGATTAATATCACTTTCTTGACTCACAAGATTAAAAATAACATCAAATTTAGCTTTCTTAACATATTTTGATCCAAAATTCTAGGACATAATTTAAAGTACGGGTGGGGTAACATTAAAGGAATAATTATTCATCATAAGAGTTAGTTAGTATATTTCTACTTACCTAGTTATTGTTTTAAGAATTACTAGTTAGATTACATAGTTTTTGTCACCATTTGAATTTGAATAAATCATATGATTTTATTTTATTTAGATGGTTATATCTTGGAAGAAGGAAAAAAATGAGGAGAGGAATATTCATTGTAGAACATTGAGTTTTGTGGGAATATGAAACAAGAACATTCTATTTTTTGGAAAAGCTTCAATTCCATAGGCAAATTTATTATTTTGATGTTTTTTTCATACTTTCATGAATTGATTTTAATTTTGAAATTAGATATGAGTAGATCTGAATGAACAATTTTTATTAATACTAGTTTTATGATATGTTTTAGTCCAAAATTTGATCAAAATATAGGATTAAATTTTTTGTATTTACCACCTTCCAATTAGGAAGAAGAGAAGAATGTGGTCAAACCAAGAAGAAGAGAACACAATGTGTAACAACTTCCAACGAGGAAAAGAAATACACAATGTGTAGTAGCTTCCAACTAGGAAGAAAAAAGAAGTGTGGTGAACAAAAAGAAGGCCAACTTGATGACAATTGTCTTCAAACACTAGAAAAACCCATTACAAACAATGCAAGTAAGCTTGCAAACTCCTAGCTTGAGCTTGTGTGCAAAGCACCAACACCTACAACATGAGTAGGAGGAGGATCAAGGGGTAGGAATTGTTCAACAAGTTTGAACCATGAATAGAAAAACATAGTGAGCACTATCATCAAGCCCCTATTTGGAAATGTTGTTAAAGCTTGGTGAGGATGGGTGTTGAAGTTCATTGAAGACAATTCCAACGAACTGTTTGCACAACCAATAGTAGTTGCTGAAGTTTAACAACACAAACAAGAGGGGTGATTACCACAAACAAACAATTACTTACACATGCAAGCTTGCACCATTACGAAAGAGATGGTGGCACCTCCTCTCATCCTTTGTTTGAAATTTTAGGCGTTTTCAAACTACTATACACCCATTATCATATATTTGAAACCCCATTTTCTTACTGAAATTTGGGCCATAAATTTGTTGGTGAATGGTAATGTTAAGAAAATGAATGGATTTTGCACTTGAAAATGTTTGGTGATAGGGCAAGTAATGTGCACTAAAAAGTTTTGAACAATTTGTTTATAGGAGGAAAATTGTTTCCTTTTAGAATGTAAACTTTGATTCAAAGATCAAAAAATGTATGGGTAGATTTTTTTTCAAAACATTAACCCCCTCCATTCGACAAGGCATATCTTGCTCATTTTTGGGTTAAATTATGCAATTTTTGTGTCATTGAAAGTGCCAAGTCAAGGGCTGCAATTGTTCTTTGAACCAAAAATCAAATTCCCAATGTGAGAGGATTCGACCTCTTTAGAAGCACTAAGTGTTCAGTGATAAACGTAGTTACCCTAGTGGTGTTATGTTTTCATTATTTACATTGTTGAATATAATGGAATAACCACACACACAAAAGGATTTGATATAATTGGTAGAATGAGTTCATTGATTAACATTCTTTTAATAAACTACAACCAAAATAATGAAAAATGAACTGAATTGTTGGACACATACAACAAAAAATGGAAAAAAATACTTAAAATATTAAGGGTTGTGTGACAAACATAAGTAATATAGTAATTTAAAATGAAAGGAAAATTCATTTTTTTAGTATAATTTGAAAACCATAGATTTTTGGATGAGGTCATTTTTTAAAAATATTTTTTGAAACACTTGATATTTTGTGGTATGCTATGAAATAATGATATATATATATAAATAATAAAATAATTCATAAATATTCTTTCAATATGAAAATATTTTAAAAATAATCTAGAATTATTCTCATAATGACTTTCAAGCATGTTATTTACATTTAAATAAGTTATATCATTTACTTCTTAATGAACAAATTGTGCCTCATATTTTCTTACACACCATTTAGAAGAAAATGGAAGTTACTTTCCCAAGGATTTTTTTAATGTGGTATTTAAATGTTTTTTCTTTTCCACCCACCTTGCAAATTTTTTGTATATAGAGATCAAAAGATATGAAATACACACGAGGATTACTTACTTTAGATCTTTTAGGAATTTCCAAAGGATACAAATCCAACATGTCAAGTTGTTTGTGTTTTCAATGTATGCCAAGTTTGCAATAGAAATGATTGATGTAGTCAATATCTATTTGATCAAAAGGTCATGGGTTAGCCAAAATTTTGGAACCTTGGAAGAAGAATTGGAAATGATGCGCATTGCCTTTGGTTTTAAAATGCCATTTTTTGATAAACATTTATTAGCACCAAAAATTGGGATCATAGGTAGGGATTTTTTTGGGGATAAAATTTGTCAACAAAAATTGGGAAAATGTTGTAAAAGTGTGTTTTTCTAGCATAAATTGGAATAATTTTGTTAATTCTTTGGAAAGATTTGCAAAATCTTTCGCACGAAAAAATTGAAGAATGATTCATGGATGTTGATGATTCAATAATTATGAAATCATTAGCTTGTTCAACTTTCATAGTGATTGGTTCAAATTTGATTGTGTGCCCTTATTATTGCAATTTTTGGGGACATGTTATCATGTTTATAATATTGACCAATAATTTTTTAAAAAAAATTAATTATTTATTTTGAAAAAAAGAAATTTCATAGAACCTTGCATCAATAGGGCTTACCAATTATTATATACGAACATTATTTGCAATCTTAGACAATAACAAAGGGTACAATGTGTTCAAGTTGCAAATGAAAAAAATTGAGTAGTTTGAAATTTGTCCTTCAAGTGAAAGAACATGTTTAATGAAAATATTTGTGATTAAATGACCAATTAGTTCATTTTTTTGCATTTAATAATATTTATAGCCAAATGGATTTATCAAACCTTAAGGTGACATGCAAGAAGAACTCATGCATAGGTAAGTTAGACAATTCAATGTTGGGCAAATGGAACATTTCAAGTTTAGTTGGTGTGCCCAATTAATTTCATGGCCACAACTACATTCGTGTCATATTTGTCAGACAAATTTCAATGCACCCAATGAAGTTTCATTTTCTTAAGACTAATGAATTTCTTTTACCACAACAAGGTAGTGGGATACAAAGATCTATACAAAATTTGGACAAACAATTACATTCTTTCAGTTCCTATTGCAAGCTAAGATGCAACACCAAAACTAAGTCGTGTTGTTGGCTAGCACCCAAAAGACATAGTGAGTTTAGTTTTATAAAACATTTTGAATCATGTAGTAGATTATGAAGGCATTGTTCAATTCCGATAAACGTTTCGGAATCATGTCTTGAAACCATCAACTAGATCTCAGACAAAGGCATTGTGGGCGCATGAATGACCTTGCCCACAAGGCAAAGAGGAAAGCATACTTTCATTCAAGATATTATTTTAGTGGAACAAGTTAGTACACTCTTTGGGAAGAAGTAAACCAAGAAATTCTTTGTGGGCATGAAGGAAATATCACAAAGATTATTTATATTTGTATATGGTAGCCATTAGATGACATAACTTGTAGGATAACAAGAAAAAAATTTTAACTGTAAATTTCCAACTATTCGTTTTTACCATGTGGAATAAATTTTTTAATTCTATGAAAGAAAATCCCAGTACATAATTTAACACCACAAAGCACATGTTGAGGTCTAGGTCAATCCATTCATCTAAAAAAAAAGGTGGATTTACAAAGAGTATATATATGATGAACTAACTCGTCAAAAATGACAAGAAATAATCATTCATCTTGCACATGTGAATTAACTTGGATGATAAAAGAAGGTGACAAACCTTGTTACAAAAGTGATGTAAGGGTCACAAATTATGCATCTTTGAATGTGTATCATATATGACAATGTATACGATGATGCATCTCCACATTTGTCAAATGATATTCATCGTAATGGCAATGGAAATCACAAAACTTAATAAAAAAATGTGAAGTAACAACAGACAAAATGAAAAATATTCCAAGGGAAATAGGTACCAAAAAGATGAAGTCACAATTTCCCAATAACACCTCTGAACATCCATCCCTCAAAATGTGAGACCAAATGAAAACTACATCATTCTAGTCTCTCCCAAAAATTCCAATGTGAATTCCAATGTCCACGCACTAACACTTGATGAAGAAGATGAACATTTCTCAAAATGTGAAGGGGCACCAAATGAGAACTACATCATTTAGTAATCTCTCTCTCTCTCTCCCTCTCCCTTAGAGGGTGAGCCAAAACTTTTGATGTGACATATTTCCCAACCTTCATCAGCAGCAGAGTATCATACTACTCAAACTATTTTCGGCAACAAACTGTTGAATAATTAATTTAATTTTAAATCTTAATTTCAGCACTTGATTTTTTAATTCTGAAAATTTTGACAAATAATGGTTATGTAAAATATTAAACAATCTCAAGGGGTTGTGGAACAGTCTAGTGTGTCGAGACTGTCTCAGTAATAGTCTCAGTACTTGAAGGTCTGCATGCAAACTTGATAGTAAAACTTTTGATGTTATTGAAAATTTGACACAAATACTAAATAAATTTTCAAAAAATTGGCAAAACAAAAAATAATTTAATTTATGCTGAATCTGTTCAGGTACTATGGTACCTATCAAAATCCCATCAATTCCTATTTATCATTCTCCCATATCATGTTAAAGCCCCTTAGAACAACAAAATTTACTACCTATTCAAGTCTCAAAACACCCATCAGCCTGTTTGGAAAAACCTACACACACACACACATTCATTTCTGTTGGGGTTTTTTTTTTCTCTGGCTAAATTTTTATTCAAAGTGGCTAAAAATATGTGGTTTTTTTTTTCTGGCTAAATTTTTATTCAAATTGGCTAAAAATGTGTGTGTGTGTGTGTGTGTGTGTGTGTTTTTTTTTCCAGTTTTGTAGTTGCCAGAAATTGAGATTTTTTTTGGGATTAATTGCCAGATTTGTCTATTGGGTTCTCACATTGGTAGCAAAAGACATGAAGGATTGATTCTTTTTAGATTTTACTTTCAAATCTACTAAATAGCCATATATTTTGCTAAAATCTTGTTGTGATTGATCGCCAGTTAGGCTGCCAAATTACAAAATTTTGAAAAAAAGAAAAAAAGAAAAAACCCCAGAAATTTGCCGGTTGTGTGTACATACAGACTGCCCTCCCCAGTAAATAAGTGCGCAGCTATAGGACCATCATCATTTCCCCCATCAACCAAGCTCCTTTTCCCCTGCGCCGGCGGCTCGCTCGCTGGCTGGCTGTCTCTCGCGTGCTCGCTTGCGTTGCAATCCCTGTTGATGATGACGCCCACCAACGTCCCCTCCCAAGGAGCTTTCGTTTGCAAGTTCTCGATGAACTCAGCCATCGCCATCCTCACGAGAGAGAGAGAGAGACAGAGAGACAGAGAGAGAGAGACACACACACACAGAGTCTTGAGAGCGACAGCAAACGGACATGAGTTCTGCTTTGTAGTTCTTGTCTTTCGCTTGTATTATAAGCCTTCCATTGGACCTTCAAGCTCAGAATCCGAAAGAAAAAGAAAAAATGTAGTCTGCAGAAAAGCTTGCTTTGAAGTTTTGGAAATTTTGCTATTGGATTGCGAGTTGCTTGCTTCAGCACAGTAGAGTAGCTGTGCGACAATGAAGTCGTCGTCGTCGTCGTCGTCGTCGCTGCAGCACAACACGCGTCGTTTAAAACCATTTTTTAAGGGAGTCGGTGGTGATGATAAATGCAGTATTATGTCTCGGGTTGTGTTTTTTTTTTATGTTCCTTGTCTTTTGTTGATGGTTTTGTGGTTGGACGTGACGGAAGCTCACTTTAGAGTTGTTGTTCCCAGTGGATCAGCATCGACGGCTTCCCAGCAGCGACGAACTGAGCCTCTTCCTGCTGCGGAGGAGGAGGACTTTGTTGACGTTGTTGTTTCTGACTCAGCTCGTCGTTCGGATCCGACGTCGTCTCCAGCTGCTGCTGCTTTGAAAGTGGAGTTTTACAAGAACGCATGTCCGCAGTTGCACGAGATAGTGCAGAAAGTGGTGGCGACAGAATTTCAGTTGGATCCTACCAGTGCGGGGCCTCAGTTGCGTTTGTTTTTCCACGACTGCTTCGTGGGAGGGTGTGATGCGTCGGTGCTGTTGAACTCGACGGATGTGAACCAGGCAGAGAAAGACGCCGCCATCAACTTTAGTCTCGGCAGCTTCTTCGTCATCGACGAGATCAAGCAGCAGCTGGAGCAAGAGTGCCCGGGTGTCGTCTCCTGCGCAGACGTACTTGCCTTGGTCGCTGTCTACTCCGTCAAGCAGGTAGGATACTAACCACCCATCCACCCACATTCCGTCTGAATGCAGAATGAGCTCAGAACAACACCAGTGGTGCTGCAGCAGTCACAGCCGCAATGCCGTCTGCAACAAACCGGGTGCTGCAGCTTGATCATCTTTCGTAGCTCCAGAACTCACATAGAGTATCTGAACGTTATGCTAGCTAGAGAAGTGCGTGTTTCCGGGAGAATAGCGTTGTTGGCAGTAGAGGAGGTAACTCCTCCGTGTATGTGATTCGACATGCAGGCGGGAGGACCATTGTATGAGATTGATCTCGGACGCAGGGATGGCCTTACTTCATATGCCGCAAGCTCCGAAACATTTCTGCCTGCTTTCAGTCTCAACACCTCGGGCTTGCTCGAAGACTTCCATGTCGTGGGTCTCAATCTCCTCGACTTGGTTGTTCTTTCGGGTGAGTGATCCGATCCATGGTCCTCACCCATCTCTTACCCATCTCCCATCTCACCTTTCTCTCGCCCTAACTTGCAGCAGGGACACAGTGGCCGTCATCAGGAGGCAAAAGCTCGGATGCTGCAGATATGCATTTGGGTGATTCAAACGAATCTAACACTTTGGGTTCCCTCAAATCCTTGATTTAGTTGCAAGGTGATTGACTGCAGCTGCTTGTGACACTAGGTTTCAGATTCTAAACGGCTGCATGAATGACCTAAGGGTGTCTTTCCATTAGGTTGTTGTGATCACAGTTACACCATTGGAAGCTACTGTCATAGGGCATTCTTTCTTGTTGGAAAGACAGTCGCTTTTCATTGGAGAGCTGCAACTGCATTAAAATATGTGGAGGGACTTTATGGATATAAGGTGCCCTAAGGCGGGAGCTAACAAAGTCTCAAATTTTCATAAAGCCCCACTCCATGGGCTTTTCATGATGTAAAGACTGTGATGAAAAACGAGAAGTCATGTAAAAACCACAATGAAAACAAGAAGCTGTCCAAAGACCATAATGAAAAATGAGAACACCCCACATAAGGGGATGGAGAAATGAAATCTCGTGTGGGAGGTGTGAAATTCCTTCCCAAGATGTCAGAGGGAAATTCCATGCTGAAATGCCTGCCCAGTTTAGTGTAGTTAAACTGGGCCAGGTTTTTACTTAATAAATCATGTTAAGAGTTCTGGGAACACATATTCTCATGAAAAAAAGACAGATGTCATTGTATGGTGAGTCAGTTCAATTCAGAGTCCTCACTGCTCTTGCAATTGTTCAACGCTTGACCTGTACAGTTGTGAGATGACTGTGAGCAAAACTAGTTAAAAATAGGTAATGAAAAATTACTGTGATTAAAGAATCTTTGATCACAGTAGCCTAATCGAAAGATATCCTAACTCTTGTGTGGATTTTGTAGGTGCGCACACAATCGGACAAAGTCACTGTAGCAGCATCATCAATCGAATCCATCCACGCATTGACCCTGAGTACCCCAAGTACTTTGGCCAAGAGCTTCTTGCTAACTGCACTGACAATGGAGCTATCCAACTACCCAACTATGACAGCAATACTCAGTTTTTCAATGACCCAGTCACGCCACTCAAGTTTGACAACCAGTACTTCAAAAACCTCAAGAACAAGCTATGTCTATTCACATCAGATATGTCTCTCTTCAATGATGCAGAGACAAGAAAACTGGTGGAACACTTTTCTAGCAATCAGGAAGCATTCTTTGAGCAATTTGGTATCTCTTTGCGCAAGATGGGTAGGATTGGTGTACTCACAGGGACTCAAGGTCAGATCCGCAAGCAATGTTGGGTGCGAAACTCCAACAATGCCAATCCAACACTCAACCCTGTTTCCCTCAACTTCACCAACAGATTCGGATAGTTGCTTCTGAACTGTTGTTCAATCCAACAACGGATTTGAGTTTACTTGTTAAAAAAAAAAACGTGCAAGTTTTTCTTTGTACTTGCAGTTTCTTGGATGATCATGAGTGCAGCAGAATCAAGCATGCACAAGTACTTCAACCCAAAGTGCCTGACGGCAGCATGTCTCTTTGCCAATCCTTTGCTGCTGCTGGCCCACTACATCACTATGAGCAACTGTAGCCAGTTAATGTTTCTGATTGTGACTCTGTGGTACAAGACAAAGGAGCTGCAAGAGACTTCAAAATCTCAGAACCTGCTTTGTGAACTGCTTGTGGACTTTGTCAATTAGTGATCACTAAATAAGTCAAGGGTGTGCGTGTGTGCACCCATCAAGCATTTTAGGTATGAAACTGTGTACACCCATCTAGCATTTTAGATATGAAACTGTGCAAACCCATCTAGCAATAGAGGTATCAAACTGGAAACATGTTCTTAATTTTGTAGCAATTTGAGAGTAGTGTTTTTTTTCTGAACTGAGTTTCTCACTGTACATGGTGTTAGTTAGCTGATGATACTCATTTGGTTGTCTAATGTGGAATAAACTTGAATTTGACACTGATTGTTGATCACTTCAAGGAGTTCAGGAATTTTTCTGTAAACATGTACTTTTTTGGGGTCATAAGTTTAGTACTGGAGGAATCCATGGTTCTCAGCTCACTTTGGAGTTCCTAGAGTTCAAAGGGATGTCCCTGTCTCAGCGAAGGGATGATGTCTAGGAAGAGAGGGAGTTTGGTGGAAGGAGTGAAGAGATGATGAGAAAGCAAGAGGAGTTATCACAAAATGTATGTGGGCAGTTCACAGTTGCATGTGGCTGGTTAGAATTTTGGTTCGATATGTACTCCCCTCACTGGCTGCACTCTGAGGACACTCTTATGTTGTGCCCTAGCATTTCTGCAGAGACTACTCTGGAAGTGTTTTTATTGCCTGTTCTGTGCTCCTTGGACGAGTTAAAGGCTGTCTTTGGTGAAGATGATATGGACCTTTAGCATGAGTGCTCAAACATGAACTTGACAGTTGGCATTGGAGCTTGTTATGCTGCATACATCATCAATGTATTGTCTCATCTAATGGAAGCATGATTTGAGTTCTGCCTGGTGAGACCATACCTGTTGATTGTAAGTTTGTGGCTGGGAACTGGCTATTCTGACCATGAAATTTCACCTGTTTCCGTTTCCAAGTGCATCTTTGTGTCAAATGAGAAGGAACAAGTAAAGTGGACTTCATAACTACCAGGGCAACATCAGCTGTCTCTCTAGTCTTTAATTGGCAACCAAAGTTTCTCAGGTGGTGGAAGCTAGTCTGTCTGTTCTCTGCAACCATGGACAAAAATCTATCTGTAACCTCTTGTGTGCTCTTTGCTTGCAATGTACCGACCTCTTGCTTTACTTCCCTTTCTTGTGGGTGGCGATGGACACCCATTAGCTTGTATAATTGACATCTCCAGGTCCTTCTCAGTGTTGTGCCTGCAACCTCTCTACTCAAATACTGATGTTAATGGGCCAGATCTGAGCAGGGGTCAGATGTTCTCAAAGATACCAAAAAAGTGGTCTTTCATGATGTGCAGTACAATATGTTCTTCCGACAATACAAGACCTTCTTGCAGTGTACGCCTGGAAATTATGTCTACACAGAAGAATTGGAGGTAATGATCTTATTTTGTCTGTCCTCTGAAGAGGCTCTGGGGAGGGTAGAGAAAGCAATAAAGAAATAACCCACATCCCTTCATTTCAGGCACTATCTGATTTTTTTATGACTTCTGGTGTCATGAATTTATGATACAGTCATGCAAAGTCTCAAATTTCTTAATGGACCTGAAATGCTGAGGTTTCAGCTCTGTTGGGTCTGTTATGGATGTGAGTTGAGGGAGTGCAAGATATGTGCAGTGTGCCCACGGTTTTTCTTTTGTATTTTGAAAAAGTTGCACAGTTTGCAACCTTGGGAAGGAAAGGATTGGGCATTTTGCGAAAATGCCAGGGCTGTGAAGGAAAATAATGCAACCATTTCTTTTTGACATTGCAAATTTTGCCAGACATATGTTCATCTTGTTTGGGTGACAGTAGAATACTTTTGGTGACCAAAGTCTATGGTCACATTCAAAATTGGTGAAAAACAAATAGCTAGCAATGAAAATTTGGCTATATCATACATGGCATATTACAACTTGCTAAAAAGCTTCACCTCATCACATTATGGGGGAATCAAACTCCAATCATCAAAGACTCTACCCATTGTAACGTAATGTCTCTTGTAAGTTGATAGTTTAGTGACGTTCTTAAAAAAAGTTGGAAAACATATCTAGATTTCAGATGAGAGAACTTGGCAAGGATTGATCACCAAACTAGTGGAGATCATGAAAACAAAGGGCCAATAAGTCCATGAAAAATATTGGGTTCCTTGCTCACATACAATAACAAAAAGTTGGAAAACCACAAAGTTTCAACATTTGCATTCTATAGACAATGAAAACAAAACAAAGCAACTTGATGAGCATTGGTAACCTATAAGTTGTAGCTAAAGCTCCTTAAGCATTCAAGGCATATTGGCACTTTTTTGACTGCCAAATCCCCATGGCTTCACTATAAGGAAAATTCTGCGTAGTAAAAAAAGTTATTCAAACATGCAAACCCACAAATCCAAGTGTTCAATCAATTGGTTATAGAGCCAAGATTTGATATACTTCAAATTATTGAATATTCTTTCATCCTCCATTGAACCCAACACTTGAGTCATGCCTCTTTGGAGAGCTAGAAAAATATTTGTAAAGTGATTGCATGAACTACTTCAAGGTGATTGACTATAAGCAAAACATAAAAGGTCTAGACAACCAAATTTGTACAATGTGCCATGCAATGAACACCAATCATGAATGGAGCAAACTGAGATTAGATTTAAATTGTAATTCCCATGCAATAGCTTAGAGATATATTAACCTCGTCAACACTTAAAAACCATCAATTTCTTGGAAATAATATCACAATCCAAAATACCTCCATTGATGCGAATTGTTTACATAATTATTGTAGTCAAGTTGGCTACTTATAACCATCCACTATGCATTCCAAGGATAACAACATTGGGAACCTTGTTTATTCTATGTCGCAACCCTACTATGAAAGTGTGTGAAGATGAAATTCGCATTCCTGAAATTGGGACTTGGGGGTCCTTCGAGATTCCTGAAATTTCAGAGTTTGATTTCAGGGGTCTTAACACCTCACATTGGAGTGTTATTTATATCATTGGAAAGCTATCGAAGTGTTGATGTTGAAAGTGGCCTCGCATGGGCCATTTGGACATTTGCAGCACAAGTTATGACAAAAAGAAAGGCCGGGAGTCAAATTGGCAATTTGACTCCCGACCATTAAAACTTGGGAATTGACCCAACCCCGGTGCGTGCAGGTGGAGTGCGATACACCGTTGGAAAGCTCTCAAGGAGAGCTAGAAGTTTTCTTTAGACCTCATCCCAATCGGAGGTCTGAGCAAAGAATTATGATTGTGCAAAGTCCTGGGAGTCCAAACTGGGACAATTTCAGGATTCTTCCTTGGGAATCCTAGGACAAAAAACCATTCAGATGTGGGTGCCGCGGAGAGGCACAAAGTATCTATATGGGGGAAGGTGGTGGCTTCCCTCGAGTCTAGGCCGTGGTTAGTCATTTGAGTCCAGAGTTGCCCGTGGCTTGTTTTAGCACCAAGGGTGCTTTAAAAAGTGAACAAACCAACTTGTTGGTTGCTTTGATGCAAGTTCGAACAAGTAAGTAAAGCTTGTCACTCTTCCTAGTCCCATTTCGGAATGTCAACACGCCCTTCTACCCCTTCTAGTGCTGAAAACTGGGAGCGTGCCTTGAGTTTTTCACAATTCCGCTGTTGAGTAACTTAGACCCAACTTGGGTCTAACTAGGAACTTGGGAGCGCGTCATTTAAATTTGTACAATGTGCCATGCAATGAACACTAATCATGAATGGAGCAAACTAAGATTAGATTTAAATTGTAACTCCCATGCAATAGCTTTGAGATATACTAACCTCATCAACACTTAAAAAACCATTAATTTCTTGGAAATAATATCATAATCCAAAATACCTCCATTGATGCGAATTGTTTGCATAATTATTGTAGTCAAGTTGGCTACTTATAACCATCCACTATGCATCCCAAGGATAACAACATTAGGAACCTTGTTTATTCTAAATAGTGTATGTGTGAATCGATAACTAAGATTGGTTCTCAACTAAAGTAACTTTAGCACAAGGCAAGGCAAACACATTAGCCTTATCCAATGCAAGTTTGGTAGCTTGCATGATAATGGAATGCAAAACTTCAACCACACCCCAAGTTACATTATCACATTGATGTTTCTTTGGGTAGTGCTTCACCTTCAAAAAATTTAGAAGAAATTTCACATTCTAAAAATCTATCATGGGTCTACCATGGGTTAGCAAGTACAAGATAATAACAAATTGCACAAATTTTTTGTTGTTAGATGTTGAATTTAATAATAAGGGATTTGGGCATATTGAACCTCAGTTTTTGCATGCTAACATTTCTTGTTCCCATAAAACTTTTCAACTTTCATATCCAACATAATAATAATAACTTGGCTTTTCTTTACATGCTTCAACAAAGAATCCGATTTGGGGATCAAAGGCTTTTCTTAGCCTTCAATTTTAAAACAAACTTTGCACCTAACAAAGGTGACCTACTTGTTGTCATCATCATAGATTTTTCCCATGGTAATTGCATTACCCACACATCTTGAAATTTGCGACCAAATTCATATTTTTGCTTCTTCACAGTGGCCTTTGCGAACTTAGGGTCTCGTTCCAAATCCACAACAAATGCAACTATAACAAGAATTACATTACTTTATGAAGCAACATTAGGAGCAAAAATATTATTTGTTGAAATATCATTTGGATCAACATCAACAGTAACAAAACAAACATGATTAGATTCAAGGGGAGCAAAATCAAAAGGAAAAGGTTAGCAAGAAAAGTAGGAAGTAAAGAACCAAAAAAAACTTTATATTTAAAATTTGCAAGAGGTTTTAGTGGTGTCATGAAAGTTTGAAACAAAAAATTTGGAATAGTTTGACAATTGAAAGCACAACACACTTCAAATAAAAGCTCACATTCGAAACAAACACAAGAAAACAAGAGAAAATGTAAAGCCTTTGAATTGAAAAAAACCCTAGATGATTCATGCATTTCACAAAAGACTTTTGATTTGAAGTCAAAAATTGAGCACTTTATAGAAGTTCAATTTGAAAAAAAGTTCAAAACCTTGTAGATTTTAGAATCAACATCAAGTTGAATTAGCCATCCATCATGACATCGCCTTATAAAATCCCATCTCCCAAACATCATTAGACTTTACATTGTCACCTTTTGAAACTCTAACATGTTGCACACTCATGACTCATAGTTTCACAACTTAAAAAGTAACGTGTGAACAAATGAACAACAATATTCTTCATCTTGAAGCTTGAAGCTTCACTATCAAAACCAAATGAAAGTTCCCACACACTACACCACAAAATCAATGTGCATTATGCATTGGGCAAAATCCATATATGATCAATAGACACCTAATTACTAAACTAGGAACTCCCAAATCTTGGCCACAGGTGGTGGGTTTTCATTGTTCAATTCATTCTAAAGTTTGTAAAGTTTATAAGTGTGGCAAATTACAACCATAAATGTTGATGGATTGGCAAATCTCATGGTCACTTATGTGCCAAATTCTAATGACCTAATGACCCTTGAGGTCAAACTTTTAGGTGGCCTCCCCTTTTTTGTGTGTAAACATAAAACAACTTCCCGCTTTCCACTATTAGTTGTTTGGTGATTTGACCATTTAGGATTTTTTTGTGTGTGACACTTGTCAATATCTCAATGAACAAGGTAATGACATCAAAGCTTTAAAAATATCATCTTGACAAAATTCACATTTTTATTTAAAAAAACCCTTTGGGAAGGTCATTGGATTTTTTTGTTGGTTGATTTTTGGCAAAATTTTGCTAAAAAAAAAAAATTGAATATTCCTATAAGATTTTTCTTAAAGTACAAATCTCTAATTTTTGTAGTTGTTTTGTCTTGGGTTTCCATCATGTTTATATATTATCCCTTCGTATGTCTTTCCAAAACGCTTATTCAAAACTATATCAATGTGTTCGACAAAAAGTTTACCCACAATAGGCCATGTTTGCAATGTCAACTACACAAGTAATTGGTTATGCTCACTTTGAAATGTGCCATACTTTTGTGTAATTTGTTTTACCCTAGATTTGTTTACTTATATGTGCATGGTAAGTATAGAATAAACTATGAAATGTTAACTCTTATCTTGCAAATAGGGCAAATGTTCATAATTTTACTTTCACTTAAAATGATAATTTTGCAAAACCTTTATACCCTTACATGTACTTAATTTGTTTTTTCAAAGTCTATATGTTTTTGCTTAGTTGATGTATTATATGAAGTTTTCTATTTACCTTTATCCAATTGATATATTAAAATCAATATACCTTCCCACCACTAGTTATGACAATATGTATGTGGGTGTTGCTCCAATTGGTTCAAATCGCAAGCCCTGGTGCATTTTATGTATGGCTTGTATGGGCAGTTGGTGTTTGCCCACTAGAAGACAAGTTCAACAAATAGTTCAATGGTTTATTTTAGGCCCTCTCTAAGTTCATTGTTTGGGGGGATTATGCTTGTAAGCCCCATCGACAAATGGCTTTCACTATTTTTTAACAGCTAATTACATAGGATAGGGTTTTTAATTTTTGGCTATTATGGTTGGAAACTCTCTATGCCTTAGGGGTTACAACCATAAAGCACAAGTAGATTTTTTTTAATGTATCTGATGGCACCTTCTCTAATGGGGAATCTCTCCTTGGCACAAGGCAACGCATTTTGAAAAGCAAAAAACCCACCCACTTTGGTAAGCATTGGGCTTCTTTTTTTATTTGTTATACCCAATGGATATGAACTGGGTATCATTTAGTGCTTTATGAGAGTTAATGTTTAAAGAGTAGGAGGTCGTTCATGGAATAAGCACCCTTTGGCTCCAATTCAGGCATGCACTAATCCGAGGAATGCTTTGCTCCTCCTCAGGCATTACCTTACACATAACATCCCCAATGGCAAGCTTTAGCCTTTATAGTATGTAAATTGGACCAATTCCTTTTAGTAATAATTAGCCTAATTTGATTGTTCTATGCATAGTACTAATTTGGGTCATATATTTGTGGTGTTTGGCAAAGTATGTAGTATTTGCTACTTTTGATTCTCTTTTCCTTTGGATGTGAAAATGATTGTTTGTTAGGAGTTTTGCTAACTCCAAAGGCTAAAGGCATGTTAAAAATAATTTCCTCATTCCATTTACTTTTGTCACCTAGCTATCATGGGGCATGTCTTATGATGGGTCTTCTCCACCATAAAGACCCATGGATTAAAAAAATTGACCATGAAGTTGCTAAAAACCCAAAACTAGCCAACACTCCTTTGAACTTGTCATAAGGGAGCCCTCGAAGGTGTAAACAATAGAAGAAATCTTGTCCATTCCAACTAAGTTTTTGCAACTATTATGCAAATGTTGTCTAAACCATTTGAGTTTGATCATGTGTGTGTAAATATAAATAGTTGCATATGGGACTTGAGTATGAGTGTATCCACCTTTTAGTTGTATTGGAAACTACATGTTACAACTACTAGACTTCTAGTTGAAAATGTAGACAAAAAATTGACATATTTCATCTAGTATTGTTTACACCAATTGATGGATGATAATTTAATTATTTTTGTAAATACATTATTTTTTTGTAACTATCAAAAATATTTTTTTCCAATTGTATAAAGTAGCATACAATACACATGGCATTACGAAAAATATCAATTGAAATATTACCAATTTAATATATTTATCCATGGGCTTTAAATTTGGTAGGTATTCCATAGATCTTCCTTGCTATTTTCTATGGATAAATGAATGCAATGGGTCTAACTACTATTTTGAATACTACTTTAACCATTTTTCTTAACATTACCATCCATGTTCCAATGTCCATTGTCCATTAATAATAAGACAACCAACCAAGTTAAGATTTTAACAACATGATATTAACCTTTAAACTATGATAGGGTTATGACCAAAGAATTTATGTATGAAAATTGAAGATCTTCCATTAACAAATTTATACTTCTAGAAACATAATGGAGAAAATATGTCTTTTTAAGTATTGAATATTGAAAATAATATTGCTAAAAAAAGATGTTTGAATACATAGATTATTGAATTCTAAAATTTATCATAACAAAATTATGAACCACAAAAGTTGGAAAATATGTATCAACAACTCAAACTTGCATTGTAATATGAATTGATAGATTCAATGTCATGGATTAGAAAGGAGGAAGATTACATTATCCCAAAATTCAAAATTTACATCATGCCACATCATTAGTCCCCAAGCTACCATGCAAGGTTTGTGCAACCAATAGAGTTTCTTCTTTGTTCAAATCTATTACACCTACCAATGTTCTACTACTTTTTATATTTGCAAATTCAAGTGGAGGTTCTAGTCCACACACAACATGTGTTTTAATTTAGTCATCAAATGTGTTTGCCGTAACTGTACGAATATTAAGTTCTTTGTGACGTATAACATTCCACAATGGCATCTTGGGCCCACTCTAAAAACATTGTTAACTTGTGAAGATAAAATAAAAGGTTCATTGAATTCATGTAATAAATGTTGAAAATTTGCAAGTAAAAAATTTGCATAATCTTATTTGTTTGTGGGGTTGTGACGTGTTCCCAAACTCCTTGATAGACTCAAATGTGAATTTGAAATGAAAATAACGGAAAAGTAAGGAGTTGGGGCACATTCCTTGGCTCACAGCATTTTGGGGGTAGAGGGCCGTGTTGGAGCTCCAAGATGGGACTAGGAAGAATGACAAGTAATCAATCATTCAGACGAACTTGCACAAACCAAACAATAAGTTGGTTAGTGCATAGCTGGAGCACTTTTTGGTGCTAGGACGAGCCATGGGTAAACTCAGACTCATAAGACTCACCACGGCCCAGACTTGGGGGAAGCCACCACCTGCCCTCTTATAGTATACTTTGTGGCTGGCCATGGGACTAGCATCCAAATGGCATTTTGTCCTGGGACTCCCAAGTGGGAGTCTCGAAATTCCCAAAGTTGGGACTCCCGCGACTTTGGGGGCCCATAATTTTGTTTGTAGACCTCCGATTGAGATGAGGTCTGAAGCAAAGTTGTAGCCCTTGTCGAGAGCTTTTTAACGGTATGTCGCACGCCACCTGCATGCAAGGAAATCGGTTTGATTCCCGATTTTTAGTGGTCGGGAGTCAAATTGCCATTTTAGACATCTACATTTTAAGAAATTTCCAATGATATAAGGAACGTCTCAATCCAATGAGTTTTGACCCTTGCAATTGCCATTTGAAAATTTGAGAGTCCATTGGGATTCCAACTCCCAAAATGGGAGTTCACTTGGGAGTGTGAAGGTTCATTTCCTCACACTTTTTTACACTCTCAAGAGCATGAAATGTGACTCCCGAGCTCACTTTTGGCCCACAACCTTGCAAGCCCTTGCTTTGGTCGCAAGTCCAAAGTTAGGGTTATGACATGTTGATTTTATTATCAATCCCACTTTTCACCCAATTGTAGCAAAATTAAATAATGGGTGAAGACATGGGATGTAACTTAATTTCAAAATCTATTTCAAGACTCCAATTCATAATGGATCATTCCAAGCACACATCCTCAATCCCTTTTAATTGTTGGAAAACAAATCTCACACAATAATCATATGTAACCAACATAGTGCTACTTTTATTTTCAACCTAGAAGTGGTTGCCATATGCTTTCATTTTTTTATACAACAACGCTATGAAATTAGGGGGGGATTGAAAGGTGGACCAAAGTTGAATCATTTAATGAAATATTAGCAAGTTGATGGGTTTAAATGGTTCCCTTAGCCATGTGGCCATTTTGGCAAATTTTTGCAAGTTTAATGGAAATACTACTGGTTTGTTACATGTAGAAGGTTTAATAGTCAAGCCCATTCAAATTCAATTTTCCATCCTCAATGCACACCTTTTCATCATTGTATTTCCTACAACAACCACAAAATAATTTAATATGAAATGTGCAGCAATTCATCTACCAATACCATCCATAAGATAAAGGCTTACATGCATTAAAAAATATGTATTATGACACAAAATTTAGGAGCATGATAAATGCAATTAGGGTTTTAACAAGGATATATAGATCACACATCAAATGTTGAAACTATTGGAATTATTTGAATATTCTAGTGGAAAAATAAGAAATGTTGAAACTTAATTGACCTACAACTAACTAAATCAAAATCCAAGTTGATGATAATTATGTTGCTTGGGGTTTAAGGTTTCAACCCATGGATAACATAACTTGGCTTTTGGGTTTTACCTTATTAACACATTGACTTAAGTTTAGTCTTGTAGGGTTGAATTAAAAACAACCAAATTAAAATGTAAGGAATGGTGTTGAAAAAAACTCATAATATTCATGGAACCATGATTTTCATATTTGAATATGCTAAAAGAAGCCAAAAACCATGTTAGATAGTGATGAAAATTATAATTTCTTTTACATATGTTTTTATTTTGAAATTCTAAAGTTATTTTAATCATTCCAAGTTGTGCTAAATGCCTAATATGAGTGTTGAGGAATTCAAATTAAAAATTCACTAAATTAAATTTTTGGTTTTGGTTTTAGTGAAGGACTTTTGAACTTGAGCAAAAGTTATGTAAGAAGTAGTGAACTTTAACAATAGTTATGTTCGAAATAGTGAAGGATTAGGGTAAATGATTTTTTTAATAAGTAAATGTTGATGGTAAGAAAATTTAAATGATAATACCCTACTATCCACACTCAAAAAACATTCACAATTTAAAGTTACAAAATTTGAAAACTTTAGAAAATTCAAATTATGTTTCAAAATCTCCAAATTTCAAGAGTCTTACCACATGTAAATGGGGTGTAATATACATGACATTTAAAACAAAGTTGTAACTTATGATAAAAAAATTAAAATATTTAACATATTTTGATGTGATTTGAAATTATGATAAATTTTCAAAATAAAATGTGTAACTTAACAAAATGTGTATGCTTTGAAGAATTCATATCTATTCAAAGATGGATAACATAACACATGTGATATATTGGGGAAATTATATATATTTTAGAAACAAGTTGCAAAACATTTCATTCAAAAATTCTTTAATACGAAAAACTGAAAATGAATTAAAAAACATTCATAATACTTTTATAAAGTAATCCCATTCACTCATGTGAGTGTATTTGCACCATATAGTCATTAATTTATAAAGGGGAACAATACAGAATCTATTCATTTGGTCCCACATTTTGAAAAATGTTCATGGAGTGTTTTTAAGTTTTATTATGAATTATAGTGAGATCTTTTTCATATGTATGGTTTTTTAAAAAATAGAGAACTTAGGGTATGAAATAATAATAAATACTAATTTTTTAAAAAGAAAAAAACACATTTACAACAAAATTATATTGGAATATCTTTAGTCATTCCAACATCTTCTTGGCAATAAATATTTGCATTTTTTCACTTTGGTAATTAGTTATTTATTTTTTGAAATTAAAAAACTTGGTCATGTAGACTTGGAATGTGCAAAATGATCATGTACATTATGTATTAGCATTGTGGGTAGTTAATTTTGAAAAAAAATGAAATTTGTTGAAAATAATTGAATTATTGTCGGAATGGTAAAGATATTAATTGTTAATTAGTAGGATAGAGAGGGCCTTAATTTATATTAGGCAAAGGAAAAATAAAAGAATGACAAAGGTCGTGAAAAAACTTAACACATAATGAACCCCCAAACTTGAAACCCAAACCTTTTAGGATCATTAGGCCATGAATGTGCACATTTGGAGTAACATCCATGTAATCCAAAGGAAAAATATATAAAAGGTAGTTGATTAAACCAAAAACATTAAAGTTCAATAAAGTTGAGGTTGAGGCATGACATTGACTGATTAAAATTCCTTAGGAAAGTTACTTATGCCAAACGCTTCAAGCTTGCATGGGACCTTACATGTTGGATGTACATTTGCCAAGACCATGCAACTTATGAAAACGTAATCAATTGTGTAGTATTATTAGTAAAAAATCATCCATGACTATCGTAGCCCATGGTTAGTTGCCACATTAATGAAACAAATATTTTTTTTTTCAAAAAATGAATTTTTTTCCTTAATTTTGAAATCATATATTTAACCATCATCTACTATTATATTGTGATATGAGTAGTGAAATTATTTAGAATGTAGCCTATGATAATTTTGATGATTTTCAACATGTCAATTTCATATTTTCACAAAATTTTATTTCACTATTTTGAGGATTATTTCATGATGAATTTGACCTTAAGGTAAGGTAGTGCGTTTATAAGATTTTTTTTTCCCCTATTTGTGAAGTTGAAGGCCTTGAATTCTGATATGATAATTATAAATAAATAAAAGAATCAAACTTCATGATGCCACAAAGGATCAATTTGTGGTAGATGCAAATTGCATCTACTTATGAGCTATTATCTTTTCATGCATTGACATGCTAACAAAGTGTTTCAATCTCCAATTGATTATTGTTGCATACATGACATTAATGACAACAAAGTGAGTTCCAGAAAGGTTTTCCCATGGAATCAAAGCAAGATGTACTTTATTTCATTTATGATATTTTTCAAGGGAATTTTTTTTGAGGATCTTTTCAACTCCCATAATGTTTTGATTTTATAACATGCTACATTTGTATACATCTTTCTTTGTTTTGAAATGCAAATTCAATTTTTTTCCATAACACATTTTTGATTAGGTGGGAAAAATAATGGAAAAGGAAAAACTTCAAACATCATAAATGATGTAAGAAAACACAAGCACATGTAATGTAATGTAAGCCCTTGCCAAATGAAAGTGTTGTATATCTTAATTCCTTCAAGTTTGAATGTTTATAAAAAAAATGAAGATATTGCAATCTCACTTTCCTTAAAGATTATGATTGCATAAAAATGAAGATATTACACCTCCATTGTAATTAACGATTATAATTTGTATAAAAGTGAAGGTCTTGCACTCCCATTGGCACTTCAAACTATGGTTTACAAACACATGAAAACAATGCTTAAAAGATTAACCTTAAATCCATAAACCCTAAACCTACATATGAAAACCACAACAAAAGATATTGCAAAATACTTGTCATCTTTGGGTTAAAGTTAACTGACATGTTAGCAATCATGCATAGCAATACTTGCATCCAAGGCACTCCTCATATTGTTAGTGGTTAACCTTAATTCAAAGACAACAAATATTTTGCAATATGCTCACTTTGTTACAAACTGGCATGTTTTCTGCATATTGTGAGTAGGTTTAGTTAGTCCATACATGTAGTTGGGCGCACATGAGTATGTAGGTAGTATGTAGGTAGGTGGAGGAAGATAAGACCTAGATGTTGTCAATGCAATACCTTTGTTGAACATCCATCATCATCCATCCAAATGGTGCATTGGTCGGTGGCAGTTCATTGCGGCCATAAAATGGCCGCCAAATTTGACCTCAATCACTTACACCAAATGTTCGCTTTCTGGTGAGATTATGCCCCTATAATGTCAACTGAATAACTTAACAAATTGTTTTCCTTTGCTGACTTTGCTGACTTTGTAGCATATGGAATGGATTCATAACGAGATATTTTCATTACCTTGCTTACTCTATGTACAGTTGGACCCAGCTGGACCCATATGCCTAGAACCTTCGAGATGTTTAGTTGCATCAACAAGGTGCTTTTCCCATGAACAGTTGTAATTAAGATGGAAATGCCTTAATTAATTTCTGTTGGGAATGTTGGAAACTCTTGCATAGGACTATGAGCTTTAGTCCCTCATCATAAGAACTTGAGGAACAGATTATTTTCGTTCAGAAAGTCAGGTACAGATGTCATCTTCTATGAGATCATATATCTTCTACATCTTCTATGCCAACCCCTTTGGAGTTAACTGTAATGTCGTGCGATTAGGGGGCGAGAATGACTAGTTTCGGCATGATAGGGTATCAAATGTGTAACTGGGAATGAAAATTTTACAAAACGAAATAACTGGGACCCAAACTAGTTTTTTCCACCAATTTTGGTGGTCAACTGAGTTTCATCTTATCTTTTCCTTTTTCCTGAGCGCCTCCACTCCTGCTACATAAATTTTCACTGCTCCTACATGTACAATGATTACAATTACTCTCGAACCTTGTGCATTAAATGCTGAATTTCAGCATTTCATACTGAGATTTAATAAAATTTCCTTACTTTGTAGATATCACTGAAAGAGGGGATAGGGGGTGAAAGCAGGCCCAAACATAGGGTGACTTTACAGATAAAACTATTGCAAGACAAAGGATGATCTAGAAGGTGACTCTAGCTACAGCTGGGAACACACGTGTGATGGAAAGCAAAAGTTTGTTCCAAATCTGTACTTACAATGGCTCAAGGACAACCATAGTTTGGTTTCCCTGGAAAAATGGACAATGCTGGACACACATGGCCCCTCGAAAATCATCAGGGACTGGGGAGCAACAAAACAATATGAGTGGTTTAGGGTTTTGAAAATAACAACATGAAAATAACATGTTTAGAATGAAGTTTGGGCACTTGGAATAATTACTAGAATTGGGTGCCATGGCATTGGAGTGAGATGCGACTTGGTGACTATCAAACCAAACATTTAATGTTTTATTGCACTTGAAGTAACAGTGAATGAATGAATTCTCATACTCCTTGTTAGGGTTAGAAAAAATAAATTATCATCTCGAAAGTTGAGCTTGCCAATGATCACCATCCAAGTTGACCTTCACTCTTCTGAAGTATGGTACACTTGGTAACACGAATTGCAGCAATTATAGACGACCCACAACTTATTCTCTTTGGAGACTTTGGGTCGGTTTGTTGGCCTCATCCCATTGGGTTTTTAAAATGGTAAATCTCACTATTCTTCACCACTCGCACATGTACCATTGAACACAACTGTTTCTTACTAGAATTGACTTGGGTCTTTGTTGTAAGGGCCAGAGTTTCTCAGCCTCGAAGCTAGCTGGATTTTTGTGCATTCTGTCAAGCTTGTCAGAAACCTTCTAGACTTATAGTACTAACCCCTGCTTGCTAAATTCTCATTCTCACTCTGCATAGCAGAAGCAACTCGATGCTAGTTTATAGCATGTTATGAACTCAAGCTCAAGGTTTTTGGCAGAATTTTTTTTTCCCCCTATAATACCCTACATCCTAAGCCCTAAACTCTGACACATAATGTTCATCAAACCTTTGAGATTGCTCTTTCCTTGTAATTCTTAGTGACTTGTCTCAAACTTGTAGCTTTCTTTTGGCCTGCTTCTTCTGTTGCTTCCCCACCAGTTGGACTGAGTAAGTTATGAGTTTAATGTTTGTTCATAGTAGTCTCATTTTCTTGTAAACACTTTTTAACAAGCTAGTATTTAGCTGGAAGATAGTCATTGGGGAGGCGGACTTGTCTTATTTTGTCAGCTAGGCTTTCATCAGTAATTGTCCAGGCAACCTGCTGGCTGTGCAGAAATCAACAAGGAAGGATCTCAGATTACACAAGGTTGGAGATGATTTCCAACCAAGTGCAGAAATAAAAAAAAGGAAGCACCCTAGTGTGCAGAACAAGGGTGGAGATGATTTCCAACCAAGGGCAGAAATCAACAAGGAAGCACCCCAGTTTGCACAACAACAAGGGTGGAGATGATTTCTTAATTTAAAAAAGGCAACCCAAAGACAAGGGAGCCTGCCAACAGATTGGGCTCACTAGTATGCATCCAATCGATAAGCATGTGATTTCCTTACAAATGATTTCTCTGCAAATGGAGAAGGGACACAACCAAAAGGATTGCTTTTATTAGAGCATCATCCCCCTTCACTGATGATCTCCCTACAAACAAAATGGAACACGAATAGAACTAAAGGATTTCTTTTAGCCATTGCAGCCGTCACAGCTACAGACAATGGAACCCAATCTCTGTGATACACCACACACAAGTTAATCTTCTATGTTTGCTTTCATCAGTTCTACCACACTCAAATCCATCACGATAAAAAAGTCTCCCTGCACATAAGTGACTTCTCTAGATTTTGAGAAAATTCACTGGTCGTAGTAAACAAGGATTAGATAATGAAGTTATTAGTCTTGTGAATAGGGACTAATAATGTACTTCGCCCTCGTCGCATCAGCTCTGCCCCACTCAGATGAGGCCTTCAAACAGTGCAAGACTTTGTTTCTAACTGGAAATACAAAGATATTTGCTTCACTTCCATTTCCTTTTAGGGGTTTAATTGTAGAGACAAGAAATTGGTTGAAAAGGCAGGCTAGGTTTTTCCACTTTCCACCTTCCCTTCCTTCTTCCCAAAGCCCTCAAAAATTATAAAAAACTTAAACTGTAGGTGACCCTCAACCCACCCCCCCCCACACTTTGTTGAACAAAAAATATTGCCTAGCCAGGCAATTTCTTTCTCTGTTTTTTCTTTTGGGGGGAGGGGGGAAGGGAGGGGGGTGTCTCCCAGCCCGTGTTATTTCCAGTGTTGGGTGGGGTATATAAAAAATATCAGTTGGGCGAGGATAAACATGGAATTTTGAAACATAAATCAGCCAGGTAAAAGGTATATAGGCTTCAAAATAATTCCAAACCGGTAAAAGGTAAGTGTATATAGGTCATGCAAAATGATAAATCCGCATAAGGGTAATGGTAAATGATGAACATTTATCTTGTTTGCAGGGTAAAGCTAAGGAGTAAATAATTCAAATTTAGCTTAGACATACCATGCAAATAAAAAAGAGTGTAAATATAAGGCAAATAAATATATTTACACAATTATGTCACATTTGGACTGGGAGAAAGATGATTTCCTTTGTGCAATTGCCATTGTAAACATGAACATGTGACATCCCAAAACATGCTATCAACAAAACTAACAAAGAATAGAATGAAACCAATCAATACCCTTAAATAAATAAATAAATATGTATATTGAAAACATTTTAATAATGACAATTGGAACTAAAATTGAAAAAGGTTTCAAGAGCATATGATAAGAATTTGTTCATAATAAATTTAATAATTAGTCACCATAATTAGTCAAACAAATCCATCATAATCACATGCACTGCAAAGTAATACGAATATATATATATATATACCATACAATGATTTTGGCACATACCCTCTTTTTACCCGTTTCTAAACAACTACCCTCTCCAGGGAAGGGTAAACCTGGACTCATCACAGAGTTAAATATGAGTTACACCATAGTTAGAATGTGAATAGTTGTCATAGATATGGGAGTCCACGTACAATCCTCGAAGATGAGAGGCAAGTAGCCGTCCTAATAGTGGCGAAAACGTGCACAATACTAAGTCATGCTTAGTTGGCAAATCTCACGTCATTCGCCAGGTCAGAATTGAGATGGGATTCATTGGCTTTTACAAAAAGCCACAAAAAGCCACAAAAAGCCAATTTCTTGCTACTTTGAGTGACCCCCCCCCCACCCCAACCCCCCACCCCCCCCCCCCACCCCACCACCAACCCCCCACACCCCCC
>Ga0116231_10003706_pt1 | contig 31501 bp, 32 predicted proteins | sample S1TSphgellanicum_2_FD_89695 | JGI IMG/M metagenome (GOLD analysis project Ga0116231, IMG submission 89695) | Host-associated microbial communities from peat moss isolated from Minnesota, USA - S1T2_Fd - Sphagnum magellanicum MG | ecosystem: Host-associated > Plants > Peat moss > Unclassified... | reverse complement strand
TGAATGCATGTGTTCCAACACATATGCACTTGAAAGTCAAGGCAAGTACACTCATGAACAAACCATTGATAATGAATAAGATTCATTATATTTGTTGGAAGTAATTTGGTTTGACATGTACATATATGCAAAATGTGGCAATTAGGATATGTGGCAAAAAGAACATGTTTTCCCAATCCCCAAATTGAAACCCATCCTAAACTAGCCACATTGAAACACATTGGAATACCATTATATTACACATAGTCATGTTTACACCATGTATATAAGCTTCCATATGTGTCCACTCATGGAACACACCTAATCCTTAAGGACATTGAACATCATTAATGCATCACTTAACCTTCATGAATTATTAAAGTTCAACATATGGACCAATGCATTAGACCAAAAGTTCTACTAGACCGACAATTATGATATAAAGTCAACGATTCCATCAAGCTAATCCACTAAATCAATAAATCCAATATGCCAACAATTCCACCAAGCCAATCCACTAGACCAACAATACCACTATGCCAAAAATTCCATTAAGCTAATCCACTAAACCAACAATTCCATTGGGCCAATTATTCCACCAATTCAATCCACTAGGTTTCACTATAGTTAATATATGGTGGAATGGGACAAGTTAATGTTCCATTCCACCAAACTCCATTAGATTCCACCACATATAATTTTATAAAATTAAATTTGGTATAAATAATGAATATTTGGTGTCCCAAGTGGACAAGAGTGGAGTTCAGTGGAACGAGTTGGTGCATGGTGGAATCTTAGTGGGGTCTTTCCTATCCATTCTACTTCAATAGCATTTCCATAAAAAATCTCCAATATTCCACTTTGGTGGAATTGGTGCAATTTAAGTGGAACTTGAATGGAATGTTTGGTGGATTGGGGACATGTTCTATACTAGTGGTGGTTAATCATGACTATAATGAATATGCCCAAGGATCGGTGGAGCACACATTTGCAACCATTCAACTTCATCATGTCAACATCTCTAGTAATTTTTTGTTGATTTTCCTTGGAACTTTTTAACTTACCAAAATAATCCTCTTGAAGATTCCCATCCAAATGTTTAATACATTCTGGCACCTATTACTCAAGCCTTATTTGTGTAGGCTAATGATGTCCTACTTGATTTTCTAAAAGAGGATGGTCACTCTATTGAGCCCACTTGGTTTGTAATTCTTGCCTACATACTTCTTTTGCACATGGATAAGTTTTCTAAACTTAGTCACATGCACCTCATGTTTATAGCATTTGATTATTTGAATACTTGTAATTTGTAGATATGCACCAATCATACCCATGGTGCTAGTCAATGGGAGCAAAAGTATAGGCACAAGTTGGAGTTCCTTTGTTTCCAATTACAAGATCTAAAACATTGTAGCCAACCCACCATCTTGTCAAATATGGGCCTATGGAGCTTATGCATCCTTGGTACAAAGGTTTCAATGTACATCATTTTTAGACTTGTGTGTTGGAAGAATTCTAAATAGTTATTCTATTTGAGAAGTTGTTGACCTTGACTAGTTTGATTTAGAGTTGTTACATTTAAAGCTAAATGTCATCATTTGATGTTCGATTATAGGTACATGCAATTAACCACTTGAATAAGGTTTTGTTTTTAATTTATAGAGTGACTTACTTAAACATGAATCCGATTTGTATTTGGAATTTGATGTATCACTAAATGTAATAATTTCAAAAAGAGGTCAAGTATTTTTTACCACTATTCATTTCAGAACTATGTTGTTGTGTTTGCCTTTATTCTTCTACAAAGGGTTATATTGTCTTTGAATTTGCTTAATTAATAAGTTTTTTTTGTTTGTTATCTTAATCCATAAGTGTAACTTTGACTATAAATCTTAGTGGTTTTAATTCAATGGGTATTAATTAGAGATGGGAATGGCTTCAAACAGGTAACAAAAGCTAACCAAATACCAAACACAAATTATTTGAGTAAATTCCTTTTATCCTCATCGACACAAAATATTATTAATCTTATTGAACAAACCAAAAGCATATAAGAATTACAAACTTTAGTTAGAATAGCATTCGGGTTTCACATCACACATGTACATGATACATCTTTCAAATGAGTAAATTAATTCAAACTATACCAATGAACTAATTCTTATGTCAGGAGTGTGTATGCACCTATCATTAACATCAAAGGATTGGGAGGTAGTGGAAGAACACGTCTCAAATGCAAGAACTTTCCAACCATCTTCCAAACCTTCCAACATTTTCAATTACTTTGCACACAACCTAGTAGGCTCATGATAAGTGTTTTGGTCCCAAAAGGTTTTCAAGATAGCCCTTCTCCAATACCAAACACCAAAATATGTATAAATAAACTATGAAATTTTTTATCTAATATGAAAAAAATTGAGGTAGGTGTAATTTATATGATGGCCCAAACAAATGATAGCCCAATCTTTGCATTTAAGCTCTGATATACCTTCTGTCGCAACCCCACTTTGGCCAAGTGTGGGGGTGAAGCCCAACACTTGGAAAAGTTGGAGGTTTGGAGTCCTTCGGGACTTCCGAATGTTTAGAGCTCGACAGCAAGGCCCAAAACACCTCGCATTGAGGTGTTCTTGATGTCATTGGAAAGATCTTGAAACGTAGATATCGAAAATGGCCTCGCATTGGCAATTCGGACATCTGCAGCCCAAGTTATGGGCAAAAGAAGGGCCGGGAGTCAAACTAGCAGTTTGACTCCTGACCACTAAAAGTCGTGAATCGACCTCTTCACGACGTCTCATTGAAAAGTGCGACACGGCGTTGGAAAGCTCTCGACGAGAGCTACAACTTTGGTTTAGGACTCGTCTCGATCCGAGTTTGGGGCGAGGAGTTGTGGCCGTCCAAAGTCCCGGGACAGTTTCGGGACTCCATTTCGGGAGTCCCAACAAAATGTGCCATTTGGATGTAGCCTCCGCGACCAACCGCAAAGAATACTATATGGGGGAAGGTGATGGCTTCCCCTGAGTCCGGGCCGTGGTGAGTCTTGTGTGTCCAAGTGCCCGTGGCAAGTCCCAACACCCAAGGGTGTCCCGAATGCTAAACTAACCCGATTTGGTTAATTTTTGGATGTAGATTTACACGAGCTAAGCTAGTCCCTCTTGCTAGTCTAATCCCTGGGCTCCCAACTCGACCTTCTACCCCTTTTCAGAGTTGGAAGCTGGGAGCGTGCTACCAAGTCTCAACTTTCCGCAACTTGACTTTGTGAAACCCTCAAGTGGGTTTCGCCCCGTGACTTGGGAGCGCGTCACCTTCAACCTTAGGATTCACTACATGTAGTCTACAACATCCTATACATGCATGCTTGGTGATTGAATCTTCAAGGAAGGTTCCAAGTTTCTTGATTGGGATTATAAAAAAGGTTGAGTAATTTTGTTAGCCATGAGGTATGGTCATCATCACCCCAAGATCTCCCCAATTGTTTGTTCATATGTAGATGTTAAAGGTCATGTGTAATGGAATGTCCATTGGTAGACAAGCACCCTATAAACGTGCATATTTTGAATGTTGGGATTACTGGCTTGCAACACATGCAGAAGGTTTAGGAGTCTCCTTTGTTTGTGTGTTGTGGTCATCTTTGTCTTCTAAGTTGTAATCGTCTTCATGTAGTTATTTATGCCTTTAAATCATCAATTTTGTTTTGCTCAAGTTTTAGTGAACAAAATTACGTTCATACTTGTGTCCCATCAACCATGTAACCTTTTCGTACCTTAGGTTGTGTTTTGAGTCTGATAGCATTTGCACACAAGTAAAAACTCATAATCGAGCTTATAAAGTTTTTACAAGATAAAACACACCCATGCATCATGTTCAAGTAATCCATCTGGTGACATAGACATGAACATGTACACATCTTCAGAGTCCGAGTCATTTTCATCGTATGGGGGTCTTCATTGACGAAAAGGGGAGCTGAGTTGCGGGAAGTTATTAGCACAATGCAGGATAATAAAAAGTAGCACCTACATTCTAGCCCCCATGTAAAACGCCTATGTTTCCTTTCATATGTATAATTACAAACAATAGATACTATAGAAGTCCTACAAATTTATTTTATATGTTATTTAGCTTTTGTACGGCAAGCATGCCGAAGTCAAATATATACTATGATTATAGGTGTAAGGAGTTGGGGATGCTATATGTGCTATTTGGTCTCCAACGTAGGTAAGAATGCAAAAACAAGAAAGTGGTTATGCCTTATGGCTTTTGAAGGATTCTTTTTTCATGTTTTTGTTTAAACTTTATAGGGTAAGAAAAGACAAAGGCATGAGTCTTCTACAGGAAGGGGCATTGTGACAATGGTGGTTTCCAAATACTACTTGGGTTCATGATAATCTCGCATAATCATTATACACACTCCCCAAGCTCCATAGAAAGGAGCAAAAAACATAAGGAGAGTGAGACCGAAGGGCAAAAAGAAAGGCCTAGAGAGCTCGTGAGGAGAAAGAGGACTTGAGAAGAAACAAGGGCTTAAAGCTTGTAATTGTTACAACAAAATAGGGTGGTGTTGTAATAGGCGCATCTAAGGGGGAAAATGTGTGGGATGACATGATTTGCACGCTAAATAATAGATATTTGGACTACTCGATAATATATATATATATGTGCATTAACATGTGGATTTGAAGAAAATAAGGGAGGAGTTTAACAAAGAATTTGAGTGGGATGGCCCTCCACTCGCCCTCCGTGCACTTAAAAAAAACATTGGCATCCTTCATGAAGCAAAAACATGTCAAGCTAAAGCGGTAGTGGGTTAAAAAACCAAAGTATGGGCCTCCTACATACTATGACGAATGGGCATGGGAAAAGTTGAAAGAATATTGGGTTGATAGTAAAAATATTGAGAAGGCGTTTGTAAGTTTCAAACCTTCTCTTGTGTTGTTGTGCCCAGGTCTCTTCGTGCCATGGATGTTATTCAATGTGATTTGGATTTGCTTATGGGCTAGATTTTGGAATTGTTATATGTGAAGCAAATGACAAGGGCAAAGAGTATAGTGCATCAACCTAGTAGGCATGGGAGACATGGAAAGGTTAGGATGTATGCAAAATTGGTTGGTCTAGCTTGTCTCATAGGTTGATGTTGTGAAATTGGGATGAAACAAGTTATAATAACTATGTGACCATGTTCAATTTGTGTACTTCAACAGAGGCAAGAGAAACAATCGTCCCTTTCATTGGCAAAAATGGTGACCAAGCTTTCTACACAAAAATTAATGATATTTTTGTCTACCAACTCATATGATCATTATGGGCATTGGTTTTCGTATAATGGAAATTGGTCATGAGCTAGTTGTCATGCAAGTGATGATTGAAAGTTATGACCATTTAGTCAAAACTTATTTTTCCCAACTTGTCTGCCATGACTAATGCCATATCTTACATTTAAAACTGTGGGCTAGTAGTACTATAGGGTCTAGAATACAAAAGCTCAAGGTTATTTCAACGAGCTTGAGGTATTGAGTTGTGTTTGAGGGTTGGGGAGGGAGGTCCACTAGACATGGTAGGTGGGGATGGGTTCTATGACCAATAGGGTGGGGGCCCTAAAAGGCAATGTCATTGTTTTCATGAAGCAAACATATGCATTTTAAATAGTTTGTGGCAACATATGAGAACAACTTGCTGAGCTAACTAGTGTTATGAAAACATTCCTACTTACGAGTTCTTTAAGTGTTGCCAATGGGTAGACTCCCATCTTGCAACCCTTTTATAAAACATGGGGCTCCTTGAACCCTTGCAAACACTTATAATGGATGTATAGGCTTCTAGAGAGGAAATTGCATTCATGTAAGCAAATAAGGTGCATGGGGATGCTTTTGGTGGGTTCATTGAACCCTTGCAAGGAAAAACAATGGATGGTGATGCTTCATGTCAGCACAATGTACCCCTACAAACAGAGCTCAAGTGATTGGGGATGTTTTTAGTGGGCCCATTGTAACCTTGCAGCTAACATAGTGGTTAGGGATGTTTTAAGTGGGCATAGTGTAGTTTTGCAAGTAGAACGTGTTGACAGGGTTGAGGCCAATGGTAAGAGCCTACAAGATGGAATGTTGCGGATGATGAAAAGGTGAGCAATGAGTGATAACCAAGTTCAACTACCATCAATAATGAGATTGGAATGGTTTCATCAACCCTTGGGTTATTAAAAGACACAAAGGTATGTCTAAGCTCTCTAAATAATTCCATGCTTCAAATTTGCTCTTAGGAGCTAAAATCACCATAATCCCTCATGGCAATTAACTAGGATAGAAAGTTAATATGAGTACACTAGTTTTGGCAACGCTAAGCTGGGTAATCCATCCCACTCTACAAATCTTTGGTTGGGTTTTGGTCTATTTAGTCCATTTAGGCATGCAAATTGATCTTTCTTTCTTCTTTTATGTCTTTAAACAAAAAGTTCTATGTTCATTTTCTCTCCAAGTATAAGAATGAGATTTTTGGTAGCCATGCTTTTGTTGCTACCCGAGTTTATCGCTTCAAGTTAATCAAATTATTCACTTTGGTTGTGCTTGTTTTCATTTCCCCAATTTTATTGATTCCCATCATGGTCATGTTATTTTTGCTAACCTTAGTATCCTTTCAAGGCCCAATCTAATTAAACTTTTTTCTAGAGGCACTAAGTTCAAAATGGCTTATTGTCTATATTTTCTATTGAAGAAGCTATTAATAAAGGTTTTAAGAAGTTTTTCAACAAGCAAGAAGAGCTTCTACACATTCAAGGGATATTAAACGAGTGGAAAGCAAAGGTTCTTTTGTTTTTGCAAAAGAGGATTCATGCTTCCTTTGTGGTTCAAACCTCTTTTTATTCTTCTTTGTCTGTTCCTCTAGGATATATGGATCAACTAAAGATTCTCCAACGGTCCTTAGTCATTACCTACATGGATAAATGTTGTAACAACTTTGTGTTTGTTTGTAAAAAGTCGTATGTTTTTTTTGTTTTCTTTGAGCTTAATTATATTGTTGGTATGTATGTAGTCTCCAATCTTGCCCAATTTAATATTTTGAAACTTCATCTCTCTTTTAATAAGGCACATAATTTTAAAGGTGTTAAGTGTGGTCCTCGTCTCCCATTTCTTTGTGTTGTTCAGAAGTTTCATAAAATCCCAAGTAAACCTAGATTTATCTATGCAGCTAGCTCTACTTCTTTGACTAATGTTTCTAAGTGGTTGTGTTCTTTCTTCAAAGCTATGTTTCCTATGGTCAATGACTTTTGGGTGTTTAAATTCAAAAAGGCAAATGTTCCTTGTGATAATAGTTGGGCTCTCAATGACTTTACAGGAGTGGTGGAAGTAATAAATAAATTTAATATTTCAAGATTTGAAATTGATAAAGCTTCCCCACTTTTGTTGCAGTCTTTTGATTTTTCAACTCTGTACATTAAAATTGACCTAGTGGATCTAAAAGTTTATATAAGAGTTCTGATAAATAAAGTGTAGTTGTAGGTGGGTTGTATAGTTTAGACTATGCAACCACATAGCAACTACGCGGTAACTAAGTATAAAGATAATACAACCATCTTGCAACTTAGAAACAACTATGAGGATCTTGCAACTATTAAAAAATAACTACATGTGCATTAGAGCACTACTGTACAACTTTAGTGAACCCAATAAATGGATATTGTACAACTAGTTGTTTTATTAGTGGGATAAATAAAGTTACAAGTGTGTACCAAAGGCAACTCCAAAGCAACACATATGGAACTATGTAATAACTCTCAAAATTTAGTGTACAACTAGGTATCAACTATAGCCTTCCTCTAGTAGTACTTATTAAGGACTTTGTGTCCAATGGACACTATAATGTAACTTTATGTGTTGTGCGTTTAGTTGTGGTTGTGTAGAAGTTGTAATTGATAACACATTTGCAATTTTTTTGAAACTAATAAACTTTGGTGACTAAGGTACAACTAGAAGGCAACTATGTTATTGGAAATATGACACCCCTTTATCACTCATGGACCACTATGTGATATTGTTTTGAATCTTGATGGATACCATTTGGGCATTAATTGGGTTTACATGCAATAGTTAGGGGTCTAGAATAGTTGTAAAGGAGTTGAAAACTATATGATTATAATTACTTGGGAAGGCATCTTTGTAACTAGGTAACAATTAATGTCACTAGCTTGCAACTACACAAAATTGATTTGGACCTACAATAAAATTCTTGTGTAACTACAAACACACAAATAGATACTAGGTTGCAATTAACGGTCCACTAATGTAGTGTTGGTAAAAATTATATTGTAACTTATAAGAATTAATAGACAAGGTGGCATGCCACTAGGGGCAACTTTGTTGTTTGATTATAGTACTTATATACAACCATGTTCCCTTTATGGAACCCATATTTGAAACTAGTTGTTTGGTTGTGTGGTCCATTGTAGATGCACGGTAGTTGCTTTGAGCAATGTAATGCAACTATGAGGCAATTCAATGTAATCTCCATGTGATTTAGACAACTAATTGCCAACTTATGGGCAATTCACATTTGTTAGTAGTCTACTATTACAAAACTACAAGACTTAGAGGAAGTAGTGTGTTTACCACTAGTTCAAATAGTCATTGATGAAATGTTTTGTAATATAGTGAGGATCAACTAGATGAAAATTAACATGTAACTTGTAATTATGGGTGTGCAATTAGTTTGCAATTGATCGGACATGTTTGGATACCTTTCTATTACTTGTACTAATTGTTATGGCTTATTTATATACCATTGTGCAACTAGAACCAAGGTCATGTCCCATGTATCAATGTTCCAAATCAAATTAACTATTGAACGTCATTACATGGCAACTCACATCTAACACGTAAATCAATTTATTTTGTCACTACATGGCAACTATGGGCATTCAACATACATGTTCCCTTATGTTTTATGACCAATGTTTACTCATATCACCACAATTAAATATACCATGATGCATGTATGTAGATGTGAGGAGTTGGAAACCTTACACATGATCTTGTATCCTACATTCTTATCATATGTCATGTCGTATGTGTCCAATTATAAGTTGGACCTTTTTTATGGACAATTGCAACTCTGCCAACTTGAATCTTGCACAAACAAACGTAATGTTCAATTAGTTTAAGTAAATGTTGTCAAAGAATAGGATTTAGAAGTTAAAAGTGAGCAAAAATAACATATTATTTTATTATCACCAAGCTTGAAGATTTTACAAGGCCGGGTTTGGTGTTGGAATGTTACCTACATGAGCAAGATATGCCCATGATAATTATTCAATGCTTTTGTGGACATGCAATTACTCTAGTGTAGACACTGAATTCCATATTGCATAAAATTGCACAACAACATAGGCATGTCAAAGGATACAAAAGGTGTTGTAAATCACTTATCTTCAAATTCACATACGGATTTATTAATTAACCCTAAAGTGAAAAAGGACCAACCACCGCTTGGTCATGACTACTAAAATAAACTAATATCAAACCATTCATGCTTTGATTTGTCCATGTATATTTGATGTCATTTGTATTTGGCTCCAATCAACTCAATGAGGACAAGGACTTGCATACTACCATCCATGAAAATTCAGATACACATTGTTGGATGTCATGACATACATGTGGGTAGACACACATGAAACACATTTACCAATGCATGTGGTACTCCTTATGGACACCCCATACACCATAGGACTTGTTACACCCAAATCATGTCTCCTAACATTTGCACAAGCAAACAAGATTTGGGTTGAATTATTTATCACAATAAGTTGGTTACATAAAATTTGCAACTTTTGAAAATATGAACTTTTGCCCAATGCATAAGGTCTTTTATATCCCTACTGAGTTTTAAACAATCACTCCTTAATATTGAACCATGACCACTATGATTCATACCAAAGCATGCAACTTATTAATCCATGCATTATAGATCATAATAGTATATTCATTGATATGGGCCCATGGAATGGTAATTATTGATATTTCACATGTTATCAAAACAAAAAACCCCATGTGATGAATGGTTTCAAAGACTAACATACTTGTATGCTGCCAGATAATGTTGTCTTGATGGTGTCTTCTTCCATTGGTAACACCCAACCTTGTTGCACATCGTTAAGTCTTGGAAGTATATTGTCAATGCAGCTGACAAACACAAGGCTGAAACAAAACATTCAAATGAACTAGCAACAAACTCCATTCCAGATGCACCTATTCACACCCAACATTGTCAGAATTGTGTGTGGTATATAGGCTTTGGTTAATTAAATACTAAATATTCACATTTGCTATATGATCAGCATTTAAGGAAAAAAAACTACTTAAACAATTGCCAAGTAGTCAATGGCTTAGTGAAATAACACCTTCATTATTAGTTGCAACATGAATGACAAACTACCACAACCTACAAAATTGGTTTTCCCAAACCGTACCATAGAGTTAGTTTGCAAATTCATCATATACCCATTACGCCCTGAACATACTAATAAATTTGATTCAGATTAAGTAACCTTGACAAGGTGAATGAAAATTCCTTTCACCATTTCCTTTCACATAGGTGGGCTCAAAGAAGTCACTATAAGCATTAGTTAATAGACCATGTATAATAAAGTTAATATAAAACATGAAGGTAGGTAGATAAGCCACTGGCTTGTTACTCAAGAACCTACAATCTCGCTTTATAATCCCTAAAATTGATTGGGTAGCATAATAATGAACCAAATTGCCATTCTAGATATCCATTTTGTACCGATGCAACAAAACATCTTGTAGTCAATCGTGGATAAACAAGTGGACCCATCCCCAAAAGAACCTAAATCCTTGCTAATAAATGGTGTTAGACCTAGCTTCATATTTTGATCCATTTAGTCAAACACACTTCATAAGTGGTTTGTCATCAAGGACTTTTATCCCTACATAGATAGGTTAGTATATTCTAATTTTCCACGTTATAAATAATCAGAAAACATAAGTGTGTTCACAAATAAGAGATCTACTCAAGTGCAAACATAAATATTTATTAAAAGGAAACTAAAACATGATGTTCACAACACCAAAACATAATATCAAGAACTCCTCAAGGTTTTTGTGACATGAAATGTTTAGACTTGTGCAATGAAGAAAATATAACAAAACAATCAACACCAAGGTATTTAATTAAAAGACCAAATACAAATAACCAAATTAATATAAGTAAAGAAAGTAATTCAACCTTGTGTAACCTAGTTACTTTCCTACTCTAGTAACTAATGAAACCTAACTAGTTAAACTTGAATTATCAACATTCCCCCTCAAGTTTAAATGCACTTTTAATACACCAAACATTTTAAAAATTTTCCTTAGCTTGTCTGTACCTAAAACCTTTGTGAAAATGTCAAAAACTTGATCTTTAGTACTGACATGAATAAGGTTAATTTCTCTTGCTAGAACCATTTTTTTAATAAAGTGGTAGTGCACCTCAATGTGCTTTGTCCTAGCATGTAGACCGAGTTGTTAACAAGTAGTATGCTATTGATGTTATCATAATAAATGACAATAGGAGCATCCACTAATTGTCCCAAATATGAGAGTAATTTTTGTAAACAAATTATTTCACATGCAATAATCACTATACTTATATATTTTGCCTTTGTGCTCAATAGTGCAATTGTAGGTTGTTTCTTATTACTCCAATTAATAGCACCATTTCCAAAAGAAAACATGAAACCATTGGTTGATCTTCTATTTGAAACATTGCCAGCCCAATCTGCATTAGTGTATCCATGTACTTGTAACTAGCTTTTGGTTTCATAAAAAATTTCACACCACAAAGTATGTTTTATGTACCTTAGTATGCGCTTCATTCCATCCAAATGTGGCTTTCATGGTGTTTGCATGAATTGACTTACCATTCCGACTGCATAATTCAAATTTGGTCTTGTGATGGTCATGTAAATAAAACTTCCCACTATGCGTCTATACATAATGGGGTATCCTCCACAAGGTTTCCTTCATCTGCACTTAATTTCACATTTTGCTCCAATGGAATTAAAATGGGTTTGTAACCCATCATCCCATATTCGAACAATTGTTCAAGGCATATTGCCTTTGTCATAACCATATCCCTTTAGGGGACTAGATTACTTCAATGCTGAAAAAGTAACCCAACTTCCCCAAATCTTTCATCTCAAACTTTTGCTTCAAAAGCTTCTTCAAATCAGAGATGTTTGCATCACTATTTCTTGTGATAATAAAGTCATCGACATAGATGAGTATGATTACAATCCCATGATCTATTTTTTTCACATATAAAACAAAAATTACATTAAATGTTTGAAATCCACTTGTGACAAAATATTGACCTATCTTGTCTAACCAAACTCTAGGTGGTTGCTTCAAGCCATACAAAGCTTTCTTCAACCTACAAACCAGATTAAAATGTGTTTGGTCCACATAACCTAGTGGTTGTTCCATGTACATTTCTTCCTGTAAATCTCCATGAAGAAAAACATTCTTTACATCCATTTGATGTAAATACCATCCTTTTGTTGCTACCATAACAATGATTATTTTTATAATTGTCATTTTGGCAACTGGACTATAGGTCTCCTCATAGTCTATGCCATAAGTTTGGGCATAATCTTTGGCAACCAATCTTGCTTTGTATTTACTCACAGATCCATCTACATTGTGTTTGACTTTGTACACCCATTTGCACCCAATTATTTTTTTGTCCTTTGGTAAAACTACCAATTCTTAAGTAGCATTAACATCCAATGCTGCCATTTTTTCATCCATGGCATTATCCCATTTAGGGTTTGTAACCGCATGTTCAAAACAAATGGGTTCAACCTATTGTATAACTCTCACCATGTATGTGTAATGATGAGCTATAAAGTCATTATATGTGAGTACTTGTACAAGGTACTTGATTCATGTGGATTTTCGTATTTTGTGAGGAATTCTTGCACACCTTCACCATTAAGATATGCATTCACAAAAAAAACCGGTTGGAAGTGGAACTATTATGTAGTTGTAGTTCTAACAAGTAAGGCGGTTCAAGGTAAGTAATGAAATTCACTAAGGATTTAATGCGTTGTGTCCAATTTGAAAATACAAAGACATTGTGAGATAATCGTAACTCACCATGATGGAATATGAAGGAGTTGTATGTTGATGTTTAATCCAATGTCACGCTTGATGGTTGGAACCCATCCATTCCATTTGTCATAACATTTACATATAACCTCCTAATCTAACATGCATTGAATTTTTGGAAAGCTAATATAAAAGGAGCCATGTTAAAAAATCTCATAAGTTTTTATTTTTTATTTTTATTTTTAGATCAAGAGTTAAGCTTTGAACTACAAACCACTTTGCTTAAATTGAAGGAAAAAACAGACAATTCAACCCCCTCTATTTCCAACAAGTGTAACTCCCTTATAACAACTCCAATGATGTTGAATTTTGAGGAGAACCTTCTACACCTTTCAAACTAAGATTGATTTAAATTTGACACAAATCCAACAGTCGATTTGGGAGGAACAATTAATTGAAATAAAAATCCAGAAGCCTTGTCATGGAAATCCTTCCATGAACTCCACTACAACACCCTTTACTTCCAACCAATGCAGCTCCCTAACAGCAAACCCAATGATGCTGAAAATTGGGGAGAACCTTCTACACCTTCCAAACTAAAACTGATTTCATTTTGACACAAATCCAACGATGGATTTGGGAGGAACAACTAATTGAACCAAAAATCCAGAGGCTTTGCTACAATACTTGTTACACACAACTTCCTTCCATGTTTGATTCTTGCACACATTTTCCATGAACACCTCTCCACACATAAGAACTAAAAATTCTTCTTCACACCTCCTCCTCTTTCTTTTTTTCCCATACACACAATGCCCTCTCCCTTGGTAAGCCTCCTTGACCTTCCTTGAGCTTGTTCCCCTTGTCTAATGAAAGCTTTGAAATCCTTTGCTCCAATCAATGGTCTCTTCATCCTTCTAAAGCCAATGAGAATTGAGAATAAATTGCCATCCAATTGAGTGTAGGATGAGAATTTTTGGGCCCAATGAAACACAATAAATATTCCATCCTCCAATCAAATAGGATGACAATCCTCATGACTAATGGGATTGGAGGATTCATCCCTTCCTTTATCTTGGATATCTTGATGAGGTCTCTTGAAGTTGATCCTTATCCTTTCTGTTCATTGACCTTCACATCCTACTTCTTCATCCTAATTATTTCAAGTAACTAACTACTAGGATAGTTTATTGGTAGTAACTAGTAACGTCCTTGAATTCTTACTTGACTAATTCAATGGTTGAACTAACATTCCTGTGTACCATTTACTCTTTTGATATCCCTACCTATTTATTTTACCATGCACTAGTTAACTATGTAGTACATAGTAAATTGGAAATAAAATTTGCACCACAAAAAACCCTCACATATTTCTAGATCCGCCGTCAAAATTAGGGTTTGATGAATCCATTAGATCTAGGATGTTCGAGTTTTCATGAGGTTCCACCATCACTCTCACACTTTACGCCTACCCTAATTTGTTAAATAAAAAGGCCTCGACCCCTTCTGAACCCAAATACCACATTATGTGTACTACTTTCGTGGTTTTTGTTGATGCAGGTGAGAACTAGTCATGGTGGATGATGTTGCTACGCTTTCAAATCCTCTAGTTGCACCAGTAGAACAAGAAGAGCTTGAAGAAGCACTGCTTGACGTGATTATTTCTCAATGGTCGCGCGAAGAAGAACCGCCCAAGCAAGTGGTGCACACTCGAATCGATCGTTCGGCATGGGATCGTCGATTGTCTCCTAACCCACATGCTTTAACAATCTATTTTAAATTCATTCCTGCTCGTGGAGCCACGCCAGAAAGGTTTGAAGAGTGTCAATGCGAAGATGATGATGTCCGTCTCCATTGTCGAACGTGGGTTCCCGGTGATGGCCATTATCATTGGCTACGAGGGCCAATCAACCCCCTTCCCATGGAGCACCGAGCCGAATACCTCGCTCGCACCATTCATCGCATTCTAGATTTTTTGTAATTATGATATATCCTTTGAATCGGTTATAAAGTTGTAATTCACCTAAGGCTACTCAGGCGGAAATGTTAATATTTAAGTTTAATTTTATTTTATTTAAAAATCTGATAGAAGTGAAACTAAATAAAGATGTATTAGGACTACATCCTAAAAATCTTATAAGTACATCATTCGTGCTTAAAGATTCTTTTACAGACTAACTTAACCTTGTCATGGCGAAATGCTATTGTTAAATATGGGCTTATATTCCATATATATTAATAAATCACATCTAATTCTACATCCATTTTCCCTTCTCTACAACATAAAAGGGATAATGTACTTTAAAAGGTTTACTAGGTGCTTAACTGATTAAGCGCTACATCAACTAAAATAAATAAATACTATATGCCTAGAAATATCACAAAAGCTGATTCAACTATTAATAATCACTACTTGGAGGCTTATAAACATTCAAATCATTAGTACTAAGAAAAATTACGGAATTAAAGCTTAACTAATTGTTGAACTATAATCCATGGCTCACATATTCCATTGTTGTTGTCATGTGTTTTCAAAGCTTTCTTGGCCATCCGAGTTCCAGGAGTAGTAATTGAAGGGATTCTTGATTCTTCACCCACACTCTTTTCTAAATCACTTGACTCATTTACATGAAGGTTTTTAAATGATGTTTGAAAACTACCATGTACAATGTTTGAAGATCTTAATCTTCCTTTCAATGGAGTGCTACTAAACTCACTAATTGAAGAGTCATGTGGTCCACTAATTAATTATGATTCTTGTTCCACATTTGATGAAACATCACCATTTTTAGCCTCTCCATCTTCTACTATCTTCAATGGTGAGTACCAATGAATCATCTCATCGAACATAACATCTCTACTCACTTGTAACTTTTGAGTGGAAAGATTGAAGCATCTATATCCTTTTTGTTTTAAGGAATATCTAATGAAGATACACTTCTCAGCTTTTGGGTCTAGTTTTGATTTCTTCTCATTAGGAACATCCACATATGCAATGCAACCAAACACTCTACGGTGTGAGACATCGGGTTTTTTGCCTGTGAATTTTTCTTTAGGTGTCATGCCATGAACTATCATTGTGGGTGTTTGATTCATGATATAGATTGTAGTTGCTATCGCTTTAGCCCAAAAGTAATTTGGTAAATTCTTTTCATTCAACATGGCCCATGCTATTTTTACAATGTGCTTGTTTTTCCTTTCAGCAACTCCATTTTGTTGTAGGGAATAACTACATGAATACTTCCTTTGAATTCCATGTTCCTTCAAGTATTCACTAAATTCATTTGAAAAATACTTTCCCCCTCCATCAGACCTTAAGCACTTGATGTTCACATTCTTCTCCTTTTCCACCATTGCTTTGAAATTCAAAAACTGTTGAAACACTTCACCTTTGTGTTTCATGAAGTAGACCCACACCTTCCTTGTGTGGTCATTAATGAAACTCACGTAGTATTTGCATCCTCCAATGGATTCTGTCTTCATGGTCCACACATCTGAATGAATCATTTCCAAAGGTTTAGAACTTACATGAGTTGTTTGAGCTAGGAATGGATGCTTAGCTTGTTTCCCCAATTGGCATGCTTCACAAACTTTTCACATCACGTCTTCTGTTCCAAATTTGGGAAGACTTCCAATAAGATTTTATTTTTCCATCAACTTAAGATGTTAAATGACGCACTCCCAACTCCTTAAATGACTCAAATGTGAGCCCAAATAGAAACAACGGAAGAAGGAGGAGTCGGAGCATGCTCCCTAGATCACAACACTTTGAGGGGTAGAGGGCGTGTTGGAGCTCCAGGATGGGATTAGGAAGAGTTGACAAGCTTCACTCACTCACACGGGTGTGCACACAACCCACACAAAGTGGTTAGTGCATAGTTGGAGCACCCTTGGTGCTAGGACGAGTCACGAGCAACACAGACACACAAGACTCACCACGGCCCGGACTTGGGGAAAGCCACCACCTTCCCCCTTATAGTATACTCTGTGGCTGGCCACAGGGCCTACATCCAAATGGTTTTTCTCTCCCGGGACTCCTGAGTGGAAGTCCCGAAATCGTGCCAAATGGGACTCCCGCGACTTTGGAGCCCCATAACTTTGTAAGCAGACCCCGGATTGCAATGCGATCAAAAGAAAAGTTGTAGCTCTCTTCAAGAGCTTTTCAACGATATGTGGCACGCCCCCTGTAGCTAAGTAAATCGGGTCGATTCCCGACTTTTTGTGGTCGGGAGTCAAACTGGCAGTTCGACTCCCGGCCCTTCTTTTGGCCATAATTTGTGTTTTAGATGTCCAAATGAACAATGTGACCCCAATTTAGACATCTACGCTCCAAGAGCTTTCCAATGATATAAAAAACGCCACAAGACATTGAGTTTTGACCCCTCAAATCACTCTCTGAATTTCAAGAGTCCACTGGGACTCCATCTCCCAAAGTGGGAGTTGGCTTGGGAGTGTGAGTGTTCACTCCCTCACACTTTCTTACACTCCCAGGAGTATGTGGTGTGACTCCCGGGCTTCTTTTAGCCTTAACTCCCGGATTTCCTCTTGGCCCACAACCTTGCAATGCCTTTACCTTGGTCGCGAGCCCAAAGCTAGGGTTGCGACATTAAAGATTAACATGGCCAACTCGCTTGTGCTAAATTCCAATGTCTCCAGCTCCTTTTCCATCCGTGAAGAACATGGAATTCACCTTAAGCATGTTCATATCTAAGGTGAACATTCGTCCATTCCTTTTCCTTTTTGTAATCAATTTGCCTAGGTTCTTCATGTCTTCCACAAAACATCCATTTGGGTTGAATGTAACTTGTAAACCTTATTCCACCATTTGGCTTACATAGACCAAATTTTTTGTCATGGTTGGAACATGAAATACATCTTTCAAGTACTTTGTTTGCCCATCTTGCATGGACAATGGCACCTTGACAATTTGTGTGATGGGATGTGTAATGTCATCACTAGTTTCCACAAACCCTGGTGTTTTCAAATCCTTTGTGTCTCTCAACCATTTTCCATGACTAGTCATGTGGTTTGAAGCTCCAAAATCCACATACCAAACACTATTATCTGATGCACCTCCTATCATTGAATTTACCATGTGCTGCATCATAAACAATTGCTCATCACCTTGATCGTTAGCTGATGCATAATTCCTTGTTGCAGTTTTCTATTATGTGCATCATGCTCCCTTTGATAACAGTTCTTTGCCATGTGCCCAGGTTTCATGCAGTAGTAGCAGTTTGAGTCGTTATTTAGTTGTTGACCTCGATGATTTCCACTACAACCTCCACAACTTCCTCTTCCTCTAAAGTTTCTTCGTCCACCTCCATGAGGTTGACCTTCATGTTAATGATGTCCACCATGTAAGTTTCTGTGTCGACTTCGAAATGAGGTTTACCACTTCTACTTTTACTTCTATTAGTATTTGAGTAGAAAACATTTTCTTTTGATCCTCCATTGGATGAAGTACCAACAATTTTCATCTTTTCACTTATAAGTAGGGTTATTAAGTCTTCGAAATCAGGAAATGTTTTTCGAATTACAATTGAAGTACAAAATTAGCTATAATATTTTCCAAGTCCATTCAAAGTCATGGCCACTAGATCTTCATCATCTATAGGGGCTCCTATAGATGCAAGAACATCTGTAAGGTTTTTCACCTTTGTAGAATAGTCACTGATGTTCATCTTGTTTTTTTGTAGATTATGCAACTTTTGCTTGAGCTGCATTTTGTGGGCTTGTGTATTTGTGCTATACATCTTCACTAATGTATCCCAAGCTTGCTTGGGTGATTTTGCATCTTGAATATGCACAATCATGGAATCGAACAGACTCATAGAGAGCCAATACAAGACTTTCTTTACTTTTTCATGCCAAGTTTTATTGGCTTGAATTTGTTGTTGTGTGGGGTTTTCTGGGAAAGGAGGTTATTTCTCATCACCAGTTATGAATTCCCAATAACCTTTCCCCATCAATAAATTCATAATCTTAAATTTCCACACTTAGAAATTATTATTGTCTAATTTCTCAATTGTAATTTGAGAAAGATCGTTCACCATTTCTCAAGGCAACACTTAATGTTTTCTTGGGGTTTCACAAATGATTTTAATTCTTTCTTGGGTTTCTAGGATTAGGGTTAGGGCTTTTCTTCCTTAGGTTTCTAGGATTTGGGTTAAGGTTAGGGTTGAACAAGATGGACCTTGCATATGTATGTATGTTTTGAGTATTATACAAAATTTTATACTATACATAGGTTTTACATATATGTACATATCTCGTATAATATTTTGTATGGTATTAAATACATGATTACATACCAAACTTTTGTATGAAGGTCTTCATAATGTGTTTGCGCTTCCAAATCTTCAAACTCCTTCAAGTTCTCCCAAGTTGTATTAATTTGCTCCACTTCAAAAAATTGTTTTGATGTCTTCTTAATGTAAACTTCTATCACAACAACTTTGCAAAGCTACACCATTCACATATGATCTTGGATTTATCTGAAATTTTGATGAAACATAAAAAACTATGTCTACTACTATGTTTCAAAATTTCAGCTCATTTAATGTCATAAAATGAGAGATCTTGGTACTTCTTTGAAATCACCTCAAACTAGGACTTGAACACAAAATGACTTACAATTCGCTTTTAGAAACTCTAAACTCCTTGAGATTATGGGAAACACATTAAATATATGTCTTTTATATTTTAAAAAAAATTCAGCTCTATTGATGATGACCACAAAGCTATCACTTGAAAAAGAAACTAACTTCAAAACTGAAACTAAAATTTTAGATATTTGGATCTCTCTCAATACATATCTAAATGACATAAAATTTCTCTCACATATATGTTCTTATAAGATCCCAAAGTTGCAGATCAAAAAATGATCAAACAAAAAGATATGACCAAAAAACCAGATCTTGCACAAAGTCTTCAAAAGCTTATAACTTTCACAAAACATTTTTTTTTTTTTGAAAATTTGAAAATAGAAGCATCTTATAGTCTTCTATAATCTTTTGAACTTTCACTCCAAGATCTTTTCACAGTAGATCTAGATCTAGAGTTAAAGATTTGACTTCCACAACCTTTGATATGTTGATCTCCTTTCACCTCTTTTCTTTTCTTTTCTTTCTCTTCACATTATTTCCTTTCCTTGTTTCTCTTTTGCACTTGACAAATTCCTATGATATTACTAGAAACTCTCAAGCTCTAATTTTAGAAACTTTTTAGCTCTAAATCTCTTTTAACTTTCTTGTTAAACAACCTAAGCTCTAATACCATGTTAACAAATAAGATATTTACTCAAGTGTAAACATAAATCTTTATTGAAAGGAAACTAAAACATGATGTTCACAACACGAAACATAACATCAAGAACTCCTCAAGGTTCTTGTCACATGAAATACACAAATTTATGCAATGTATAAAAGAACCAAATCATCAACACTAAGGTATTTAACTAAAAGATCAAACTATAAATAACCAAATTATTATAAGTAAAGAAAGTAATTCAACCTTGTGAAAGTAACCTAGTTACTTTCTTACTCCAATAACTAATGAAACCTAACTAGATAAACTTGAATTCTCAACAAAGTGTACCAAATAGAGAGTAAGGAAACTAATGGGAGAGAAACCAAGGAAACTAATAAGAAAGAGTTGCGTTGCGCACATGATTGTGAAAACCTTTGGGTTTTGCTTACCTACTCCTTGAAATCCTAGTAGAAATGTGCACAACCATACACATTGTGTGCCCACCTTTTTAACTATTCCATTTAATTTTCTCTCCCTACCTTCTATTCAATTTTTATAAAAAAAATCCACACATGGGAAGCCTTTGTCCTAGTAGCTAGCTTGTCCTTAAAAAAACACATTAGAACAAAGCATGTGAGGAACGCCAATTGGGTGGCACCAATATGCCCCAAGGATGTTTCTTATTTTTAAAAGGGGTGAACCAATTGGATGGCACAAACATGTCCCCAAGGGATGTTAATTTCTTATCATTTTGAAGGGGTGGGGGCTTGATTTTTCATCTCTTCAATGGGACAAAAGTCTCTTGGTATTTTTCTATTTGTATGATAACTTTTTATATAATTAGTCACACATGAATTATTACACGGTTGCTAGTCACAACCATGATCCATTAGCCAACTAGGTTGGTTGTTTAGCATGGACAACATGATGAATTTTGCATTCATTGCAGATTTCAAATTTCAAGCAACCTTAATCATCTGATGATAATAACATTCATTGAATTTCACACGTGTTCCCATCACATCACACGAACAACCATTCATTTGAGTTCAACACCCAAATCTACCATTAAGAGTCTACCATTGCTTGCATGATGTTGTTTCCATGTGTGACGCACTCCCAACTCTTTGAAGGACTCACATGTGAGTCCAAGTAGAAGATAGCGGAAGAGGGAGGAGTCGGGGCACACTCTTTAGTTCACAACACTTTGAAGGGCAGAGGGGTGTGTTGGAGTTTCACGATGGGACTAGGAAGAGTTGACAAGCTTCACTCACTCACACGGGCCTACACACAACCCACACAAAGTGGTTAGCGCATAGTTGGAGCACCTTTGGTTCTAGGACGAGTCACAGGCAACACGGACACATTAGACTCACCACGGCCCGAACTTGGGGGAAAGCCACCACCTTCCCCATTATAGTATACTTTGTGGCTAGCCACAGAGCCCACATCCAAATGGCTTTTCTCTCTCAGGATTCCTCTTGGGCCGTAACCTTGTAACCCTTTTACTTTGGTTGTGAGCCCAAAGCTAGGGTTGCGACACTCTCCCCCACTAAAAGAAGAGGTCAATGCCCTCATTGACACTTAAAAATTATTTCTTCAATGTAATTGTTTTCATTTGGATCCTTGGCCATCAAATGCTGACTTTTGCGGCAAGACCTTGCCTCAAGCTAACTCAGGCGTCCCCAAGTTTCTAACACTTTCTTGACAAGTCTAAGGAGGGTCTTTTGAAAACCCTTAACCATTGCTTTGTCAAAAGACCTAAACTAACCTAATTGACGAAGCCTTATTTGGGAGGCAATTTCCATCCCTCCTCTCATGAGGAACTCAAGTCAAATCTAATCTTGACCTAAGTTACTTGACATGATTCCTTTCCCAGCCTTGCGCCTCGATCACAACAATCAAGCCTAACTAAATGTGTGCCTATTAAGGTACAAGAAAGAACGTTTAGCCTTTGTAAAAGCTTAAGTCCCAAACTACGTGATTATAGTACGCGAAGGGGTCATGACTTCCCGCGTTGGCCACCACTACCAACCAATCCTTTGGGATGCACTTTGGGCATGTGCAAGTCCCCACAAGCTCACCTTGTTTGCCTCCTCTTTTAGGGCCAAGATTTTTCTTAACCCCCACCTAGGACTCCGATTTTGATTTGGGCTTATGCAAGAGAGTTCCATTTGTCCATGCCATTTGACAACCCCTTTTTATCATACTCTTTATGTTCGTGATGCGATCTCTTGGAAGTTTTAAAACTTAGCCTTTATTTCACTTGCAACTTGATGTGGTACATTTGTGTAATTTTCCACCCCACTATAATAAAGGTGATGTCTTCATCATTTCCTTTGCCTCTTTGCCAGTCTATTGTGAAATTCTTCTATGGCTTCTTGGGCATGTTCCATGTTGGACTCATTCACCCAAAATGCCTTTATTGGATGGTATCCTTTCCACTTCACCAAGTATTCCCGCTCTCGCCCCCTTAGTTGCCTTGATTTGAGCACGGCCTCCATTTCAAATTCTAGTTCATTATGAACCAAGTCCGAAGGGCGCCTTGAGTTATGCTCTTGATTGGGCCTTGAGGCATCACGGGCGACTGGCTTCAAAAGCGAAACATGAAATATGAAATGAACCTTAAGATTTTCCAGTAGTTCTAATTTGTAAGTGTCGGGAAACTTTTTTTCCAACGCTTTGAATGGGCCCGCATATGGACCCAAGAACTTGTGGCTCAAACCTTCTAGCGACCGGAAATTCTTGATGTTCAACCACATTTCATCCCCTTTTTCAAAATTCACCTTTCATCGAGACTTGTCTGCAAAGTCCTTGTACCTTTTATGCACCTTCTCAAAATTGGCCTTGGCCATTTCCCACAAGCGTTGCCTCTTTTCATCAAGTTGTGTGACCATGGGTATTTCTTCACTCGCATCAAACCACACACAACAACAAATTCAAGCCAATAGAACTTGGCATGAAAAAATAAGGAAAGTTTTGTATTGGCTTTCTATGAGTGTGTTCGATTCCATGATTATGCATATTCAAGATGCAAAATCACCCAAGCAAGCTTGAAATACATTGATGAAGATGTATAGCATCAATACACAAGCCCGCAAAATGTAGCTCAAGCAAAAGTTACATAATCTACAAAAAAACAAGATGAACATCAATGACTATTTTATAAAGGTGAAAACCCTTGTAGATGTTCTTATATCTGTAGGGGCCCCTGTAGATGATGAAAATTTAGCGGTTGTGACCTTGAATGGACTTGGAAAAAAACTATAGCCAGTTTCATATTTTAATTATAGTTCGAGAAATATTTCCCTATTTCCAAAACTTAATAACACTACTTATAAGTGAAAAGATGAAAATTGTTGGTACTTCATCCAATGGAGGATCACACAAAAATGTTTTCTACTCAAATACTAATAGAGGTAGAGGTAGAGGTGGTAAAACCTCATTTCAAGGTCGACACGGAAACTCGCATGGTGGACATCATCAACATGAAGGCCAACCCCATGGAGATGGACGAGGAAACTTTAGAAGAAGAGGAAGTTGTGGAGGTCGTGATGGAAGTCATTGAGGTCAACAACCAAATAGTGACCCAAATTGCTACTACTATGGAAAACATGGGCTGGCAAAGAACTATTATCAAAAGGAGCATGATGCACGAAATGAAAAGTTGCAACAAGGGAACTATATCAACTAGCAATCAAGGTGATGAGTAATTGTTTATGATGCAACACATGGAAAATTCAATGATAGGAGGTGTATCAGATAATAATGTCTGGTACGTGGATTCTAGAGCTTCAAACCACATGATTAATCATGGATGATGGTTTAAAGATATAAAGGATTTGAAAACACTAGGGCTTGTGAAAACTGGTGATGACATTACACATCCCAAATGACGCATTCCCAACTCCTGGAAGGACTCAAATGTGAGTCCAAGTAGAAGACAACGGAAGAGGAAGGAGTTGGGGCACGCTTTCTAGCTCACAACACTTTGAGGGGCAAAGGGGCTTATTGGAGCTCCGGGATGGGACTAGGAAGAGTTGACAAGCTTCACACACTCACTCACATGGGCCTACACATAACCCACACAAAGTGGTTAGTGCTTAGTTGGAGCACCTTTGGTGCTAGGACGAACCATGGGCAACACGGACACACTAGACTCACCACGGCCCAGACTTGGGGGAAGCCACCACCTTCCCCCCTTATAGTATACTCTCTGGCTGGCCACAAAGCCTACATCCAAGTGGCTTTTCTTTCCCGGGACTCTCGAGTGAGAGTCCCGAAATCGCGCTGGTTGGGACTCTCGGGAATTTGGAACCCTATAACTTTGTGAGCAAACCTCCGATTGAGGTGCAGTCTAAAGCAAATTTGTAACTCTCGTCAAAATCTTTGCAACGATATGTGGCACGCCCTTTGCAACTAAGTAAATCGGGTCGAATCCTAACTTTTTCCAGTTGGAAGTCAAATTGGCAGTTTGACTCCTGACCGTTCTTTTGGTCCTAACTTGTGTTTTAGATGTTCAAATGAACAATGCGAGCCCATTTTAGACATCCACGTTCCAAGATCTTTTCAATGATATAAAGAACGCCACAAGTCATTGAGTTTTGACCCTTGAAATCACAATCTAAAGTTTTGAGAGTCCATCGGGATTCCATTTCCCAAAGTGGGAGTTGGCTTGGGAGTGTGAAGGTTCACTCCTTCATACTCCCTCGCACTTTTTAAACTCCTAGGAGTAAGTGATGTGACTTTCGGGCTTCCTCTTGCCTTGACTTCCTTGGAAGCCTTTTACCTTAGTCACGAGCCCAAAACTAGGGTTGCAACACCAAATTACTTGAAAGATGTACTTCATGTTCCAACCATAATAAAAAAAATTGGTTTCCATAGGGCAAATGGTGGAACAAGGTTTATAGGCAACATTCAACCCAAATGGATGTTTTGTGAAAGACATGAAGAACTAAGGTAAATTAATTGTAAAAGGGGAAAGGAATGGACGAATGTTCACCTTGGATGTGAACATGCTTGAGGTGAATTCCATGTTATTCACACATTGTCGCAACCCTAGCTTTGGGCTCATAATCAAGGCAAAGGGGTTACAAGGTTGAAGGCCAAGAGGAAGCCTAAGAGTCAAGGCAAAGAGGTCGCAAGGATGTGGGCCAAGAAGAAGCTTAGGAATCACATCACATACTCTTAAGAGTGTAAAAAACTGTGAGGGAGTATGAGGGAGTGAACCCTCACACTCCCAAGGCAACTCCCACTTTGGGAAATGGAATCCTTGTGGACTCCTGAAACTTTAGAGAGCAATTTCAGGGGTCAAAACTCAATGGCTTGTGGCGTTCTTCATATCATTAGAAAGCTCTTGGAACATAGATGTCTAAAATGGGCTTGCATTACTCATTTAAACATCTTAAACACAAGTTATGGCCAAATGAAAGGGCAGTTTGACTCTCGACCAAAAAAAGTTGAGAATCGACCCGATTTACTTGACTGCACAAGGTGTGCAACATATTGTTGGAAAGCTTTTGACGAGAGCTATAACTCTTTTTGGAATTGCATCTCGATCCGAGGTTTGCTCGCAAAGTTATGGGGCTCCAAAGTCCCATGAGTCCTAACCGGTGCAATTTCAGGAGTCCCAGGAGAGAAAAGCCATTTGGATGTAGGCTCTGTGGCCAGCCACAAAGTATATATAAGGGGGGAAGGTGGTGGCTTCCCCTAAGTCCGGGCTATGGTGAATTTAGTGTGTCTGTGTTGCCCATGGCTTGTCCTAGCACCAAAGGTGTTCCAACTAAGTACTAACCATTTTGTGTGGGTTGTGTACAGGCCCGTGTGAGTGAATGAAGCTTGTCAACTCTTCCTAGTCCCATCCCGGAGCTCCAACATGCCCCTCTGCCCCTCAAAGTGTTGTGAGCTAGGGAGCATGCCCTGACTCCTTCCTCTTCCGTTGTCCAGGAGTTGGGAGTGCGTCAAAGGGAGTAGTTCTTGAGGAGAAAAAACTAACACATTCAACTATAACATCACCTTACCAACACGTTAATTTCATCAATTGAAGATGCACACAAAACCACTTACACGAAGGGACAGGTTAAGCCTTGAACTTGTTACCTCACCATTAAGAAAAAAATCCAAGACTACTTTCAAATCACTGGTTATCGATTGAACAAAAAATGAAGAATGAACCTATTTAAATGAAATTGGGGGTGGAGGAGGAGAAGAATTTAATGCAACAACTATGCAGGGTAGAATTGAAGAAGAACCTGAAGCCAACCTAGATCAAATGATTGACAACATCCAAATTAAACTTGTTATGTCTGTTGAACTTATAGTATCCATTGCAGAACCTACACAACCTATAGTTGTAGGTATAGAATCATCCCAACCTATAGTTGAACCCGTGCAAATGGAAAACCCATAGTTTTTTAGATTCCAACATGTCCTAGTTTTTAGTCATTTTGCAAAAACTTTGAAACAGATTAATATGTTTTTAAAGCAAGTTGCTCAAAGTGCCACAATTTAGTCAAGGTCATTGCAAGAACTTTCAAAATTTAAGGTTGAATTTGAATAAATAAAATAGAATCTATCTGAAACCCATAACCATTTACATACTTGTAGCTTAAAGCTAAAGACAGTGCAAAAGACTTTGAAGAACCGTGATAAATAATTATGTCACATTCAAAGGACAAATGAATAAGGTCCAACATGACAACAAAAACCTATCCAATAAGTTGAAAGAGGCAAAACAGGTTAGGAAAACTGAGATTTTGCAACAAGAGTATGTTGAGCTTAACTAGCTCAACTGGAAAACCGATAATGATTTAAAGCGTTTCCAAGCTAATTTGGAACGAATGATGCAAGATTATGCCAAAATGGAGGAGTCCAATTTGGAACAACAAGGTATCATAACTAGTTTGGAGCAAACCTATCAAGACCTCATAGAACGACATGTAGTTGCCCACATAGAATTTGAAAGGGAAAAGCAAAGTCGAATTGCCCAAATCCAGGACTGGAAAGGTTAGTATGAAATAACCAAGGTACAATTTAGCAAACATGGTCCTATTCTACCTATTAGGATGAACAACATGTTGAAGGAGTTTGAAGAGTTATTGTTGGACAATACACTACTCAAAGTGCAGAATTAAACCTTTGGAAACATAAATCCCAAGTGGAAGGAGTGGTGGTAAATTGTTCAAGACTTCATGGATGAGCAAATTCATGATAGTATGGAGTTAGTTCGCTCTAATGAGCAAAGTTACAAACTTGAGCTACACACCTACCGAACTGCTTTTCCAGATTTTAAATACAAACCCTTGAGTTTCGTATCTATGGAAATTGGAACTAATAGTAGAGTTCCAATAACACCATTTGTGGTACAACCTATTGCCATTACCAAACTAAGAGGTGGAATAGGTTTAGAAATCATATTCTTAATTATTTAAAAAAAATTATACATGTTCCAGTTACCAATGTTGTTAGTAAATATGTGGAAGATAGTGAAAGATTTAATAAGGAATAGGTTGAGGCTATTAATCTTTCATTCACCATACGAGACAATAAATTAAAACCTTTGGAATTCTTATCTATTAGTTTACCTCTAACCCCACACCAAATAGGTATAAGTTAGGAGGTTACTTTAATCTCAAGTACCTTGCATGTTCTAAAGGTATTCACAACACCCATAGTGACCTTTGAAGACACCTGATCAACAGAAGATTGCAGCACCAACAAATCTTCAAATTTTGAGCCAAGCTAAACTTGTGGAGGAAGTTGGTGTTAAACCTGTTGAAAAAATCATCAATGAACTGGTTATAGAAGGTCAATCTAACCTAAGACTTTGAGCTAACATTTTGAGGACAAAATGTAGATTTCAAAGAAGGATAATGTTACCCAGATCTAGTAACAAATGACCTAATAGGTTGAAAATCTAAACACATTGTTAAACCTAACAAGTGTCTTAACCTATTATTTAACCTAACCTATAATATTGACCTAACCAGTTATTGAACATGGTGGGTAAAGTTATATTGGGTAAAAAAAATAGGTTGACATATTGGTCGACAAGAGATGTGTAAAACCTATACTTAGCAGAACCAATAGTTGAATAGGTGGTTAAATAAGGTGTAGTTTTTTTAAATTTTGGATTATTAGTTTAGGTATTGGCTAATGATTGTTTATAATAATATGATTGTTGTATTTTGAAATAGCTAATATAAGACTTGGAGGATAGACCTGTTGAAGAGCTTTTAGATTTCATTTTTTATTGTGTTTCGACCTTCATTTATGGAACATGAATCATTTTTCTTTTAGCCAACCTCCAAGTTTTGAATAATTTGTGTACGTGCTAATTTAGGATTTGTAAGTAATTTAAGTTTTGTTAATGTTTTGCATGTACATATTGTTGTTATAGAAACTTGTTGCTGAGAAATTCAAAAGTATAATAACTTTGATGGGAATATAAAAACCCGTTAACAATTCTCAATAAACAATAGAGTTGCTAAGGAAGCTACAACAACAACATAAGAGACAAAAGGATAAGTCAATATCTCCTAAGTATGATCCAAGACCATAGATTCTCCAAAGCAAGAGCAAAAATCAAATGGGCAGGGACACCAGAGATGGCCCAAGAAAGAGCCATAATCTCATGCCTAACATGCAACAAATGAAGAGATGCAAGACCTGGACCTAAATCCATCATAAATACAACAATTTGTTCCAACACCATAGAATAATGAAGGTATGTTACCTTCAAGACCAAGTTCTGCAACAAGAACAAATATATTTGGAGAAATTTAAACTGCACATAGAAATTTAAATTCTTTAGGTGCAAATTCCAAAGGACTAACTTTTAGGTTTCATACAGTAGCATTTATGCAAGGGCTAGAAGAAGACTTGGATAAACATAAAATAATTGTTAGTATGTTTCAACAAGTACGTAGTAGAGTATAATGTAATAATGACTAATATTTTGCTTAGACTTTTTGATTTGGAAATAAAAAATAAATAGAGCATAGAGGAAAAGGATAGATCTATTCAAAATCTACAAGGGGCTTTGGAGAAGGAGCAAAAGCTCAAAACAAAGTTACAAATCAAGAATAATGAAAATAGTGAAGTATTGGCGGAATTGTAAACAACCAAACAAGATATTAACAACATGGAGAACACAAGAATATAAAGGAAAGAAAGAGTACAAGAATATGGAGCAAATTCTCTTAAAGCGGTAAAAGGAGCTAGAGGAGCTTAGATTGGACATTGGTAATGTATATCAAGCCAAAAATGAAATACAAAAGCAATCTGACTAGAGACAAGCAAATATGGACAAAAATTTGCAAAGTTAAATGGATTTTAATGAAAAGTTGCAAAAACTTATAGAGGAGGCCCAAGGAATCAAACCTTTCAATTATGATAATGTTTTCAGAGAAAATAATGAACCCGAGAAGCAGCATACTTTACTTCATGTAAAATTCAAGGCATTGACAATGGAGGAAAATGATGCAAATTTGTGGCGGGATGTAATGTAGGATATAATCCAGAAAGATATTGGAAAGGTCTATAAAAGGTATGAGAGAAATGAAAAGCTATACACACTACTAGAAATTTCGTCTTTTGTAACTTATCTTATGCAACTAAAAAATCTCACATGCAACTATTTTGGAGTTGCATGCGACATTTTTTAGTTGCATAAGACAAGTTGCAAAAGACAAAATTTCTAGTAATGACATGCATTAGATATTTTTTGATAAAAAAGGTCATACCATCATTTCAATATGAACCTTTAATCGTCATTCAAGAACTAAAAACCTCATACGAGGAAAAAGAGAGAGGAAATATTAATGTTGCAAGACCATTAAACACAAGAATAAAAAGGGAGGAACCAACTCCTTTTATTTTTTATTTTGCTATTATTCTTCCTTAACAATTCAATTGTTTGTTGAAGATCAATATTGCCTTTCATTGTAATATCCTCTTGTTTTCTCTGCTTCTTCTATAGAATCTCTCTCTCGTCATCATCATTAAACTAAGACATCACAATTGCTCTTTTAGTTGTATTAGTCTCTAGTTGTTTCTCATTTAAAAAAAAGATTATGTAGGGTTCAGAGGCCTTTTGTTTTTAATGAACCTCTCCTTCAAACTATCTCTTCTTTTGTCCTCTTGAGGCTGCTTTGCTTGTTTTTTCATGTCTTATGATTATGCTCCATCTAATGGAAACCACTTTTAGAACAAAATTTGAAAGACTATGGCAAAATGGCATATCCTTTTTGGGTTTTCTTTTGGTTGTTCCTTCAATCATATTTTTTTGACACTTCTCCCATTTAATCGATTATTTAACCAATTGAAAATATATGATTGCAACCCAATTAACAAACTCTCCATGATCTATTATAGAGATCATCATAGTAGACTTATTGTTAAAATATTACACCTTATCCTTTTGGTAAATAATTGACAGAATGGCAACAATTCTATTAGCATATTCTAACCTCATCTTTTTCACAACCCACCTGACGCACTCCCAACTCTTGAAAGGACTCAAGTGTGAGTCCAAGTAAAAAACAACGGAAGAAGGAGGAGTTGGGACACGTTCCCTAGCTCACAATACTTTGAGGGTTAGAAGGGCATGTTGGAGCTTCGGGATGGGACTAGGAAGTGTAGACAAGCTTCACTCACTCACATGGGCCTATGCACAACCCACACAAAGTGGTTAATGCATAGTTGGAGCACTTCATCACAAAGTGGGGACCCCTTTGTATTAGTGCTATTTAAATGTTTTCACAATACTTTTACAAGATGTCCAAGGTTTAGTGCTTTGTTCGTGTAAAATAGGCATTAAAACAATTTAGATTGTATTGATTTAATTTTGGTATTGTTTCAATGACAATTGATGTAGCATCATATTTGCATTATATTTATGTTATTTGACATGTTGTATTCACATTATGTCCATATTGTAATGATATTGCATTAGTATTGTGATTGTATTGAATATGCATTTTTAATTATAAAGGATACAATGTTGTTACAATATGGTTACAAACTCTATTATTATATTGATTCTATATTGTGTTCATGTTGTCTATATTTTGTATTTCTGTTGTACTAATGTTTTTTCAACATTGTATTTGCATTGCATGTGCATTGTTGAACATAGGGGATGCAATGTTGCAACAACATAGCTACAAACTAGA
>Ga0116231_10003704_pt1 | contig 31508 bp, 29 predicted proteins | sample S1TSphgellanicum_2_FD_89695 | JGI IMG/M metagenome (GOLD analysis project Ga0116231, IMG submission 89695) | Host-associated microbial communities from peat moss isolated from Minnesota, USA - S1T2_Fd - Sphagnum magellanicum MG | ecosystem: Host-associated > Plants > Peat moss > Unclassified... | reverse complement strand
TTAGAGCATTAGCAACAGGAACAAGAGCGGAATAATTATTACTAAAACTAGCGCCAATGGGCCCCCCACCCCCCCTCCCCCCCCCCCCCGCCCTCACAAAAGATCACCCCTATTCCTAACTACCCATCATGGGAATTTGAATCAACCATAGCAGAACTACCACAACTGGCAGGAACATGGCTACAGCAGACCGTCCAAATAAAGGTATAATAATAAGTAGATGGTGATTGTGCCCAACTAACTAATCTTACAAGCTCACCAACAAAGAACCTCTTTGAGGTACTGGGACAGAAATCTGTTTGTACAGCAAATGGAAAAGAATTGCATGATCAACTCAAAAAAATTAGTACAAATAATACTTAATGGGATCACATAATTTAGATCATCTTTCAAGTTCAAATCAACCCCTAGACCGACACAACATTAATATTCTCATCTAATAATTGGTGGCGTGGGAAGCCTGGTCCATTTAGTAAGAACCCACCAGATGGATCAAGTAGGTGAAATTAACTGGTCAAAAGTTGAGCATTCGAATCACTATGGACCAAAGCAAAAAGTATTGCATTGTGAGAGTGTATGCAAGTTTGTGGTCATGGTGAGAATGCATCAGATTCCTTGTCGTCGTTTGCCTATGGATTGTGTATATGGAGCTTCTAGTTGAGCATGTGCAGAGCTGACAGGCACTGCAAGGACTCAAATGGTAAACTTTGTTTGTTGGAACTTGTCAGTGAATACTGGGGTTCCTTTCTATGTCTTGTTCCCATATCAAAGGACAACAATGGTGGGCTTTTGGAATTGGATTGGAAGGCTTTTCTTGACTGCTTTTACGAATCAGTCATGGGAGAGCCTCAGCTAGTTTCAGGCAACGTGTTTTTTCAACCACTCTATAATATGGCATTTCCTGAAAGGTACTTTGGACACTTCCCCAAAGGTTTTTTGGTGGTTACAAGTTGTGGCCTCTCATTGAAATAAAGTAAGGAACTTCCCAAGCTCATGGAGGCATAGTTTATTTGGTAAGGTAAGGGTAAGAATGGGGACGTTATTGAAATATGGCTCCCACCCTAAGTGGCAACTAAGTACAGGCACCAAATTCTGGTAACACACTCCAATCCAACAAGGGCCTTGTCACACAGAAAGGCTTGTCAAAATTTTACTTCCACATTTAATGTCAAATAATCAAGAAAATGGGCAAGCCCTTGTGTGAGGTAAAAGCCAGAATAGAATCCATAATGTGTCTACTTTAGCGATAAATCTAATAAGTTTCATGTGTTGCTAGGTGCTATGAAATTAACCTGGTATGTGTACTACAAGGAGGACCCTTATATCTGCATATCCATTGAAGCTTTATCTTTGGTCACAGAACTGGACCCCCTCCCAGTTTCATGGAGTCCAGCTCCAGGCCCCAGGAGCTAACAGTGCAACTTTGTGGATTAGAGAACCAGGGGCTGCTGCTGGGTCTGAAATTTGTCTAGAAGAATTCCAGAATGCAGGTCTAGTGTAAGTAGGGAGAACAAACAGCTGACAAAAATCCTATTCAAAAGGGTGCATTGTCTGGACAAAGTTAAGTTTACATATTTTGAATGAAGCATGAAGCACACGCAGTCTGGGTACATAACAAGGGTCTTCCCCTTTAGAGCAGCTCCCTGGGTGTGGAACCAGGAACCCTAAACCTCAAAAGAATACAAATGCATTAGTTGTTGTAGTTTTTTCTTCCAAATTTTACTGTGTGATGAGTTTTCAGGAGGGATACCGCAGTAGTCTAGCAGGTTCAGCACTTTGATGCCAAATGTTGAATATAATTTCTTGGCAGATTTTGGCATAATCATTCAGAAATTATTAAGGTGTACATTTAACTTGTTAGGTACACCTTAATAATTTCTCAAAAGTTCTGAATTTTTTGTTCTCCAAATTATTTACGTCTGAACTTGTCAGGTGACTATGGTATACATATTTCAAATACTTTGACACTAGTTGGAGCTAATGTAATGGAGATCCTCTTCTGGAAATAGGTGTCACACTTTTTCAGAAGGGGTATTAACCCAGGCCAAAAATGATGATGAACTGGTTAAGGAACACAAAATAAGAACTATTTCAGCTTTTTAGGTGTGTTCAATTCTTCTTTGCAGCATGATGTGTTCCAGGGTTTTTGTTTTCATTTTTTTGACATAGCTGAAGTGGCAATCATCCAAAAGACAGTTTAGCCAAATTTGGCTATAAATAATAGGATATGAAAGTAAAGTAGTTTCAGCATCCTTCACATTTTTGGCTAGAACCCAATAGAGGAATCTGGTGAATTTGCTTTTTTAAGTTTTTCCCCCAAATTAGTTTAGCTCATTCCAACCATGCAATCACAATGGATGCAAGTGTGAGAGAGAAAGGACTCTAGGGACCTACCTGTAGATCAATTGGTTTCTCTTAAGAACATCACTAATCTGGTGGATAGATCAGCTCACCTGACATCTTCTGTTACTCTCTGGATTACAAATGAAAGACTAACAATCTAGGCCAAAGACCAGGGGCTTGTTTTAGAGTTCTCTGCATCAGGGACAACTCAAAACAGAAACTCTGGCCATAGTTCCGTGTACTACCTTGGCATCTTCTGCACAAATTATATTATTTTTTAGAAATTCCAAACTTTTCCAAAATCTTTCTCTCAAAAAGAAAATAAAAATTGTGAAGGAAAATGACGAATAATTGAAATATTTTACAATATATGTTTTTCAAATTGGAATCTTCAAAATTAATTAATTATTTAGCAGACGTGTGCTGAAGTTCTATGGTACTTCAGGAATAAGGAACTTAAACAGAATATACCAGGGATATCGCAATCACACATGTATTTGGACTGTGGTACCCTTGTTGAGAACCTCCACCGACAGCAGTAAAATGGCTGTAGACAACATTTTGGATGAAGTACAGACTTTATATATGGTAAAACTGAGCTTGGATCTCTACATATGCACATGACACAAAAACTCTAAAGGGATGGTAAAGGAAATTGATGAATTTTGATTGGCCCAGGTGGTGGTATTTAAATAGTCTCTCTAGTTTTACTATATAATTCTTACTTATTATGGGTGGCCATAAGAAAACAATTAACACTCTATGTTGGATGTGATAACCACAGATAGAGGCCAAAATTACAGAGGTGTGGGTCGAGATGCTGTCACACACTCTGCAAGCAACATCACGAGTGCTGTGTCTGTTGCTTAAACTCAAGTTAGATCAGAGCTGTTGGTGGTGGTGACTGGTCATCTGACATTGTTGTCTGTAAGTATGTATGCAGTCTATAGAGTTTGCTTTCAAGTGCTGTAGTCGGACATCCATGGCAGTCTGAGATGGCTGCCATGCCACAGTTCTGATGATTGTGCACCAATATTTAGAATAGCAGCATCTTCTTAAAGAGAACAAGCTTGTCACGGTCTGTAGGTAGCTCATGTTGCAATTGATGATTGATTATCCAAGTATGGAGTCTTTCCATGTTCATAAAAGGTGAAAATGTTTCTAGGGTTCCATGAAATGCCCGATTGAATTATGGCTATCATATCATGTTTAGGCAAGTTTGTACCAACCTAAATCCCAAGAGTGGTGTAGAGATTTGTAGCACTTGATGGCTTACAAGCTATATCATGGCCAACTCATTCCACATCAGGAATGTCCATGCATACGCAATAATTTAGCAGGTTTGGCACTAAATAATTAAAAATTCAGTACTTTTGAGAAATTATTATGACATACTTAATCAATAAAAGATACACCTTAATAATTTCTTAATGGTTATACCGGAATCTTAGGAGAAAATATGTTAAATACTCAGTCAAAGTGCCAAACCTACTAGGCTATTACAGTACTCAACCTTATAGTAGCTCTAGTACATGATTTTGAAAGAATCAATTTCTACAATTAGGGTGCGAGAAAATTTACAAGATTAAGAAGATGGATTTTTGGAGTGAGGAAACCCTCAGAAAACTAGGACATCAGGACCAGTGTTATTTCAGCTTTTTAATTGCACCAAATTTTCTTTTTTTAATTCCATGGAACTGGTTACAAAGGATTTTTCTTAAAAAAAAGCACCAAAGTTGCCAGATTTTAAGGGAAATTTTTCTGAAACCACAATATTTAAACAATAGGCTCTAGCTGGTCCCCAAAAAATAGCAGAATTCTTAAATTTTTTTACTTTTCTCTATGACCTGTAGCCAAATTTGGGTAATTCTTCTTGTGGACGAGTGCCAATGTGGCTACCTCACAAATTTGAAAAAAGAAACCCTGGTCAGGAGTTTTCTAGGCTCAGCTGGCCCATAACCCAAAACATTCCTGTATGACACACCTGCTAATAGTTAGCTCCATGGGTGGTTTGCTTTCTCCTGTTAGAAGAAATCTGGGTTGTGGAATAGAAAGGAGTTGTTGGCTGCTGGTGAGTTCTACTTAGTAGGGAGAACTTCTTGATCTTTGACAGAAAAATTGGAAATGATTCACAAACTAGTTCCTTAACCCCAATGTACAGAGCCAGATAATTCAGTTCCGTTTATTTGTATTAGATGAGCCAATACCTAATGCTAAGTTGTCATTTTAATGTAATATATGCCACAATAAACATCACATATTGTACATTATAATTGATGAAACACATGTGTTATGAGCCTTAGCTCTTTGTGTAAAAAAAAAACCACATTGTTTTTGAATGACACACTTTGTGGACCCAATTTGTAAGAGACACATCTCTCACTTAAGGTTACATCAAAAAACTTTGCTTCCATGTCCATTTGGTGAACATGAATGACATTGTACAATGCTACAAATGCAATCATTGTTATTTTAGAGATGCAGTTTCAATAACAAGTGAAAATGTTTCTACATTAATCGATTCCTTTGAATTTGAAAAACCACAAGCAACCAATTGAACTTGTATCAAAATCTGACATCATTAAAGTGATACTTCCTTTTCAAGATTTAAGTTTACAAGATAGAAAATAGTTTTGTGAAAATTTTGCTATTTGAAAGTAAATCAAATGTATATCAAAAAGTGAAACATAAACTTTTGTGTGGATACACTTTAACACAAAATGTTCAATGAAATAAGTATATAATAGATTGAGATATAACAATCATTGTATTCTTGAAAGGCATCATCGAATAGATATTCTACTTTTTTTTGTTAGATATACTTCACATATAATTTGCAAAAGGTTGCACTACAAAGATTAAATTTCAGAACTATTTGCAGTTGGGTGCATTCACAATTGGGATACACAAAAGATTATGTTATGACAAAATCATCTTAAATTTCAACTTTAATTGATTATTATGGACTTGTATAACTTACAACTTATGGGGATTTTTATTATTTCAGCATATATGAATGTACCTTATTATCATATGGTTTTTTTAATCATAAATTTTGATGATTAAAAAATAAAATTAAGTATCTTGGAACATGGTTCAAAAACCATGTCCCACTACAATATTTTATCAAAAAAGAATTAACAAGAATAAAATTGCTTCATATTTTAACCATAAATAGAATAAAGTAGGTTCAACATGATGGCACAAAATTTTAATATTATAAACATCAAGTTTTGTGAAATTAATGCTAGAATTTTTAATTCTTTTCATAAAAAAGTTGCATCAATAAGGATAGTTATGTGAATTTTTTAAATAATTAGGTTACATTTCAAAATTTTGGAAAGAAATATGGGAGACTTGAATACAAAAAAAACACATTACTTGATGTTTTTAGTAAAACTTTGCTACTCTAAACGAGACACTATCATTTTGAAAATGTTTTAAAATCTTATAATTTTTTATTGGTTTATTCTTTAACAAAACGTTCAAAATTTGTTCAATTATTTTTTATCAATCATTTTTTCACTTATTTGTTGAAGGAAAGAAATATCCATCCTTCATTGTCTAGCATCTCAAAACATTCATTTCACCTAAAGACATAGAAAACAAGATAGGATTAAATCATGGTTCCTATTGTCATAAACCAACTATGAAATTTGCATTCAATTCAAGAAGCAAGATTTTTAAAACTTATGAAATGATGAGCAATCATCATGAACAAAGGTGATTGGCCAATATTCAAATCAATGTACATTAATGAAAAAATGTTTTATCTTTGATCATCCAGTTAATTAAGCCATTCAATGTCAGACAATTTTATGATAGGTTTTGTTGTTACTTTACATCGAACCCTAACAAAGTAATTTCATTGACTAATTTATTGTGTTTCCATCCCATTGTGTATTTATAAAACTGGATAAAATTACTAAAAACATAATCACCATGCCATTTTTGTTATCATGCATTTGATTTTCAACAAGAGCTTCATAAGCTTGCAACATATCAAACACATCCCACTTTCTCTCAAGGAAATAGACTAGCAAGTGAATTATGAATAATCATCTATGAACATTGCAAAACTTAGTCATATCCACATATAGTTTTGTTTACCTAAGACCACAAATGTTCTGAGATATGAATTCTAACACAACTTTCACTCAAGAACAACTTCCATAAGAAAATAGAATTTGATGCAACAACTCAACCTTCACAAAGTGCAAAGATTTGGAATAGTTGTTGGAAATCATTATTAATTCTAATCATCATGTTTTCTTGTTTTATTTGGTGCATACTATAAATGTTCAAGTGACCTAGCAATGATGTCACTTGATGTTGTTTGCAATAGCATTATTGCTAATACTTATGTTGGCATGCATTGGGGAGACAAAGACCTCACTTTATTACATTACAAGGTTATTCTTTTAACTCTTGTTGTTGTCTTCATCGTGTAGTGATCTTGGAAAAAAATCTATCATGTTGCCCCATCTCGATGCCTTGCATATTCAAAAAAGTGAAATGTCGAATTGTAAAATATTGTTACTTTTCTTGCCAAGCGTAAATACTCTCGAGGCCATTATTCTCATAAAGCCTTGCCCCAGACCTTTACAAAGCATAAAAACCACATGCACTTTTCTTCTTTTTTAATTTCCATGATACCCAGTGGGTACCTGCTGAATATCAAAAGAAAACCAGTCACAAGCTTTTCAAATACAGAATGCATTTTAAGGCAGACAATTACATTTTCATAAAGCCCACCAGCTTTTTATGCCAGGTAGGGCACTCTCCAGGTATACTACAAAAACCAGCACAAGTTTTTATGCTCTACTTAATCAAACATAAGAGCAAAGAACGCCACAGAGCTGCCAGAGTTTTCAATGATAAATTGGACACTTTCTGCTGAGCAAAGAATGACGCAGAGCTGCTAGTGTCTTCAAAGATAAATTGGACACTTTCTCAGTTCCTGTGAAGGTGTTTTCTCCTTTGTGGTCCATTGCTTCATACCAATACACATTCCTTTGATTTACATCACACCCAGAAATAACACAACTTAATTCAGTGTCAATGTTCATAGCATTCGTACACAATTTTGGAACCGGAGAACACATCCTTACAAGGCAGATTGTGCCCTAGGGGGCATGTTCCCCTGCCATAATGGATCGCAGGTAGGTATGAAATAACAGTAGAGGTAGGTATGAAATGAGAGAATCAGCCATGGCATACATACGAAACAATTGAATTAGCCACCACTGCCAATTCTGGCACCTACAACACCTGTAAACCCCACATAACAGCTACCTATGAACCTTTGTATGCACAGAAACTGAATCAGCTCAGAAGTATCCATTCCTAAGCTATACATTCTCAGAAGTTCAAGACCATCACTATAACTTCAAGCAATTAATTTCTACATTTAGTCCCTTGTTTGGAACATGATATGAATCACCTTTGATTCGCACAATTCTAACCCCCAGCAGAGCATACAATCTGGACGCACAAAATTGACAGAATTTTTCATTGTATTCTAAAGCTTGTTATTGCCAAGGACAGCAGCAAGGCCCCCAATTGTAGCTGCAAATTACCATCCTGGTACTTCGTGCTTTGAGTATGGCAACAAAAAAAATATCATCCTTGAAAAGACTGAAAATCAAGGACTTCTTACTCCAAACACAAGTGTGTTTATCAATACTAATGACTCTGCATGCTCTTTGGGAAGGAAAGCTGTGAGAAGGGTAAAATCAATCCCCATAATGCATTAGGAATAAATATCAACAAGAATCACAAAGTGGATTATCTTGACTTTGGCTTTATGAGCCCCAAGCCTCCCATGAAAGGCCTGAGCACATCAGGAATGACAACAGAACCATCTTCTTGTTGATTGTTCTCCAGAATTGCTATTATCATGCGTGGCACTGCACATGCTGTTGCATTGAGAGTGTGTACAAACTGTAGGGGAGGCAAAGTTGTCTTCACCTTTTTGGACTTAGGTGGTTGCTGGGCTGCAGCAACAGCAGGTGTGGCTGGGCGATACCGGATGTTGAGACGCCGGCTTTGATAATCTGTACAGTTTGATGCACTTGATATCTGCATCACAGTTTGGCAACTTCAAGTCTGCTATTGCTGCTCACAAACTCTAAATTGAGACACAGCAATTGTGAGCTTATTCAGTTGCAACTCACATCCAATTTCAACACAGCAACAACCCAGACATGGAGAGAAGAGAAACAATGCATAGGCATGTCAAAAACCACAATGCAAGGAGAGTTTGGGTCTGGAACTACATACCTCCCCGTAGCGACATAGACCAGGCATCCAAGCTTCAATATCAAACTTCCGATATGCTGGAGCACCAAGATCCTCTGAGGACATGTCCAGTGTTCTGCAACAACTCAACACCAAACATTCACTGCTATAAGAGAGTATATGACCAACTGCAGTGTTCTAGAAGATGCATCCAGCAGCATGAGATTCTCACCCAAAAGTATTTTGCCTGCAATTAGAAAAGCATCTCACAAATGAAGAGAAATGTTCAAGGAAGTAGAGGGTTAGACTAGAGACTCTGATGGAGAATGGTCTTACTTATAATGTAGACCCAGGGAGGTGTAGAGCTCCTCTTCAATTGAAATAAGCTCCTCATGTAGGATATCACTATCCTCAGGTCGGCTTATCACAAACATCTCCAGTTTGCTAAACTGATGCACTCGGTACAAACCCCTGTCATCCCCACATTGACCCCACTGCAACAAATTCATGACATGAAGAGGTGTTGTACAATAAGCAATGCATTTGCTTAAAGAATGCCAAAGGACACTCTAACTCTATTGAATTGTGAAGCAAGCAAGGACTAACCTGGTTGCAGCACCTGCAGCACCGGCTTCTGTTCGAAAACAATGTGAAAATGCAACAAGTTTCAATGGTAATGATGCCTCTGGTAACATACTGTCCATATACATCCCACCAACAGGAATCTCTGCAGTGCCTGCCAGACAAAGATCGGTTCCCTCTACTGAATATACCTGCAATGAACAGCACCCGCACCTGAGTTTTGATAAGCCAGATTATACTCGAGACCTAGCAATTTGCAGAGTATGAAAGCACATGGGTTTGTAATGGTAAATGAAGAGAGGGAGAAACCTGGGTGTTTTGGCCACGGGGTTGGAATCCACATTTCTCAACAACTGTGGAGCGCACAAGGTCTGGAGTACTCAAAGGCACAAAACCCTTTGACAGCAGCTGAGAAAGCGTCCAGTTTATGAGTGCCAACTCCAACAGCACTGCCTCATTCTTGAGATAATAAAACTTTGTTCCACTCACCTGTTACATCCTGGCTGTACTGATCAGAGGTAGTTCAAAACAACTTGACAGACTGCTGAGTCCCAAAATAAAAGTCTCTAGGCTTGATGTACCACATCCTTTATGTCATTCAGCTGGATTCAAAAGGGTGTGGCCATGCAGAACAAACCTCAGATGCAGCTTCAAAGTCAAAGAGATCAAGAGCAAGCCCCAACTCCACATGGTCCTTCACAGGAAATGTGAACTCCCGTTGCCTGCCAACCTGTCCCCTTTGTTTCAACTTCACTTTTACAGCCCCTCTCTTGAAGACCATAAAAACCACTCCTGCTGGAACATACAGAGACATTGAAGATGTGTGAGATTGATGAAGTTACCTCTTTACGAATGGAAGCAACATCCTCAGAGCCAATAGGTACAGAAGGATGTGTCATGTTAGGAATTCGCTGCCCCTCCTGTTGCAACCTCTCTGACAGCACTGCTAGCTTTCCCTCTAACTCTGCCACCTGCTCCTTCAGCTGCTTGCCTACAACAAATCCATTAATCCATTCCAACACTCATCATTCAATAACAAAACCTAATTTTCTCGGCTTTGTAAATGCAACAAAAAAGAAAGCATTAAAACCTAATTTTCTCTGCTTTATATATGCAACAAAAAGAAAGCACTAGAACCTAATTTTCTCTGCTTTGTGAATGCAACAAAAAAGAAAGCACTAAAACCTAATTTCCTCTGCTTTGTGAATGCAACAAAAAAGAAAGCACTAAAACCTAATTTCCTCAGCTTTGTGAATGCAACAAAAAAGAAATTCCTAAAAAATAATTTTCTCTGCTTTGTGAATGTAACGTAAAAGAAAGCACTCTCTTCTTCTTTGCTACAGTTGACAAATTGAGAGATGAAAACCTTGTTCTATGAGCTCCTCACGACGAGCCAAATCGAGCTTGCCCTTCATTGCACTAGCCACAGCATTCCTTTCAGCCCGCAACTTGTCTATCTCCTGCATACTTTCAATCCAAACTGGGACATAAACCACAAAGAAATTACCAAAAGCTTCAGACTACACAAAGAAAACACACACGCGAAACTGAAAGCCTTCGAGAGAGGGAGATCAAAAGCTCGACGTTACCTGAGACAAGGACACAGATTGCTCATACAGTCGCACAACTTGTTCTACATCCCCGGACGAGTTGCGATTGCGGATGTTAGCAGCAACAGCTTCCTTATTTTCGCGAATCCACTTGAAATCAATGCTTGCTCGCCATGTTGTTGGCTTTGAAAAACTGACCTCCTTATCGTCCTCCTCCCCTTGACTCTCTACCAAGAAGCTTGGTGACGATAGTAAAACCGACTTGCCTTCTATTTGTTCTGATACAACAAAGTCGCTGCCAAGGTTGTTGTTGCTGGACGCAAGAGATGATGATGCCACTGCCATTCCCTGTCTCCGGCTGCCATGAGACTTCCATGTCGTTCTCTTCTTCTCACTACAATTGTTGCCGATCATTACTGCACTCCATAGCTTTGGCGCAATTGAGTTCAGCAGACGCCGCGAAGAGTAAGACGGAGATGGAGCTCGGTGCAAGACTGTAGAGAAAGCAAAGAGAGCTTGCATTGTGTTGATTCCTGTTGACGCCATAGCCGTCGCTCCTCTCCTCCGCCAGCAAAGAAGCGCAGCAAGAACAGCCACAAAATCCCGCAGGTCCCAAAAGCCCTTGAAGTCCGGAAATGGCAGATTATGACAGCTTTCTTCGCCACATTATAAGACATAATCTTCTGACAATGATCATACCTGTCTCCTCCTCCAGCAAATGTCTGGGATGGCAGATTATGTCATTTTTCTTCACAACATTATATGACATAATCTTCTAATCATCATCATATAGGTCTCCTCTGCCAGCAAAGGATGCAACAAAAACAGCCACAAAGATCCCACACATCCTAAAAGCCCATAATGTCTGGGATGGCAGATTATGTTATTTTTCTTCACCGCATTACATAATGGGCCAGGGGCTTGGCCATTCCATGGTACATTTTGGTCACTATTATGAACAAGTGTACGATCATCACCAGAAGGTTATGTCATATAATGTGGTCAAGAAAATGACATAATCGGTGGAATGGTCAAGCCCCTTGCACATTATGTTCGGGTAATGTGCCAGAGAAGCCAATTATGTTGCCTTACACAACATAATGGACAGGGACTTGGCCATTCCATAATCCCTTAAGGTCTGGGGTGGCAGATTATGTCATTTTCTTGACCCCATTATTTGACATAATCTTCCGGTGATGATCATATACTAGTAACTATGACCAAAATGTTGTTGTCGAACATGAATTTCTTTTATAATCGTTGAATCTGTCACCCCAAACTAAAATGTGTTGAGCACAGAATTCTTTTTTCAACCGTCTGAATCTGCCACTCCAGAGCTTACATTATGGAATGGCCGTGCCCTTGCCTGTAATGTTGGTTGTATCACTTGGTACCTCAGCCAACATAATGGGCACGGGCTTGACCATTCCACATTACATAAAACCCTCCTGAAAACAGAAGACATCCCTAACTGTTAACATCTGCACATTCTGGCTCAGAATGCTTGTAAATGTCGTGAATATTATTATGTAAGCCTCTTGTCACCAACTTGTGATAGCATTTTTCATTTCATTTTTTTCCTTCTTTTTTGTTGAACTTCAAGTACTTTTCCTTTTTTTTCTTTTTCATTTCATTTAACTGTTATTTCTTCCTTTTTCGCATTCCATTTAGTTTCTATTTTCTCTTTTTTCAATTTCAATAAGTTTTTTGTTATGTCTTTTTTCATTTCTTTTTTTTTCTTTGTTGATTCCATTTATTTGTCGTTTTTTGTATTTTTTATTTTCTATGTTTCATTATGAACTATGTAATGGAGATGGAAATATTTTTGACAAGTTAGGGGAATTTTCATATCATGTCTTGAGGACATGATTTAAGCTTTAAACCAATTTCAAAGAATCAAATCTAAGAAAATTGGAGAAGAGAAAAAGAAACTTTCAATTTGTCACCTAGATTTGGTTGGGTTGAGTAGTATTTCAACTTTTTTTTTTCCCCATACACTTTTAATACAATTTAGGGGCAAAACATTTTTAAATCTCAATCACGTTTTAAGGACATAGGACATGATTGAAGCTTTAAAACTATCCCCAAGAATCAAACCCAAAAACTTAAAGAGATTGGTGAACAAGAAAACAAAACTCTTTCAATTGGCAATGTAGGTTATGGGTTATGACCTCTTTATGAAAGTTATCACATTCTACCCACCATCATTGCATGTGAGATTGAATCAACATATGCGTGCTTGGAGCCATACATATTTATGTACATCTTAAGAATGTATTCCAAAATGGTTATTTTGTAATTTTTAACCTAGTATTAAACATAATTCCCAACTAAAAAACCCTTGCCATAGAAAATAATATTCAATTATTACAATGCAATAATGCTCTACAAAATTGTTCTAAAGTGTGATAATGCAATTGGATTTTCATGTTTTTATGGTTCATGGGAGATTTCATTATGCAAGTTGACAAAATGAAAAAAAAAACATATGAACTTACACACATACAAAACCATACAAAGAAATAAACAAAAAAGGTATCTAATGTCAAATTCTTTGTGCCTCTTAAAAGAAATCTCCAAACCAATGAAAATGACAAAACAAATAACAACCTTCAACCTTTGAACTAAAAGGAGATGGTTCTCTTGAATCCCTAATCCAACCTTCCAAATATGATTGCCCAACATGTTATATATTTTATTAAAACATCAAGTTACTTTTTCATGGGAAACAAAACTAGTTGACAATTACATAATATATTTCTCTTTTTGAACAACAAAAAAAATATTTATTTGAAACAATAATACCCAGAAATTGAAATATAGATTTTTCAAAACTTCAAAGAAGATAATTATGAATATTATTCATCCTTCACAAAAATCTGTGCAAAAATGATATTAATATAAAGAAAATTAGTGATCAAATCCCCCTTCCATGTCTAGGAATTGGACTTCTACTTGAACAATATAATTTCTTTGTGGAGTAGTGCTTTAAGTAAGTGGATGTGAAAACCTTTATTGTATTCGTGATCATGTTTTACACACATATCAAGTTATATTTTGAAAATCCTACATGGCATTTTCTCATTGATTGATACATACAAAGAACACAGCTTTTGCCAATCCATTACAACATGAATCCAAGCATTAATGTTTTTATGATTTACAAAATTAATCTTTTAATGTAGTGCATTTTCACATAGAACATTATTTGTTCATGCATAATAATTATTTCTCCTAGAGAAGTTAAGTTAGACGTTCAATTGTATGCCATATCTCAATCACAAAATTTTAAACAATTCATTGCATGTAGTTTCTAAACATCATATCTTAATTGGATGATGGTGACAAGATTAGGTACAATATGATCACATGTTTGGGCACCTCACACCATAACCCTAAAAAAGGTCTTGTTGATATTGAAATGTGAATGTCTTGGATGATACTTTCCATATGGGATAATTGGAATTCGTTTATAGCTCAAGGTTGAATTTTAGGTTTTAAGGGTTTTGGTGTGTGAATATTATAAACTATATTATTTACAATTTTTTTTAAAAAAATGTTTAGGGTCATAGTTGATTATCGAATTCATATGCAGACTAACATCAAGGTGTTGGCACCAACAAATTGTTTGAAACCTGCCACAAAACACAATAGACATACAATATTATGGGCAGGTCTTAGGTCTTAAAATCCAAATGGCTTTTTGGGCAAACCACAAAAGAATATGGGTTCAAAGAAATTCTTTGACAGCCTTATACTGCCCCCATACCCTAGACGTCAGGGCTACAAGGGTGGGGGACATCATCCCTGCTCACAGTAGGTGTCAATTAGTTAGTTGATCTGCCTTTAATGTAAGGTCTAGTAAGGTTCCTCTTTTTTTAAGGATCCTTCCACATAAGGTGTTGTACATAAGGTCCTTTGAGGTGACCAGATCAATGAAATGTCACATAAAGCATTGGGTGGACTTTCTCCTTTGCAAAGGGTAGGTATCGTAGTACCTTTTCAAGTTCGGCACAAATCAAATTATTTTCAAATTTGTTGAATTTTTTGGATATTAATAGTTTGTTACGACAAAAACTTTGAAAACTCATGCAGCTATCTCTAAGTTTGATCCCTAAAACCTCTGGGGGATGGGGCTGGGTTACAGCAATAAACTACTTTGCAGCTGAGGGCTTTACCTTACACGATTGTCACCAACATCAGCAATGCTACTTAGCAACTATTGATGTAATTGGATAAGTTCTGAGCCCATTGGGGGTGCTGCCAAATTCATGAGAAGCTCTGTTTATAATAATGGAGCAGTTGGCACATGTAGCTTGCTTTGATATTGGGTGATAACAACTTATAGAGAACACACTTGTAAAGTCACAAGTTGAAATTCCGTTCCTCATTCAAATCAGGTAGTTAAAAGCAAGCACTAGGGTAGAATGGCTGGTGAATGAACATTTAAGCGCTCAGGGCAGGCTAGATCCAAGGGGAGGGCTTTGTTGTTTTTGGTGTCCAAACAAAACTTGAACCCTTGTTGTTGGCGCATCTAGCATACTAAAAATTATCAAAAATGGATTAGAATTGAGAAAGTTATAACCCCCAAAGTAATGGGGTGAGAATTCAATAAAACAAACCACCTAACATTACAAAATCGATTTTTGAACACCCAAAAAATTCCTTGTATGTTTCTCTGTTGTTATTAGAGTTCCGAGATGATTTGTAAAACTCAAGGTGCCGCTCCTATAGAGTTTTAAATGCTTTGAAATGAATAAGAAATATGAAAGTCATAAGCTTTGAAAGTAAGAGGGGTCCAAAGAAAAGAAAAAAAAAAAAAAACATGTTTTGCAAGTTGAAAAGCTTTTTTCTTACCTTGCTATTTTTTCATTACTCCTTTTCCTTTGCGCTTAAAAGATGATTTCTCTTAACATTTTAAATCACTCAAAATGAAGCACAGATGACAAAGATCTAAATAAATATTCGATAATAGAGTAGTGATCAGTGATGGGCAGTTCTACCCTAGCTACTATATTTTTGCGAGGATCATCCTCTGGGTGACATGGTGTAACAAGTAACAACCACTTCTTGGAGACAAGAGCATTTAAGAGCATGCATGGATCGACAGTAAAGACTGCATGAATAAACAATAAACTCTCTGGATGCGCACTTCTGCCAGTGCAGCACCCAGTTGAGTACTTGGAACTCGACCTGGAGCCACCCTTAGCTAGCAATTTGTCTTTAGTGTGTGTAGTGTGTACAAGTGTTGTGGGGTTCTTTGGTTTTGCTATAACTCTAGTTCCAGGTTTTTTATTAAAAAATCAATATCAAAGAAACCTTGGTTATGGGTTTGGGAAAAACATGTAAAGCTTTGTCAAATATCATTACAATAGCATACCTATTTGCATGGAGGGTCACTCGGTAAGTGATCGCCATAGCAATGCGTGTACCTATGGTTAACCATTGGGGAAGATTGGCCAACTACATTGCTTCAAATATAGTAGTTGGAAAGTATCCACCAGTGTTGGGCCTGTATTTGATTTTGTTAATAATGGCTGGTTCTGATCTTCTCAATGCCCTAATACCTTGGCCAATTCGACACTAATTATATTATTTTCAAAAATGTTGAAATTTTCAAAAATTATTTCTCCCGAATCAAAAACTATTGTGAAGGATAATAGTGAATGTTTTGGAATATTGAAAATTAATTAATTATTTGACAGACATGTGTTGAAATGGCCAGGTACTACGGTATTTCAGAATCAGATAGCCGCTGGTTTCATTTATTGGGGGACAAATCAAAACAAAGAACAAGTGGCTCCGGTCATTTCAAAAATCCCAAACAAACAATGGATTTCATGAAAGAATGGGTGGTTAATAAAGCGATTATTTGATTTTTTTCAAATTTCTTGAGAAATTGCAGTTAATTAAAAAAATTGGTTCTTGGATTTCTGAGAACCGTGGTTATGAACCCTAAGAAGCACCCTGATAACCATTGGGGTCTGTTTCAGTGTTGGGCAGATATATATATTTTGAGATATCTTTCAGTTTCAATTATCGCCTATTTGTTATCCATCAGTTCTGGTTATTATTATTGTTTTTAAAATTTCACTTGTAATATCCTCTAAGGATATCAAAAAAAACCTAATGCCAAATTTTAATAGGAGGAGATATTTGCCAACACTAATATTCATTGGATATCAGCATCAAGAAATCCTGGGGCAAAGATTGGTTTATATGCCTCTGAAATAAAGGAAATGGTGCTCCTGTGCAGGTTTTTAGGGGGAATTTTTGTTTGTAGCCAAAGTGGCAATCATCTCTAGGAAGAGAGTAGAAAAAATGGAAATCATCCTTAGGAAGATTTAGCCAAATCTGGCTATATACCAGATATGAAGTGTAAATTGTTGATCATCTTTCTACATTTTTGGCTACACACTGAAAACCAAATATAAAAATCTGAACATTTTTACTATTTTTTCTCACTTCTGGCAATCAAAAACCTCCAAAACACTTCATTTTTTAATATTGATTAAAAAAAATGTTCTAGCAAAATACAGAATACCTTGGCCCTCAAGGTCTCCACTGCAAGATGTGCGGGCTTTGAACAACATTGGAGACTATTCATAATGGTTTTGGTCACATAGCCTTCATTTATTGGCTTTGATCAGGGTAAGTTGTCCTCATAACCTGGTTGTTCATATTGACATCTTAAAACAGGTAGGTCAGTTGATTAAAACAGAATAAATAAGTACCTAGCAACTAGGACAATGTATGGTTTTCCTCACCTTTTGCCTGACCAAAGACCTTAAATAAGCTATGGGTCCTCATTAACGTACTGCCTGTTTCTGTTTTCTTCCTTGTCTGCCCATGGCCTGATTCATCTTTTTCTGAAAAGAGATGATGGATGATGCCCAGACACACTTTGGACCCATGTAGAGGCACCTGCACATGATTTAGATACAACCCAATTCCAGGGCGAACCAACAGAACCCCTCCCTAATTGATATATGAATGGGAAGGATGATGATAATCATCAACGATATTCTTTCTCCCTCTGTTGGGAAAGAAATGAAAACTCCGCTTCATCTCATCAGCAAGGAGAAAAGCAATCAATTTATTAAAACCCTGCAAAACTTTAATTATAAACACACCGCAGATTCAAAAAATGTATACAAAAGGTATTAAAAAAGAAAAAGAAAAAAAGGTATCAATTTGGATTAGGGTCATTTTCTTCATCTGAAGCAAAGACACTTTGGCCACAGTGAACCAGCACCCCCCCCCCCACCACACCATGAAGGATGAATGGTAAGAGGTCAGGAAACAGTTTTCTGTTGGATTCCAGTTCCCTAGCTAACCATGGTGGTTAGCTCAGTTGCTTCTTTTTTTTAGAACCTATCTACTAACAACCCACAAACAGGTTGTTAGTAGCTAGCTAGTACAAACAGCCTTTACATCTGCGTAAACCATCTACTTACCTAGTAGTTATCTATTTTCTTACCTATCTACTTATATATGATACCTATCTCCTACAGAATTGGTTACCAAAGTGAAGCTAAATATTAACTCAGTTGAGGTTCATCCACAACTGAGTAATAACAAGCATCCAGTGGATGGTAAGCTGGTGGGTGCTGATGTCCGAGAGACGGTCTATCCAAGTTATTCACCAGCTGCTCTTTTCAGTATTCCCCCTGATAGTGTGGCCTCTTCTCTCGGCATGAGGGTTGTACACTCTAGTAGAGTTGTAAACCTTCCAAACTTTGTTGGCCCATGCCTTTTGGTAAGGACTAAGGAAGGAAGGACTACGTATTCACTAGGGTCCTCCTTTTGGATCTACAACACTTTAATGCTGGAAGTGGTTTGGAGTTTAGACCTTTTTGTGAGAAATAGGTAATCTTCAACAACACCTACGAAAAGTACTTAATAATTTAGAACTAGCTTAAAAGGCTAGAGTTCAAAAGCTCGAGAAGTAGGTAAGAGAAGGCAAACGATTTGATACTTCATTCATTTCAAAGATCTATTCTAATCAATTAGTTAGGTATGATATCTCATTCTATTTCCTTTTGTACCTTCTGTTGATTTAGTTGCAACTTTAGTGATTTGTTAATTTATTATGGACTCTAGCTATATATAAGACTTAAGTCATAAATATATATATATATATATATATGACAAATAAATAATGTCATCTGGATTCTGGAGTGTAATCATAAACAAAAATGAAATGAAATGAAATAAAATAAAATAAAATAATATGGTGGCATGGCTCTGGTGTATTTTACACCTTTATTTGCAATAAGTTAACAAGGAGGAAATTTGATAGGAAAAAAAGAAAGGACATGTCCTATCAAAATTCAGCCTAGTTAGATACTCAAGCCCTAGCTCCACCACCACCACCAAAGACCAATAACAGACTTAATCAGTTACCCATGGGAAGTAACAGAATTAATCAACAACCAATGATGAGTAACAGAGCAGATGTGAAGATGGAAGGAAAGTGTGAAGCAGCAGATGGAAGGCAAAGATGTGGCAAATATCATCATGTCTACTTACGTGAAAACCTCCCATTCCTATGTGACCCAGCAACCACCAGTGCACCACCATCCATTGGCAATCTGTTATATAACTCATTTGTGGATGAACTACAACTGAATTACCCAGGTTCCACCTTGGTGACCTGCACTAACAAACCCTTCTACTTTCCCCCTTGCACTACCTGTGTAAGGGGTTAAGTATCATAGGTAAAGTAGGTAGGAAATGTAAGTGGTTACTTTGCCGGTAGGTATGTGAGGATACTATGGAGGTAGATGCATGCGGATGGTTGGCACACATATAGCTAACTACTCTGGCTAACTACTGGACAGGAATTCAACGAAAAAATGTTTCCTATCCACACAACATCCATCCAGGATAGGTCGCTAGTACTTCACTCTGGCCGTCCCAGTGTGTAAGTATAAGCCCGGTACCAAGGATTCCGTCCCGTCCTACTGCGACTATTGCTGCCGCAGAACAAGCCGTTCCGTCCTACCCTCACTCTCACGATAACCTGCTTCCAGTTCTACTACGCCTCTGCGTTCGCAGGAGCCTTCTCTCGTGTCAGTTCAGTAAGCTTTTCCGTGAACCGGTCGCATTTGCAAGCAGTGGGATGCAAACATATGCGTCTTAATTAGATCATTGCCTCCATACCTGGCTTTAGTCGGTCTTGATCTTCTCAGAGTCCTGGGATTGAGCTGTAGCTGATCAGCTTTGTTGCAGCTTATCGTCGATGTTACACCAGCTCTGTTTCAACATTTTGGTAGTGCTTTCGACTTGGAAGCTGCAACTCGGACAAAGTCGTTTCATCAGCTTTGTAAGTTACTTCAACGTCGAGTTTTCTACTTCTTTTTGCAGTCCCTTGTCCGTTCCGACAAGCTGAGAATGTGTTCTCTGACACAGATTTTATCGTGTTGCAGACAATGGTCGGATACGCGATGGGCACTCTGGTCATGCAGGTCGCTATGCTACTGACAGTGCAGCAGGTGCATGGATGGAACACCGCACATGCAACTTTCTACGGAGGCGGCGACGCCTCAGGCACCCAGGGTCAGGCTCAAATCATCCCCGCTGCTACTACATGTTTCTTCCAATGCCGTTTAATAGCGGCCGTGCTTGAGCATAGAAGAGGCCATATTCTCTTGAGAATGCAATTATGGTTTCGTAGAAAAGGCGATTCAGACCAGGAATTACTCGAGTTCTGAAGAGCTCTGGGGACATTCAGTACCGTTAATTGCAGAGGAAGAAAGGATGATTCGGAAGCTTTTGTATTTTTTGTGGGGTTTTATCCGCCCCGCTGAATGCACGGATTTCTAACCAGGGAGCTGGAATGATCACCTGGGTTTGCAACAGGAGGTGCTTGTGGGTACGGGGACCTGTACACTTCTGGGTACGGGACCAACACGGTGGCCCTGAGCTCGGCCCTCTTCAATCAAGGGCTGTCGTGCGGCGCCTGCTACGAGGTAGCGTGTGCGGGCAGTGAATGGTGCTTGCCGGGCAAGTCCATAACGGTGACAGCAACCAATTTCTGTCCCCCCAATCCCAGTCTCCCAAACGACAATGGCGGGTGGTGCAACTTGCCGCTCCAGCACTTCGACATGGCCATGCCCGCATACCAACAAATTGCGGTGTTCCAGGCTGGGATCGTGCCTGTGACTTACCAAAGGCATTGATCTCTCTCCCTTCATCTCCATATTATTTTGTTGTATAAACTGGATGTAAGGATGCCACCATATTAGGGTCTCTTTCCATTAGGATGCTGTGATCATAGTAGTAGCCTAATTGAAGGCCACTGACATAGGGCCCTATATCTTGCTACAGGGACACAATGTGCTGTGATCACATGAGTAGCTTAATGGAAAGCCACTGCAATAGGGCCTTATTTCTTGCTACAGGGACAGTTGCTTTCCATTCGAGAGCTGCAAATGTGTTGAAAATGTGTAGATGTTAGCAACTCTGGGAACTCATGTTCTCGCATGCGAAAAAGGATAAATGTCATTTTATGATCAGTCACAGTTTGACTCCCAGTTCTCACACAACTCCTGCAGTCGGTCAATGCTTGACTGGTAGAATTGTGAGATGACTGTTAGCACAGCTGGTTAGAAAAGTATAATGGAAAAGTTGCTGTGATCCAAGAATCTGTGATCTCAGCAGCCTAATGGAAAGATGTCCTTCCTATGTGGTAATGCCAAATTGCAAACCGCACTACACTTTCTCGAAGCTCCTTACGACTAGAATGCTTTCCACTCGGTTGCAGCTGAGTCCTCTGAAATATTGAATCAAGAACTTCTCAAAGATCTCCAGGGGCTTGTTCTGCCACAAGCATTAACATCTACTAATGATTTTATTGTTACAGGGTTTCATGCATCAAGTCTGGGGGCATTCACTTCACCATCAATGGACATTCCTACTTCAACTTAGTGCTCATCACAAATGTAGGAGGAGCTGGAGATGTGCAAGCTGTGTCCATCAAGGGCTCCAACACAGGATGGCAAGCCATGACAAGGAACTGGGGTCAGAACTGGCAGAACAATGCGAACTTGGATGCTCAGAGCTTGTCCTTCATGGTCACCACTGGTGATGGCCAAACTCTCACATCCATGAATGTGGCACCTGCCTACTGGTCCTTTGGACAAACATATGAGGGCTCTCAGTTTTCATGACCAAATCCATCCTTGCTGAACAAAGCTTGAAATCTCTACATGGCACTAGAGTAGAATTGCAACTGGTGCAGAGGTCAACTTCATAATGCATTCAGTGCTGCAGGGTAAGAGATTTCACCTGCTGATTTGAACAATTTATTATAACAGATTTGGACAGCCCATTTGATCTGTATGTACAAAGATTGGAGGAGAAGATTCAAAGGAACTGTGAGCTGCTGGAGTATTTCTTGCAGCTTGAGAATGAGCAGCCAGAAACCAGTATTGAATTTACTGTGCAGCAGATGTTGGGAAAATCAGATTGAAAGAGAGGTCTGGGGGGAAACTGGGATTTGATGTAATTTTGATGCTGGATTTGTTGTTTCACCATGGCTGCTGAGCTGTTGGCATTTGTTCACCCATAGCTAACAAGGTAGACTTGGGGAGCTGTTTAGGTGGAGCTCCAATGCAGGAGAATGCCTCAATTTCAGTTGCTTCTGGTATGGACAGGGTATTGTGTGGAGAGACAGCAACATGGCTAATCTTATTCACAATTAAGTTTCACATTGTGCTAAACATGGTTTGCTTTGGAAGTGTTGTGTGGTTTGACTCAAGGTGCCAACAAAACCCAAAAATAGTCCCATGCTATGACTACAAGGCTGTTGTCCTCTATATCTGGGGAAAATGAGATCCACTGCCAAGCCATGTTGGTAAGTCTTTCATGTTGAAACTTAGCATTTTCAAACAATGTCTGATTCTTACACTTAGCAACTAGATTTTGTTGAGGCATGCGGGATATAGTAGTCTAGATGCTCTACACTATGTTCACTTCCCTTGTCATTATGAAGTTCTTGGACCCTGAAGCCTATTTGCTTAAACATGTTAAATTTGTACAAGATGTAGTGTGCCCTGGACTGTGAGCACACATTGTGATGTACTATTACAAAGCATGTATGGTTATTTGGCATCAGTTTCCGTGACAATTTCATTTTTTTTTTTTATTTGAATTTCCAATGACACAAATTATCCCAAATCAAAGGACACCTGCATCATGGGTTTGAAAGTCATGAAACCAGGGCAATGCACTCACACTCATCAATCAATAACTCCTACATTTCAGGTCAAAACATTGCAAGATCACCTTGCTACACCCTTACACTCAGCAAGGGCTTTCCAGCTGCTGACCTGTGGTATTGGAGATCTCACCATTGGCAAACAAACAAAATGATTTATTGAATTTTGAGTAACGAAGATACTCACTTCAATTAACTCCTATATTGTAGGTCTAAGCATGACAAAATCGCTTTGGTGCATCCTACTACTCATTCAGGGTTTTTCATTCGTACCAGTGTTTTTTATTCTTCTTTGCAAAGTAGCCTGTGGGGCCACATCTGCACTGCATGTGGTGCTCAACTGGATAACATTTAGATTTGTTGTGAATTACTTTTGGCCCCACTACCAAATTATTTATCTCTAAGTGGCTGCTACTTTGTTGTAAAGGTGAAATTTCTGGCCTTTCTTCCAGATTTAAAGAAGAAAAAATCTGGCTATGTTTCGAAGCAAGTTAGAGTTTATTGGCTACTCTGTTATTATATTTAGAGTGTTTTGAGCAATGAGTGAAAAGTTTTCGTCTAAATCTAGTAGCTACTTACCCCAAATAGTAGAATTGAAAGCATGTGAGTAAACATTGTGAAGTGCATATTACACACACATTGTAAAGTGCAAGTACCTTTTTTGCAAAGCACATCATATTAAGTTTTAGCAAACACAAGCATTTGTGGGGGAATTGAACCCTTGGAATTGGCCATTCCAACACAAATGGCCTACAAACTCACAAGTTAATATTTAATTACAACAAGTAGAAAGATGAACCCATGGCATTGCACTATGAGAAGAGGGTAGAAAATGTCAACACCATGGAAAAAAAATTATGTGGCTCATAAAACAACCATTCAATTTTGTAGCAATATATATATCTACCTTTGTAGAAACTAACTTAGCAAATTTAGAAGGCAATTGTTTAGTGTCGTAACCTTAACTTTGGGCTTGCGACCAAAGCAAGGGCTTGCAAAGCTTGTGAGTCACATTTTATGCTCAGAAAAATGCAGGAAAATGTGAAGGAATGAACCCACACACTCTCAAGTGAACTCTCACTTTGAGAGTTGAAATCCCGATGGACTCTTGAACTTTTAAAGGGTAATTATTGGAGTCAAAACTCATTGGATTTTTTAAAAAATTATATCATTAAAAAGCTCTTGGAACAGAGATATTAAAATGGGCTTACATGACCCATTTGGGTATTCAAAACATAAATTATGGCCAAAAGACTAGACGAAAATCAAATTGCCAATTTGATTCCTATCCACAAAAAGTTGATAATCACCCTGATTTCCTTACGTCCCGGTAGCATGTCACATACCCTTGGAAAGATCTCAACAAGGGCTACAACTTTTCTTCAAACCTCACCTCAATCAGAAGTTTACACACAAAATTATGGGCCCCCAAAGTTATGAGAGTCCCAATTTCAAGAAATTTGGGACTCCAACTTGGGAATCCAGGGACAAAATGACATTTGGGTGTTGGCCTCATGGCCAGGCACAAAAAATATTATAAAGGGGAAGGTAATGACTTTCCCAAGTCTAGGCCGTGGTGAGTCTTGTGAGTTCGTATTTACCCATGGTTCGTCTATGCACAAAAAATGCTCCAACTACGCACTAACCAACTTGTTGTTTAGTTTGTGCAGAGCTATGTGAATAATTGACCTGCTTATCATTCGTCCTAATCCCATCTCAAAGCTCTAACACACCCCTCTACCCCCAAAGTGTTGTGAATTAAAGAGTGCATTTCAATTCTTTTTCCTTCCATTGTTTTCACCTTTGGATTCAGAGTTGAGTTCATCAAGGAGTTTGGGGGTGCATCACTAACCATCATAACAATATTAATGACAAGCTCCTTGCCATTATTTAATACACTTGCATATGGGAAATTTTGCAAATTACATTGTGCGAACATGTACACAACAAGTGGTAGGTGGGTAATGAACCTATTCCAAAGCTTTGACTTCATAAAAGCCAAAGTAGAAAAACATTTCTCATTTTCCACATTCTTAACCATTTGCACCATGGCCAATTTAGCCAATTTCACATAATCTGGGAAGTTAAAAGAGAGTATTTGAAATGTTGTCACAAGGCACCACATTTTGGTTAAAGGATTCAAGTCAAAAGGAAGTGCCACGCACACTATTGCATTTGATTTCATTGTGAGTTTGAACATGCCTTGATGGCAATCAAGGTCATTAGAATTGAGTAGTTCACCCACCATCATATTTTGGTCATCCACCTTGTGGGTTTTGCCCAAGCGGAAAGTTGATATAATAATTGAAGGTGTTTGACAAATTTTGCATCACATTTCAGATCCATCCACTACTAGGGACACACAATCCTAAAAGCATCCATGACACCATGGGTTGGAAACCTAAATTCAAGTTCTCAAACCAAAGCTTTTCCAGCCCCCTATCAAAACAAATTGAACCATGGACTTATTGAATACATGAAGGTGAAAAAAAAAAATCAAAAAATTGGGAAAAAAATTGGGGGAAAAGGGCTAAAAGTAAAAAAGTTGTAAGGTTTACCCTTGCATTGGTTCTTCATCAATGATTCAATAACAACAAAGACATCCGTTGTTACCATAGAAGGCACCATGGTCTCCAAGTCCCGATGAATTACCCAAATGTGTTAACCATTCAATTCAAAAGCCAAATTTGGAATTCCATATTTCACATCAACTATCCAACACATGTGGATATTTTCATGCTCCAACTCCAATAAAAATTTGAAAGCCCAAAAGTTATTAGAAGTGAACTTGGAAGTTTGATCATAATACATGTTATAAACATGACCTTAACAAACATATTAGGTTGCCACCAAATCACACACAAACACATCTATGGATTGTGCAAATTTAATTAGAACATGCATTAATTCCAATAAGGACAAGTGCAAGCAAGTCCAAGCAAAATATGGAGGTCACAAATATGCTCATAATTCAACATAACTTACTTGTTTGTAGGGTTATTCAAAGCCATCTTCACAAATAGAATTCTATATCTCATCATAACTTTCTTGGCAAGGCTTAACATTAAAATTCACCTTGTTTTCACATTTTGGAAAATTTTGTTCTCCTTTGTTGCCATGAGTTTCAAAATTTTAATGAACTCCAAATGTTTTTTAGGTGAGTGGGAAAAATAAAAGTATAAACATTGCAAAAAACTTTCAATCCACACCACCAAAGGCAATTTCAACAATGTTTGGATAGCCAAATTAGTGCGATGGGCCATACAATGCACCCCAATAGAATGAGGGGCATAGATGTCAGGAATTTGTTTTGTAACACCATGTTTTCTAACCTAAAAAACATTAACACCATCTGCCCCAAAGCAATGAACTTTTGGGTAATCTGATTTCTTGGCAACCCCCTACCAATGTCAACACCCCCATAATGACCTTGGTTAGGTTAACACTACTTGAACCTTCAAACACTATCCAAAGAGATGATAATTACAATCCTTATATAATTAACACCACATAATAATGAACGGATAACCAAGATTGGTTATCAACTATAAACATTTCATCACAACTCAAAACAACATATCAAATAGCCACCATTGTTGCCCTAGTTGCCTCCATCACATCCTGATGCACGAATTTTTCCATTGTCCAACTAGAGTTATCATTCCTTAAGTATTTTTTGCTATTTTTTAGCATTACCAAGAATTCATATAATGGCCTAATTGCTTCATATTTTTGCATGGGACAACCTTGCTACAACAAATATAAGATTATGCCAAATTGGACAACCTTTTTTCAATTCTTTCTTACCATTCCATTTGTAAGTTGGGTAACAACACTTCCATGGCTACAAAAAACAAACAATTTATGGTTTTTAACATGCTTGCAATCTTTAGAATGATACCAATCCCCCTTCTTCACATTAGTTCCAATGTTCCTATCAACTTTCCTTTGACCTATGTGCTTACATAATGAATCCCACTTAGCAACAAATACAAGTAATCCTTCCCTTCCACTTCACTACAAATCTTACACTGGACAATGTGCAAGTTGCCATTTGAACCTAAACAGAACTCTACCTATGGTAATTTTATAGCCCAATAATCTTGAATCTTTTAAATGCATCATAGTTTTTTTTATGGATTATAAATTTAAATGGGACAATGGGTAGATCTATTTCAAGATGGGGGTCAAATTCATCCAAAGATATAACATCATCATCATGATCTACATTTGAAGGATCATAATTGCATGATGAAAATAGAAGAGGGGATGACCCTTGAAGACCATGAGAAAAAAAAACACCATTAAAATAGATCTACAAACACCAAATTATAACCCCTAAATATCAAAGCTCCCCATTTGAGAGCCTTGTAGACTATGGAATGAAAAATTCAAGTGGCATATAGATTGTAGGGAACAAGATAAATATGAAAACTCCAATTTGCAAACCCTAAACCTAGAATGGAAATCTAACAACTCTAGAATGGTAAACTCAAATTAGAAATGTGATGTTAGAAACAAGACAGATATGACACTTTAATTAGTAAACCTTTAAACAATGTTGGAAACCTTTTAGACTTTAGAATGACATGCCCAAGTTGCAAATATATAGCTACAACAAGACATATATGAAACTCCAAGATTGAAAACTGTGAATCTCCAATGGGAAGCTTGCAAATTATGGGATGGTAGACTAAAGTTGTAAATGGACTTCTGGAAACAAGATAGACATAAAACTCTAATTTACAAACCCTAAATTTGGAATGGAAATGACAATTTTAAAATGGAAAAATCAAGTTGGAAATGCATTTTTGGAAACAAGATAGATATGATACTTGAATTTACATACCCTAAAATAATGTTGGAAACCTTCCAGACTTTGGAATGATAGGCTCAACTTGCAAATGCATAACCAAAATAACATAGATATGAAACTTTAAATCTCTAATGGGAACATTATAACCTATGGGATAACAAACTGTAATTGTAAATGGACTACTAAAATAAGACAAACATGAAACTCCAATTTATACCCAACTTAACATTTTTTTCTTCTTGTAAGTTTCTTGGGTTTTTGTTTAAAAGATGTTTTAAATCCCTCTTGTTCCCAAAAGTGCAATTGTAACCCTAAACCCTTAAATAGAAATACCCCTTGAATGGATCCTCCTTTAGTTCCCCTATGGTGGTTGTCTTGCAACGTGGAGAAGCAATCTCATGAACCTTTAATGAGCTGATCCAAAATCAAACATATGGTGTTATGGATGCCTTTAGGATTTTGTCCACACAATATCTAGAAAAATTCTTAAGCTTTAATTGATTAAACACATTCAAACCCATTGTTTGACAAATTCCTACAACATTTGTACAATCCTTATTTAATAATAACTAGAATAGTTGCACACATAAATTTTTCAAAAAATTACATTGCAAGCTATTAGAGTAAAGGAAGTAAGTACTTCCCTTTTGCTTGTAGGAGGTTCATTAATTAGATTTGAATGCGAACATTGTTTCTTGACTCACAAGCACAAAGATCCAATGCCCATTGTTGAAGCACAAATTCCCAAACACAAAGATCTAATGCTTAGTGTCAAAGCACACCCAATGCACGGTGCACACCTTCAAATAACATTGAAAACAAAATGTTTGTGACTATAAATGGCCCTCTACAACTATGGTGATGGTGTGTCACAAGATAGAGTCAACTAGCAATGGTGTATCATGATAATCATTGATTGGCAAAAAAGGAAAAAAAAAACAAAAACAAAAGTTTTACTGAACGAATGCAAATGTTACACAAAACTTTGGTGACAACAATTTAGAATTTGGGATGTATTGGTTATGTTAATTGCCAACATGTTGCTATTTGGCGATAGGGTAAATGCAAGTTATGGTGGTTCATTTTTATGACAAAATGGTGTTTTTTCCCTAGGTGCCCTTTATTCAAATGCATATGGTGATTAATATATCCTTAGATCTAATAATTGGGATTCAAATCTAGACTAATAATTTCATTATAAATCATTATGAAGAGAATCGAGTGGTTATTTATTTATAAAAAATTCATTTGTTAATAATAATGAACTTTTGAAATAAAAAAATGGACCAATCTTCTAACTACAACATCATAAAATAAATTCTTTTATATTGAATCACATTTCAAATTTGTTATTGAAATTCAATATACAATGTAATACAAGACAATAAACTCATATGAAAAATATTTTCTTTGAGAACCTTAACCATTTAATAATTAAAGACTTTTGAATGGTTAAAATTTGACCATATTTTCATAAATCCATATGAGTTGCAATTTTATTTTATTTTCATTTTCTTTGTTTCAAAGACTGTGATCACAATCAAATGAACCAACATGATTACATTGCAAAAGGATTGTGGCCCTTTTTTCAATCCTCATGACTTTTGCATATTAAGGAATTTTTAAATGAAATCTTTTGTAACTTGTTATTAAAAATACTTATAGTTTCTCTAATACATCACATTTTTTATGTTATTTTTTTTCAAATAACTATGATTTTGTTAAAAGTGTAAAACTTTCATTACATTTTGCATTTCATCTTTAAAAATTATCATAATTTCAATTATTTCCAATATATGTTAAAGTTTTTGGGTTTTAGTTTTTTTATCATAAGTTATAACTTTGTTTTGTATGTCATGTGTATTACATACCATTTGCATGTTGGAAAGGACTCTTGAATTTTTTTAATTATAAAAACATACATTGAATTTTAGAAGAATTCAAATTCCATAAATTTTAAATTATGAGTTTTTTTTTAGTGTGGGTAATATTTTATCATCATGTAAATTTTTTTATTATCAAAAAATATTTATTAAGAAAGTCATTGGCATAGTCCTTTGTAAAATGTATTTTTTTTATGTAACTGTTTTTCAAGTTCAAAAATCCTTTTATTAAATTGAAACCCAAAAATAAATTAAATGAATTTTTCATTTGAATTCCTAGACATTCATATCATTCATTTAGCACAATTTCCTATGCTTAACATGCCATTAAAGTGGTAGCAAATAAATATTTGTAACATTTTTTATTTTTATTTTTTCGATCACCCAACATGCATTTTGGATCATTTGACTATGATTACACCCCAAACCCCAAAAGCATATTTTTTGAAAGTTCTGGATGGGGGGCATTATTCCTTTAGACTTTGTGGGTTCTCCTTTTAAGACTTCCAAATCAAAAAATGACATTAACTACATTAAATACAAGTTTTCACATAGATTTGGGAAGCATGGTAAATGATTGAACATGTATTATTCAAAGATTAAAATAATAATATTTTTTTAAGTAACAATCATGTCCATTTGAATCATTTAAAAAAATCTTGTATGGACTTGTAGGGAATATTTTTTGCCACTATGAACCATTGTGTATTGTACATTCACTCACATCAACAACGTCCTTTCTTGCAATTTGATGACACCCTAAAAGGATTTAAATTTTTAAAGGAAAAATCTAGGTTGATGGTCTATTGAAATCTAGTTGTTCCTAATCAATACTTTATGTTTATAGGCAATTTTAATTGGAAACCCCTTTTTTCCCTTTGTAATTGTAGCCATGGTTTTTTAATGTAGAAATTTGGTGAGTTTTTGCCAAAAAAAAAATACTAATTGTACCAAAAACATAGTTGGGGCACATGCTTTGGGAGATCATAATTTGAAAAAATTAAACAAAACAAGCAAATTACATTCTTGTAAGATTGAAAATTATTTTATGATAAATTTCTATATATTGTAGAATATTGGTTTGAACTTTAATTTACATTGGCATGCCCATCTGTGTCTTTTTGTACACCTAATGTGTTTCATTTTGAAAATACCACCACTCTTAAATTTTAAATGTTTATTTATTTTATTAGAATTTGGTTCGATTATTTTATCCTCCATGTTTGTTGTCACATAAATGGCCTTTGTGGATTTTAATTGCCACATTGTTTTGAAGGGTGCATCAGTTTCATTTTGTTGGTTTCCCCATATCAAATTTAATCATTTAACTTTTAAATCTTATGGTTGAAATGAGTATAAAGCTTAATGAAACATGAATGAATTAAAATTGGGTTTTTATTTTTATTTTTTCAATTAGAAAACAATTTTTCCAAGAAACATCATAAACTTACCAGGTTTCATAAGTTTAGACAAATTTTGTGTGAAATTCAATTTTCCTAGGTTCATACAAAAATCTCACAAATTTCGTGTTATGGTTAATATGAATGATATGTGTACATAATCAATATTTTAAATATCCAAATGGATGAAACATTGTTTTGAATGACATACATGAATGTTCATGTTTAATACACAAAAATTGCATAGTTATATTCAAAATTATATCACAATAATTGCACAAATTTAGTTAAAGTGAAAATCTTATATATAATTTCGCTTGTTGCGTGCATCTATCTGTCTGTCTATCTTTTACTTATCTTTTACTTTTTTCGATTCCTGGCCCCTTTTTCACAGACTTTCTTTTTTTCTGGCGTAATCCCATTGGCTCCCGTTTCCTATGGAGTGTTTTGGGGGGTGGGGGAAGGGAGAGC
>Ga0116231_10003703_pt1 | contig 31511 bp, 24 predicted proteins | sample S1TSphgellanicum_2_FD_89695 | JGI IMG/M metagenome (GOLD analysis project Ga0116231, IMG submission 89695) | Host-associated microbial communities from peat moss isolated from Minnesota, USA - S1T2_Fd - Sphagnum magellanicum MG | ecosystem: Host-associated > Plants > Peat moss > Unclassified... | reverse complement strand
TTTAGTTTTTTAGGTTTTTTTTTTTTTTTTTTTTGTTTTTTGATTTTTTTTTTTTTGTTGCAAAAGTTTCATGAAAGTTTGATTGATTTGTTGCTACTTTTAAGAGGTTGTATTATTGGTGGTGTTTCTTCACATGTGGGAATTGGTGGTGAATTCTGTCACTTTTGGATTTTTTTAAAAAATTATCATTATTTTTTTAATTTTTTAATTTTGCAAAAGGTTCTTTTTGAAAATGTTGAGAATCTGGCTCCTTCTCACTTTGTTGATGTTTTTGATGGGAATGATGTTCCTGTTAATGGTGTTCTATGGAATGTTGGTCATGAAGCTTTTGCTACTCACAAAGATCCTCTTGATGGTGCATTGACTCAAATTTACTTGATGGTCTTTTTTTTGGTGTTGTGTCACATGTTACTGTTGTTGACACTATCTTTACACAAGAAGTTTCGGTTTCTACTGATTTTGTTGTTTTGATCTTAAGTTCTCCTATGAAGATTTATGATGATGAGTTTTTGAATTGCATGTTTGATCTTGAGCTTCTAAAGTTTAGAACAGATTTGGAAAGGATCTATGGTCAACAACCACTTGAACCTATCAATGTCACCAACACTTCCGGGAATGTTTTCATCAATTTGTAGAATTGCCCAATAACAATCAATGTTGTTATCCAAAGGTGATCCTTGGTTTGGTGGCAAATGTGGCAACAATGGTAGCAATGTCAAAAGCATTTTTTTCCTTATTAATTTTAATAGTTGCTAATTAATTTATTTTTTCCTTCTAATCACATCCATTTCTATTTGATTTTTTTTTGTAATTCTTGTTTTAAAGCCTTTGATTTCAGTTTTTGATCATCATGGCTTAGCAACTTGGTGACAAACATAGCTCAATTCAACATTATATTTCATATCTTCAAGGTAATTATGCTATTTCATTTATTTCAGATTGTTTTCATTTTGTATATTTATTTTCGTCGACTAATAAGTCAGTTGTTGTTTTTGATGTTGAGTCAACAAAATTCTGTTTTGAAGAGCTTTCGATTCATATTTTTTATTTCTTTTCCAGTGACAAATACAACATAAAGGTGTAATTGGTTTTCCATTTTTCCATTTCTTAGAATTCCCTCCTTACTTTACAATTTTCTTTTAAATTGTGATGCAGGCCCTATGTTTTGCAGTTTGAATTTTACTTGTATGTTGTGTGGAGCTGCGAGGAGCTTGAACTTGACTTGCATGTTGCAATATAGGATGTTGTGGGTTGCTTCAACTTTACTTGGATGCTGCAATTCAAGATGTCGTGAGTTTTGTTGTTCGAAGTTGACTTGAGCTACATATTCAATTTTTGTACTTTTACAACATCTTCATTTGCAAATGTTGGACTTGGATTTGTGTTTCATATTCATTTTCAGAGTTCAAACATTTACATACTCAGATTTTTGCACTTTGAGATACACTGGGATTCAATTCTTTTTTTAAATTATTCTCTTGAAATCTACTGTTGGAATTGGATTATGGTTTTCGAATATTTTGTTGAGTTTGAATTTCAAATTCAAGAGATTTTGAAGTTTTTATTATAAATGAGTTTAAAGAAGATAAGAAAAAGAAATTAAAAGAAAAGAAAATAATAAATAAAGAAAAGAAATTTTTTGAAAAAAAAAAAAGAAAATTAAAAAAAAGTACCTTCCAGATTTCGGAAGGCCCAATACAGGCTGTACTGGACCTTCCGAAATCCGGAAGGTACAGTTGACAAAAACTATAAAATTAGGGCAGGTAAGCCCCCAAAAAATACAAAAGAAAATTCGACCGGTTCTTTACGTGCACTGAAAGAAATGTCACCTGGCTCTCGTCCGTCGCTAAAACCGCCTCTGAGGACAGCCACGGGCGGAAGCAATTTCGTTGGCGGAATCGGTCGCAGCGTGCGAACGCGATGCACTGCAATTTTTAAATCTCCGAAATCGTCGATCGCTCCCCCGCGCGCGCATCGCTCTTTTCCATTTTGATATCCCAAAAGAGATCCGCATCTCAAACGAGATCCACGTCCGAATACCGGCGTCGGTCATTAAAATTTTCAGGCCCCAAAGAGATCCACGTCTGAAAACGAGATCCACGTCCTAAGCCCTCGCGTTCCTCATTACCATTTTCACGTCCCAAACGAGATCCACGTCTGGAAGCGAGATCCGGGTCCTAATCTCGTTCCCAAATACTGTTTCGAGATCCAAGTCCTTCGCTCATTCGCAGATCCGTGTCCCAAACGAGATCCACGTCCATCGTTCATTCGCAGATCCACGTCCCAAAAAAGATCCACGTCTGAAATAAGATCCACGTCGTAAGGCTCTCGCCCGCGAGCACGCACATCCCTCTTTCCCATTTTCAAGTCCCAAACGAGATCCACGTCCTAAGCCCTAGCGTCGATCATTACTATTTTCATGTTCCAAACGAGAACCACGTCCTAAATGAGATCTCGATATATGGAACGTATCACATCACTTCGGTGCTCCCTCTCGGCCTCCGTCCGTTCGAACTTCGAAAGTGTCCGGTTAAAGGTAACCCGTACGCATCGCAACGAATACGGAAACGGTACGGTTGTACGGCCAGAGCGCGAAACCCTAAAACCGGGACTTTTGGAGGTCGTGTTTCGGGATTCTTCGTCATCACACACACGGCGCGCTGATTGTGATGAGAATTGTTGTTGTTGTTGCGATTGGGTTCTGCAAAGATTTTTTCGGCAGATTTTTTTTTGTTTCCTGACTAATCGGTGGACACGCGCAGCAGCAGCAGCATCCGCTGCCGCTGCTTGTTCTTCTAGCTCAAATGGAACACGGCAGTGGTGGGTTTGGTAAGGCGCAGGAACTTTGTATCGATCCGGTCAAGGATCAAACATCCGTGGTCAGTAAACCCCCCCCAATTCCGCCCCGCCCTCGAGGCTGACGAAATGCTTAAGAAATTTCCCGTGGATTAGATTTTCATTTGAATCACTGGGTTCTTTGCGTTTTGGGGGCTGGGGAGGAACAGGATAAACTCGGCGATGTGTTGCATTGGCTCAGGCAAGCCACGGCATTGTTATGTGGAGTTGTGTGGGGTGTCATCCCATTGACAGGAGCAATCTGGCTGCCGTTGTGAGTGTCTAATCTTGCTAGAAGAATCTCTCTATGCTTTGTGTGTTGTTCTTGAGCTTTTTCCCCCTTTGCTGGCTACTTAGGTTATTCTCTGAGGTTACTGCATGCACATGTTAAGGAGATGTACTTATTTTGCAAAGAGTGGGATTGGCAGTTTTCTGGTGTTGTCCACTGGCGTAGTATTCGGGTACTACTCCCTAATTTTGAAGGTGGATGCGGAAGAATTCGGAGGTCATGGGAGCTTGCTTCAAGAAGGATTGTTTGCGTCAGTCACTCTATTCTTGGTACACACTTCTTTGCCCTGCCCTTAGTAAATAAATTTGTTCATGGCCATGGTTTCAAGGCTCTGAAAAATGGTTTCTTTCTTCCTTTCTCTGTGGAAGTTGATCATGATTCATAATCAACATGATGATATGCTTCAGAAAGGATTTCAAAGCAAGTTCAGTCCTGGATTTTTTCTCTGGTGCACACTGCACATCCTTGTTAAAGAATAGAGAAGGTGTTTGGCATTCAGACAAAGAAGCTGTTGGGGGTGGTAATCTTGTGGTGTTCAGGAGGACCTTGTAGGAAGACTTGTAGTTGAGTTTTGCATGTGCCTTTACTGTGATAGAAACTCAAGATACAGATTGTTTGTATAAACTTTTGCTCTAAGTTTTGAGCATAATTTTATGTACTCATTTGCACCTGGTTTCAGGAGTGGATGAAGTCAGTGGGGAGTAATGGTAGCTAGTTACTGCTGTGCATGATGAAGGTGATGGTCTGATACTCTGTGACACTCACAAAGTTATGGAAGCCTTCATACTTGTCAAGAATATACAAATGTACACGTATGTGAGATTGCAGAGAAACTCCATGGAAAACACTTGGAAGGTAACTGTTGTTCTTGATACTATGGGTGGTATTTTGCAGCTTGCTTGGATTTTGGTATACAGCCTCATCCACTTCTGAGTTACTACAGTCAAGAAAACCAGTGTGCTGTCCCTATGTTGGAACTGGGGGGTTGGTCTCCACCTGTGCCATTTAGGATTTCAGTGCACTAGCAATATGATACATGGTAGGTGACTAAAAAAAAGGTTGTAGTACTCTCTTCTTGAGTCCATTAGTTGTTGTATTTGAAATCTGGTGTGGTGTTCCTAAGTTCTGTACTACAATTTCTCAAGCTTACCTGACATGGGAGCCAAAAGCATTCCAGAATTATCTGTAAGCTAGAGGATAGATTCATCTTTTCCCATTTAAAGAGAGTTTTTGACTTTTTGATGGGGTTTTTGCAATATGTTGCTATTTTTGTTTAAGATTCCAGCATTTACCACTTTGGAAGTGCTTTTACTAAATACAAGTGCAATTGGAGGGGTCAAACTCTTCAACTCCCAAGTGTAGGCCATTCTGAGCCTTTCACAGCACCAATTTGACACACTTGTTTTTGCATGCCAGCAGGCCATTTGTACTCCAAGTGAGTAATTTTTGTAGTAGGTCATAGAGATGGGACTGCTTTGAAATTTCTCCCCAATGCTTGTCATGTCTAGCAATACAAAAGGTGCCAGATGTGGACCTCAAATTGACTGGGGCAATTGCATTTTTAACAAGGAACTGAAAATGGGTTTGTGATCTACAGGAACAATCACATCGATCAGCTTGAGCAGGAATTTGTGCCAAACCTAAGCCCAGGTTTGCAGAACAGAAGTAGATTCCCACATAGGAAAGATTTGAAAGGCCTTCCATGGATGCTCTAAACATGTGTCCGTTTTTCAGATGTGCACAAAATATATCTTAAGAGTGAAGTAGTATAATGTTCCCCATGCACTTTTTTGCATCACTGGCAGTCGCTCTCTTTATGAGATACCATTTGACAACTGCTTGCAATCAAAAGAAGGAAGCTTAATATGAGGTGGTGGAATTTGGAAGCTGACCAAGTATGATGTGCATGTAAGTCTGCATCCCTCTTTACCCTAACAAGCCATATCTTGGACACCCAAAGGCTTGTGTGGTTTGCGCAGCTCCTGTCCTTCTGTGGGTTTTGTACCCATTTAAAATCTTGTGAACTACAAAGTTGTGGTGCACACATTAGGGTTTAACACTGGATATAAGTGCTGGTAAACTGATTGAGGATCTTGTGAAACCCCTGGCCAAAAGGTAACTATGTGATTGTTTTGATATCATATCAGAATAGTTCTTTTTCAAAAGCAAATGTTTCCAAAGCATCTTTATGGGTTTTTCCTTTTTAGGGGAGAATAATTGAAATTGAGGAATTGCAACTGTAGGCCATACTACACATTTGTTGTATTTTTTGAGGTTTCATTATTTCATGAAATTAATTATGAGTGTCAAAGCTATGTTTGTTCATCATAGGTAAAAAATAGGTTTAAAAATCTTGAACTTGATCTAAACTTTGCAAATCCAGTCCAGACATCACATGGTGGAAACTTTTCCCCTGAAAATTGGTAGTGGAACAATTTCATTGCTCTTTTATTTTTCTCAGTCGGGAATATTTAATGAGTTTTCAAAGTTTTAAATGGTCAATTTAACGCTTTGACCACAAGTTGCCAGTTGCCACCCACAGAAGGCCTCCAATGCAAATAAATTTATGCTCAAAATGCATTTGAACTATGACGATATTCTCATTTTTCAAAATTAGAAAGAGGTATTAAGAAATTGTGGATTGTAGAACATTCAATTTGTGCATTTACACTTTGCCTAATTCAAAGAAACTATCCTGTTGAATCATGGCCTGTCATCACCAAAATCCAAGAACCAATTAGATTGCAATATTTTGAACAACAGCAAAATAGGAAGCAAAACATGTCTTGTGTCAAAGAGATAAACATCATAATTACGTGGATTCTATGGTAAAAGTAAATTCTATTGAATTCATGTTGATATTATTCTCTCGAATGAAAGCTTTTGAGAATAGTCTCCATGTTTATGTTAAGTGTTCATGCATGTTTCACTATTTTAAAAGAATATTCATTTTTCAAAACTATAGGTTTCTTCCTTACATGAAACTCATGCAAAAAAAGAGCATTTCAGGTTAAATTATGTTTTCTTCTGTATTTTTTATGGATTTATTACATGGTAAATAACCAATATGCAAAGTCAATTCACTTCAGAGACCATTATGCTTATCACAATTTTCTTAATCCAAACCACATGTGAAATGCTTTGCACCTTACATCAAAATACTTTTGAATATTCACTTTTTGTTTACATTGAACATATATTACTTCATGCAACCTTGAATTTGGACTCAATGGATTCTCCTTTTACAAATATCACCCATTCATTTCAGTTAAGTTGAAGCTCATCAAAGTGTATTCAAGAAAGAACAATGTCGGTACACATAATGTTTGAACAGATTCTATTATCTAGAGTAACAATTAGTGACCCTTGGTTAACTACTAAATTTAGGGGGGCATTGGTAGTTCTACGACATGAGCGAACTACAAAACAAGTGAGATGAGTTGGCTGACCTCATACGGATGATGTTAGTTGACACAAAGATGAGAGTGTGTTAACAACAACAGCCCTTCTTGCACCTCATTCTCCACCAACATGTTGTGACATTCTAGTTTACTAACTAGTCAATGTTATGTATCTTCTATAAGCAAACTATTGTAACTCAACTAGTTTCATTGGATTATATGAGGCCATGGTTTTATGCCATTGTCCTCCCATAATTTGCCACCTTATTGAGCTCCTAATGGTTTTGTAACCAAGTCAACCTATTGTACTTAACTTGGGATGCACCTCATTTTAATGTTAATAGTTTGAGACCTTTCGCAAATAAAGTAATGTTCAATTTCAATATGTTTGGTTTGCAATGTAGGATAGGATTATGGACAAGCTTTATCCAATTTTGATTGTCATTAAGAAATGGAGTCAATGGTGAACTTCCAATCTACAATTCAATAAACATTATCCTCAATCGCATATATCTTGTGTAGCCTTAGAGAGTACTTGATATTTTGCCATTATCATCAACATTGCAACACTTAATTACATGTGTGAACCATAATCAATTGCAATCTCCCCCAATTTGTGTATGATCCCAGAAGTTGAGTGATGTGTATTAAGTGATGTGTATTAAGTTCCCACCCATAATTCACATTAACAAAGGAGATAAATTAATCCTCCCATTCTGAGAAAAAATGTGAGCTGAAATATTTAGTGCCTCTTAAAAACCAAGGTCACAATATAATGACCACTACTCACCCATTTAATTACTTACAAATGATTGTTTTTAAAAGCTCGAGGCTGGCCAATCAAGATGATGTGGTGGAATATGTTTGGTTATCAAAACCAAAAAATATTTATCCCATTATTAACAAGGTTACACACATTGTTTTGATTATTATGACCCAAAAAGTTGTCACATTACATTATTTTGTAAAGGTGTATATAAATTATTTTCAAGAAAATTCCATTTTCAAATCATTTCAAATCATTTCTACATAACGATAAACAATGAAAACACTGGTTACAATGTTTTAATAGTGCGTTTGGTTACTTTAAAACAAGCAAAATCATTTCAAACCTATAATATATTTAAAATATCATTGTATAAGTACACCAAGCATTTTCAACATTAACTCAAATGATTTTGGTTTTTTTCAAAATCTGTAAAATTAAACATAGGTTACACTTGCAAATAATACTTTTATGGTGAAATCATCCTATTTCAATATATTTTTGGCCACCACTATGTGAGGTTCTTGAAAACACTTTAAGTACCGAGTTGGTAATAATATCAATTGCAAATTGAGCATATAGTCATAGATCCATGGCAAACAAGAAGTTGCCAACAATTTATCAATACAACTTTTGATCAATAAAAGGAAAATACATGCCCTTTCTCCACACTTGGCCTAGATTCATGGAAATGTGGAGAACAAAACATTTGACCATGTTAAATTATTGTAATAACTTTTCAATGTAGTGGTGCACATGCATCCAAGTTCTAGCCTCATCAAATGCAAAACAAAACCTAGGTACAACTATAGTCTCCCTAATTCAACCACATCAAATTGTGCTTTAAGTTGATTCTCAATGTGATCAGTATCCTCAATATTCACACTTGTTAATAATAAATTTTCAACCTACCATGTAAAAATAATATATTTGTTGGATCAATATATAATTGAATAATAAAAGTTATAGTTTATTAAGTTCCTTAACATACTTTTTTCCAAAAATGATCATCAATTTGATACTTGATGTTTAGTTGAGGTCATATATAGCCCTAACAAGTCCAAAGACCTTCTAATTCATTTTGAATTCTAAAAAAGCTTTAGGTAAAATCATGTAAACCTCTTCTTCTAGATTCCCATGCAAGTGTAATTATTGAATTTGCCAATTTTGTTGTGTAAACAATGAAAATATGTTAGAGCAAATGATATTGGACAATGTATAATCGAAGCAAAAATTTCATAGAAATCGACCTTGCCTTATATTTGAGAAATTTTCATAATGTCTCTTTCTTTGCTTTGAAGATCCATTTGGCAATAATTGGTGTCTTGCCCTTAGATAATAATTTATATCTCCATGTGCCACACTTCTAAATCAATCAAACTTGTTCAATAATTGTTTCCCATCCTTCATATTGTATATTTCAACATAAGTCTTTGGCTTTTAATCCATGATGATTTCGATGGCTTCAATTGAATACACGTGATAATTATGAAGCATGCTTGAACGATTTCATTGACAAATTAATTAACAAACCATTGGAATATATTTTGGTTCTTGGTCTATTTGTGATGATACGAGTGCTTAATAGTCAACATAAAAAAAGGCTATGATTCAACTAAATGTATGGCATGTTTTCATAGTTGCAAAGGAGCCCATTCAATAACAAATTCATCAATGTTTTCTAAGGTCATAGTTCTCCCAATGTAATTAGCTGATTTTTTAATTCTTTTGCCTTTGAAATGTATTCTTTGATATTAGTTCCATCCTTCATGTTGATGTTGTGCAACTATTATATAACAAGTTGATACACGAAACATTTCCCAATTGGAATTGAATCCTTAGTGCTTGCCACACAAAAACAAGGTTGATGAATTGAGCCTTTGTGTCCACAAAGTTGTCTTTAACCAAAACAATCAATCCCAACATCACCTTGGTTTTCATGTCCCATAAAATTAACTTTCACTTAAACACCACCAACAACAATAACAAAATGACATTTTACATGACATCCCAAAGATTCTCCCTCCTCAAAATGGCTTTTATCTTGAGTTGCCAAATCATTGTAGTTTGTGACTCTTTTTAGCTTGTTGTTTTTTGGACAATAGAAATTTCCTTACTTTTGGCATGAGCTTGAACCATCTTGACTATTCTCAACGAGTCCTCTTTTATTCACTTAATCTTCTTGAAGCAAACTTTAATACCATGTAGTTCATCAAAGTGTATTCACGGAAAAGCAAAGCTTGAATACACATAGCATGAAAGGTAAGGATTATGTTATCTATAAAAACAATCAATGACCCTTGGCTAACTCCTAAATTTATAGGGGCACCAATAATTTTACATTAATAGCTAACTACAAAACATGTAAAACAAGTTAGTTGACCTCACAACAATGATGTTAGTTGGCACAAAGATGAGAATGTGTTAGCAATATAAATTTCATCATAATAACAATTGATGAATTGATTACAATATTCAATCCCACAAAACATTTCAACAAATGGTTACACCTTGACCTTTATTTGAGGTTCAAAAAAATTGAAAAATTATATTGCATTTTGACAATATGTGCAAGGTTTGTCCATAAGCTAAACCATTAAACACTCAAACAAGATCTTCTATGAATATGAAACATCATCAATATGAAAAGGGCTTATAAGCTTCATCACAAAACTTTCACATGCAAAATTGCACAAGACAAAAAGTTTATCAAATTAAAAGGAACACTTGATTCCATTTCGTTCAAGAACATTTATCCTCATGTCATCAAACTTAACCAATATATTGGAATACTTATCATTGTTTTTCTAATCAACATTGGTTACCATTAATAATTCATCTTGAAGGATGGCTTACTCAATTGTCACCTTACATGTTTTAAAAACAACTTTGAAATGAGCAAGGTAGCAAGACACACAATTTGCACCTTTCAATATTGACATTTGATATAACTTAGAAAAGGACAACATTATTTGTAGTTTAGTAAACTGACTAGTTGGTCCCTTTTGGGACTTGGAGTGGAGGTAGGCCTAGTGCAAAATACCACTCTTTCATGAAGGGATATTAGGATGGTCACAAATTGGTGAACAAATTGAGGTTATGGGGGGTAATGCAACTTGTTCCAAGAGGTCCAAGTTTTTCTTTTCTCCAACACAACTTTTAATTTTTGTATACATCAAAATTCTATAAGATTTATAAATGTGGTCTTCAACTTTTTTTGGTATGGATTAACTTTTTCTTTCTTTCTTTCCATTGTTGGCTTCAAATTTTCCTTCTTGTTTAATCAAATGAATTGGATGTGAAATGCCTAGTCAAAGTCAGGAAGGAAGGAGCAAAATTCCATTTCTTTAAATTGATGCCCAACAAATGTATTAGACAATGTTTTGCATTTGGTGAGTGAAGTGCATCTCAATTCATATTATTTCTAATACGCTAAGCCTATGAGGGATGCAACGGCTTTGCAAATAACATGTGGCTTACTATGGGCATTGTAGAAAATGAAAAACTAATAACCAACCACAACTTGTGAATCGCCTATAGTTAGTTCTATTAAGTAGTTGTGAGATGCATACCAGACTATTTCAAAAGTAATCTGAAACTTTGAAGTTTGAACAACTCCACCCCCAATAAAAGCTTGCACTTTCAAAATATAATGATAGAGGTGCGTCATGCTTGGCATATTTATATTGACTGTTCAACTTTGGCAAAAGTTATGGGATAAAGTGTGGTGAGCTATTGCAAACATCTTGGGAAACACATTGGGAGCTTGAGAACATGCCAAAAATGCATTAAGAACCTGGGGTGTTCACACATTGGGAACTTGATGTGAACACATATGATTGACAACTTGGTGTGCACCTAGTGAAAAGACATTGAGAACATCAAAATCAAAAAATGTTCAAAACTCCCATTAATTCCCAAAAGGAAAAAAATCTAATTCTTTGATCAGCCTCATGTGAACCATCATCTCTTATACAACTTTAAACCTTGAGTTGGTCATTTGTTTGGTGAGTCATCAATCTACCTTATAAACTTTGGGGAAACCCAAGAAATATTCAATGATATCTTTTCACATGACAATGCATGTCACATGGCATTCTAATTTATAGGTTTGCATTTCGACCTTTGAGGCCTACTTGGCCAATGGGTCTTTAGCATTGTTTATCACAAAATCTGGAGTATGACACCGGTGTAGCTGCTCTAATAATAAGCAAGAGGCCTCACTCTAGAAGGTCAAGTACCAATGTTCCTATATTATGTACATGCTGGTTCATTTGCCACCAAGTCAAAACCCCAAAAAAACACATTTCCTTTGTGCACAATTCCAAGTAGGGACTTGCGGTGACCATGTGTGAATGCAATTTGTTTTGTTGATGAGGATTGCCTCTTTACATTTGAACTATAAGCTTCCATCAATGGTCATTGGGGAAGAAGCAGTCGCAAAAATGCTTACACAATCCAAGTCTGAAAAATAAGTCTAATTGTTTTGTCACCTAGAAAAGGGAATGGAACCTCAAACGTTAACATATTCAATAACAACAATATTTTAAGAGTTCAACAACATTGAAGCAATCTTCAAGTCTGAACATTGCGTCAAGAGTCTTCTTTTTAGGTCATTAATCCCATAGTAACCAAGAATTTAGATCCCAAATTTGACAGATAAGAGTTAGTTTGGTGTTGGCATATTTTTCCTTTTTGAAATAGAACTTTGAAGTGTTAGTTTTCAAGATGAGATGCCTCATGTCAGAAAAATATCTCATATTTTCACTAAAAATTAGCAAGGATGCAAATATGAAGAAATGGCCGTCAGTAGTGAACTTGAACCTTTTTATCTAAGAAGTTCATTCCAGAATTGATGTTCAACTTGGTAGCCCAAAGTGTCAAGACTGGGAAAGAGAATCAAAGTTGAATCGACCTACTATGAAGTATCCAGGGTGCATCCAGCTCCTCAACCCCTGCTTATGCAACTCCTGTTTTGTCACATGATGTTCTACCATAACTACCTATGGAACTGCAAACTGATATCAAAACATGTGAAAAGAAGGTATTATGCTTAAATTCTCTGCTTGGACCTCATAATCACCCTGTTTCAGGTCCAGTACATAAACACTGCCTTGAATTGTCAATAAAATATTGCTGCAAAGTGAGCAGTCTTGAAAACCCTGCATGACTTTCAGACCAATCACTCTGTGCATCTGTGTACAAATTCCCTCCCATGTTGCTCTACTGATTTGTGCCACTCACTCTAATTTTGACAATGCTGCCATTCTAATGGTGCCCATATCTTCAGACACCCCAATCTCCTCAAAAAAAAGTGTGAACACCTGTCCTGTGCACTTTTCCTCAAAGATGCCAACAGGAAATAGCAGGACTCAAATTGCCTTAGACTAGTCCCCATATGAGATGGGATTCTTATTGGCCTCGGTCTCCTCCAGGAGTGAAGGTGCCATACACAATCCAGGTGTCCAACCAAATACCTACAAGAAATGGTCCTGCAAAATCGCCAACAGCACAGCCTGCATTCACATTGGATAACATGTCAGGAAAACACAACATTTACCAAAAATAACTGATAACAAAACATTCAGGGCTGTACTCTATTGTGCACATAGAAGATTTGGAACACAAAAGGCTTCACAGATGGAAAAATCAACTTGTGACAACTAATACAAGATCAACCATGGTATCACCTTACATTTAGAAGCCCATTATGTAATATTGAAGTTGAGGCAAACATACCAATCCAAGTTCCTGTGGAGGGTCTGATCAGCACTGTACCAAGGCCAGCACCCAATGAAGCCAGGAGGAGTGAAGCAATACCCTTCAGCGTATTTCCCACAGTCCTCCTGGCTAGCCGTTTAAGCTCTCTTGCATCCAACCCAACAGGCTTCCCATCCTTTGTCCTCACATAAAGTGAAGTGCTAATGCTTCTGTATATGTCCAACACCAACTGCACCATCCAATTGGCAGCAACTCCCAATGCATGTGCTGCAACACAAAATGCAGGCCATCCATTCTAATCTTAAGCCACCCATCCATGTCTGCATCCTCAAAACTATGCAACAAGCAGTCCAAAGCAATTGAAAGTCTATTGGTTCCAAACATAAAGCAAAACCAAAACCATGTGCAACTCTGGAATGAAGCATTGAGAACTTCTGCTCAAGTCTTACAAAATTCTGCACCAATCATCAACATCACACACAAACAATCTGCAATGCAGGCTTCAAGATATGGAGCATGGACTTATGAATTATAATCAGAAGACACAACAAACCTCGAAATGTTGTCTTGCAAACAGCAATGAACAGCTGCCACTTGGACATGTTCCTTGCAGCTTTACGCACTGCTGATTTAGGGATATCTGCAGTCATTTCAAATAGGTGATAAGGAAACACAGTTTGGGATATAGCCCACTGCTAATGAAAAGAAAAAAATATTCAAATATCAACAGACAATTATCACTTTGTTAAGATTCATCAGACACACTATGCAACCCATCAGGATCAAGCCATGTACCTTTCAACAATTTCCATGCCATCCGGTGTGTTACATAATGCACAACAGCCCTCTCAAGTATTCTTCTTGTGGTGATCACAGAAACCTGCCACCACCACCTGAGAAGTAAGCATGAGTCACAGTAGTGACTACCATCACTACAGTTACTACATCAGGGCTCAAAATCACCTGAAACTGTGAAAGCAGTTGACATAAGAATGGGGAAGTTCAGAAAGCTTAGCCAATATCTAAACTCCCTGTGAGACAAAAGGCACAACAACTAGATAATGAGAAAGCTGAGGCAAACAAGAAGTGTTCAGTTTCTTACATACCATAAGGCTAGAAATAATGCTAGAAAGTTAGGGCCAGGCATGGCCACAAAACTTACACAAGTCTCCTATTGCTGACCTGCTACATACTACATAAGCTAACACAAAGCATATCTATGAGATTAAGACTAACCATTGTATCCATTCCAGCATAAACAGAATGAGCACAACAAGAACAAGTGCAGTAATAACTTGCGAGTGTTGACAAAGTATCAGACACCACCTTTGTCACAAATGGCAGTGACTAGCTGCCATTACTTCCCACTGACTTCATCAGCTACTAACTGTAGGTATACCTTCATAATGATTTTCTCAACATGTTGGGCAATACAAAAGTCTGTGTCTTGAGTTTCTCTTGCATTCCAGAATCAATGGGAAGACCAGTCATGATGGCAGGTTACCACTCAAGAGACATAGCATTTAAAAAGGCAACAATATACTCAATCAAGCTGCAACAAGCCATCCAGGGTAAGCATCAGGGCAAGCTTCATTCTATTTTAGCTTGCCCCTGTGCAGGCAAGCATCTAACCCTAAGGCATAGGGGAAATACTAAGCATTTCTAGAGGACACTAGTGGCATGGAAATGCAGCAGAAGGTCATTCACAAAGTAACAGGTGGTAAGATCCAACTACCTCTCGGACAATATGTGTTGCTGAGCGCTTCAAGGGGACAATAGGATTCACTGGCAGCTGAGCAGGTCGATCAGCATCCTCATCTCCCTCATCTTCTTCAGGTTGCAGGTAGGCCTCAAGTAAAGGCAGATAGTTTACCAATAAAGCTCGGACAGTAGTTGCTCCCAAGGCTCTAATCCTGAATGCAGAGAATAGGGGCTTTAACTCAATCTCATATGTCTTCACATGAATATCTGTCCTTGTCTCCCACAGTGGAACCCATCTCGCATCCCACCTGTCTGGATCTACTGCTTCCTCACAGTATGCAACATTTTCACTCCACTCCCTGCAAGCATACCATATAAAATGTCAGACAACACAGTACTCCATTAGCATTGCTGAATTTTCTGGGCAAATTAACATTAAGCTGAAGACTAAACTGTGGACAAAACCACCTCTTGCTGTAAACAGTCAATCATTGACACATGGACTTGCAGACTATTGGAGCACCTGGTTGATCATGCCAATAATACTATATATATGCTCTGTTGTGTTATGAAAGTTGGAATGGCTCACAAATCAGGTTATAGATTCTTTGATGTTTGTTACTGGGATAACCATAGTAATTCTAGAGGCGACATGTGCACCAACTCCCAACACCAGAAGGAGAAAGGGTGCCTGTGTGTAATGCCTGGTAGTAAAAATATCCTTGAAATTGCAGAGAAATCTCCACAACAACAATTTCAAAGGCAACATGAAAACAAGTGCAGTTGTAACCATATGAGAGTTGCTCACGAAGTGTCAGACTATGCCCTTCATCACGAATAGCAGTAATGAGCTGCCATGACTACCCACCAACTTCATCAACTCTAGACAATGGTGGGTGTAGAGAAGTTAAAAGTAGTTGGCCCAAAATTTCAGGCAAACCATAAAACAAATATCCATGTGATGAGTTTCTGTAACATTTCCAGATGCAGCAGGAAAGACACAGTGTCATGATGTTGGCTAGGACTCAAGAGACATGGCCTCGTAGTAACATGTCCAATTGTGACAATTTATCTGGCATCCTTGTGATTATTGATCTCATAAGAAAGAAAAGGAGCAATGGATTATATGCTACAAATCTTCAAAAAACCTAATTGAAACACATGCATAATAGATGAAGTGAAATTGAATTATGCAAGGATGCCAGATCATTAGACTCACTGTGCCACCGCGATGAAGGACCTGATCAAATGGTATGCAAACATTGAAGTGCCACAATCAGATAGGCACCAGAATAATCTAAAAATTATTTGATGATTGATTTTCTGATCTGAGAAGAGAAAACTGAGATTAGGGTTTGGTGTACACTGAGACTTCTCGAAGCAAAATTCCATACAACGTGCCTACAAGCCCTACTCTTTCCTCATGCTTCAGAAGAATAAAGAATAGGGGGAAGAAAACAAAACTGTCCACATGGAAGCCAAATCCCAAACTGCCAGAGAAGATCAATACTTCAAAATCTACTTTTTATTCATTTCTTCCTGATCGTACTGGAGTCAGTAGCTTCCCACCAAATCCCTTCCTGGCTGCATACAAGTACCTAAGAAAAGAACACAGATCGCACAACTGCCAATTTACCAAAGTTGCAAGCAGACAGCGAGGGCGGTGTTATTACCTCGACGTAGTAGTAGGCGTGTAGGCGAGCGAAAGACGGTCGGGCAGATATGAAATGGCCGATGAAGCCGCAGCCGCAGCCGAAACAGCAGCGAGAGTGGAAAAAGAATGCAACGATTTGGAAGAGACTCCGGAGGAGCTCTTCTCTAGTAGCTGGATTGCCAATGCCAGCCCCGCCATCTCGTGCGTGATCCCGACTTCTTCACTCCCGCTGAGGATCAAGCTTTTTTGTTCATCGTCAGGCCCGCTCTTACTCCTACTCTTCCTATGCTGCTCTCTTTCCTACTGCTGTTGTTCTCTTATCTCCAACCTCCGAGGCAGGTCTTTTGCTATGGCCTTTCCTGCAACTGGACTCCGATCCAGATCAGGAAGATGCAACAGCAGCTTGGTTATCAGATCAGCGTAGGATTGTGCGAGAAGGAAAGGAGGCAAAGAGGAAGAGAGCGGCCTGAGCGTCGTCGGTGCCTCCCGACCATCGCCATCGCCAGAGCTTCTTCCTTTTCTTCCCGTGCCGGAGCGGCCGCCGTTACGGGGGGCTACCGTTCCAGGTCCCAAAATCCTGCTTCCCTCTTTCGGAGATCTTGGGACCTCGATATAATAAGACAACGTTCCAGGTCGCAACGTTTTCCCTGCCTCTTTCGGAGATTTTGTGGACCTCGATGCCATGAGACAGCGTTCCAGGTCCCAATGTTTTCCCTGCCTCTTCCGCAGGTTTTGGGACCTCGATACAATAAGACAGCTTCCAGGTCCCAAAGTTTTCCCTGACTCGTTCGGATATTTTGAGACCTCGATATAATAAGACAGCGTTCCAGGTCCCAACGTCCTCCCTCCGTATTTTCAGATATTTTGGGGCCTCGATATAACAAGACAGCTTCCAGGTCCCAACGTCCTCCCTCCCTCTTTCGAATATTTTGGGATCTCGATATAATAAGGCAGCATTCCAGATCCCCGGGTCGCAAGGTCCCAAGGTCCTCCCGCTTTAAGAGATTTTGGGGCCTCGATGTAATAAGACAGCGTTCCAAGTCCCAACGTCCCCCCTCCCTCTTTCGGATATTTTGAGATCTCAATATAATAAGACAGCGTTCCAGGTCTCAAAGTTGTGCCTCCCTCTGTCGGAGATTTTGGGATCTAGATATAATAAGACAGAATTCCAGGTCCCAATGTCGTCCCTCCCTCTTTAAGCGATTTTGAGACCTCAATATAATAAGATAGTGCTACAGGACCCAACGTCCTCCCTCCATATTTCGAAGACTTTGGGACCTCAATATAATAAGACACCATCCCAAGTCCCAAAGTGCTCACTCCCTATCTCGGATATTTTGAGACCTCAATATAACAAGACAGCGTTCCAGGCCCCAAAGTCCTCCCTCCCCTCTTTTGGAGATTTTGGGACCTCGATATAAGAAGACACCGTTCCGGGTCCCAAAGTCCTTTTGGTGGTTTTTGGACTTGGAATCAGGATATAATAAGAGGCCGCTCGCGGTGCTAAAGTCTGAAGTCCTCCCTGATTTTCACATCTTGGGACCTGGAACCCAGATATATTAAGAACACCATTCCAGATCCCCAAGTGCTCATTCCCACTGTTCTGAGATTTTTGAACCTGGAACCTGGATACGATAAGACCGCGCATGAAGTCTCAAAGTCGTCTTTGCGAGATTTTCGGACCTGGAACCTGGATATGATAAGACCGAGCATGAAGTCTCAAAGTCCTCTTTCCGAGATTTTGGCACCTGGAATTCATCCGTATGTAACTAGATACACACACTCTGTGAACCCCATTTTAAGACCTCGATCTGTAAAAGGAATTGGTTGGTCTCAGACCAGTTGAGCCGGGTATTTGATTTGGTTAATTTAACCAGCAATTCCATTTTTTAAAACATTTTTAAAATCAGGGAACAGCAGAATCAGAATAAAAAGAACCCACCAGTTCTGGTTATTTAAACCCTATGAAAGAACCGGCGGTTTTAACTGTTCATTTGTTGATTTGATCTCTTACAGCAACAAAATTTGAGAACCATGGATATAATTCAAACAGGCTCTTCAATTTGAAAGAACTGCACTAATGGAAACCCCGAGAACCACCCTGATAACCAGCCAGGGGTTTGGTGCAATTTCTAATACCCGCCCAACATTTGGATATTTTCATAATTAACTTGGGCTACACACAACTATGCACCATCAATGACAATCAATTGATGAAAAAAATCAATTGATTTTGTGAAAATTAAGTTCCATTTGAATGAAAATATTGCATGACATTGCATGCACCCTTGAATTGGAATTCAATTCAAATCAAATCAAATACATTGTTTGGAATGTGAATTGAATTGGATTTTAATTTAACAATTGGATTAAAATTCAATTGAAAAGAAATGAGATGCAAATTGGTGAAAAAGGTATTAAAAATATGATCATGAATATGATGTTTATGGGAAAAAAAGACTCTTAAAAAACTCGTATTTGAAATGACACTTTTCCATGCCTCTTTACTTAGGAATGGGTTAAATAAATTTTGAGCTAGAATTTAGTAGGATGAAATATTACGGGATCCTATATTTATCTTACTTAAACTCAGTTTAATGAACCATCATCTTTAGAATTCTTTAAAAGTTAATTAAATCATTAATACAAAATTTAAATAAAATGGATACACCCTATTTCATCAAGAACTTGGACAAAGTTTCATGAACCCATTAATGTAATATTTGTATAATTTTGTAACTTATTATGGAAGATAAAATAAAGTGAATTGATATTATGAAATTTAAGGAACAAATGAAAATATATTAATATTTTGACCTTATGTCAATTTGATTGTCATTGGTGGTGTGAAGCAACATGCAACCCAAGTTTGAATAATATAAAAATTAATTCAAAAAATTAATTCAAGGTTGATACTTGATACACTAAATTTTATTAAGAACTTCTAAGTTGTGCACTCAAATTGGAATAAAAGTATGACAAAAGAACCACCAAGAAATAGTATCACCACCCACATGCAAACGGAGAATTCTAATTAAAATGCCCACCTTTGCAAATGGTAATAATAGACCCTTGGGTTATGAATCATGATCCTAAAAAGCAAGAAAATTTATGTTAATTTCATGAGCTTTTAAACTATACATGGTTGGTTTAATGCATCAGTCAAATGTTGTTGAATTTTTAGAACTTTTTAAGTCATTTTATTATTTGTTCTATTTTAATGATTTTAAATTAAGATTTTTTTAATTATGTGATTTATTCAATTATCTTTAAATAAATGCTCTTAATAAATTTGATTGTTTCAAAGTTGCTTTATTTATATATAAGTTTCATGTTTCTACTTGCCATTTTTCAATTAAAAGGTAATTATCACTATTTATTATTGTTCATTTTCTCTTTATGAACATGTTAATTTAGTGTAGAGACTTATGTGAAAATTTGTAGTGGATTTCAAGGTAGCCTTACATAACATAATTGTGTGTTTGCAAACAATGAACATTTCAAAATAGATAATGCCCATTGAGGTAAGCATTACATTTTTCAAAACACATGGCCTTAGTGGAAAAATAAATAAATCATGGTCTTTACATTGAGTAAAGCCTTAGGACTAAGGTTTTATCAAAATATAGCACCCCCAAGGTGGTAGTTGAAGGTGTATCTTGTATTTGGTAAAGGCCTAGTCCTAGGGTTTTACCCTACAAATAATTTGAAATCAATAGGATTAGTGCCATGGAAAAAAAATAAAAAATGCAACCAATAGTATTTTGGGGTAATCATGTTTGAATTAAGGGGATTTGGATTTCTTTTCCCTTATTGGGAGGATTTTTTTTTGAAACAAATGTTTCAACTATCTAATTTATAAAGCCAATGATGAGGTTGCCTAAGGTTTGTTATGTAGTCCAATCTAGGTTTACTCTCTAGGAGAAAACCTTAAATAAAAAGCAAAATTTTTACATTGAACTTTCATTCCTATAAATAATATCAAGAGGGGATGCTTGTGTGACACTACAATTTGGTCTTTTTAATGTTCTTTTGGGTACATAACTATGGTGATTGATGATGTGGTTTAGATGAATTAGAAAATGTTCAAGGTTTTCCTTGTTTTCAACACATTCTCTTGGCAACATGGGTTACAACTACCATTGGAAGTGTTTCAATAGAAGTTGAATGTTCAAAGATGAAAGGCACACATGTGTGAAAAAATGGAATTATAATTCAAAAACATGGTATCTTGGGAATAAATGTTATGTAAGATTACAAACCCAACAACCCTAGAATTAACTTATATGAAAACTACTAAATAATAGCATAAGAAACACCCTAAACCCTAAAATAGTTGCAAAGGACTACCAAGGGGAGGGCAACCCTACATTCCAAATAAATAATTAAATAAAGACTTTCCAAAAACAAATGCAAGTTATAATGAAGGCAAGAAAGTAGATACCTTCTAGCCTACCCTAATACATCTACAACAAACTCATCCAAAGGACCAATGACCTTCATGAAGTTACTACCATTATCTTCCATTTCGGTTGTCCTTTTGTAGTTACCATCTAATGACCTTGGACCTTGATAAGGAAAATGAATATAAAACATAAAATTGAAAGTTACTAAATAAATTAATCCAATCTACTTACAAAAAGAATAATGCACCCAAAACAAATAGAAACAAAGTACAAGGTAATGGTTCCCACAAAAACTACATTCTTTCCTTGTATTATTATTCATACACCAAATATTGTGTTTAAAGATTAAAATAAACTCAAGGTACCATAGAATGAAAATGCTATTAGTAAAAAACAACCTAAGAAAAGAATAAATCTCATGGAATGTTTAATGGAATAAGGAGCACAAAAGGCCTTTTCTCCATCCATAGTTTCCCAAGCACCTCATCCTAATGTCCTTCACAAATCCTTAATAGGTGGCAAAACCACATGCCACTAAAATACTAACTGCCCAAGTAGTTTGATCTTTTAGTAACTAAAAGACAGTAAGTACAACGTACCACTAATAATTATAAAATTAGTAGAATGCCCACTAGGCTAGCTAAGATAAAAACTTGTTTCATTAACATGCTTGGATAAAGATATTAGGATAGGGATAAAGATTTTGATGATGAAGGGCAAAAGTTTAATGTAAAAGCTAGAAACAAAAATAAGATTTACCAAAATGACAACATTTTACTTGATCCTCCTTCCTTTGTTTTTTCATTTCTTAAGGAACTTCAACTTAAATAGTTGGGTGAAAACAAGCTAGGGTGAAAGATTTTGGAGTTTGGGAATTCATTTTAATAGTTTTCAAATTTTCAATAGAATTCCAATTTATATGTGCAAATTGATGGAATGGGACTCATGTCAACAATGAATTCATACACCATCATACAATATAAAAATGACAAAATCTTTAATATCCAATTGTTATGAATTTTTAAAATCATACAAAAAAATTGTCAAGGTTAGGAATAAATCAATATGGACTCAATACACTTTCACATAATGCATTTTAGAAAATAAGCAACTCAATGACAATATGGTGTGTTGATATTGATATAAGCTTGAAACAATTTGGAAAGATGTTGATGATCAAATTTTGAAATGTACATCAATTTGTAAGGTTTTTGAAAAAAACAAAATCCTTGAAATTAATAGTTTAGATATTTGTCTTTCTAATATACGATTATGATAAGTTGACCTAAGATGGTTCAAATCTTTATGACAAATATCTTATGATACCTTGCCACACAACCCATGAAATTCAAGGTGTTTTTTTTTTGGCTTACACAATGTATTATAGCTTTAAAATAGATTTTCATGATGTGTGATTTTTGTTCTAGATACCTTAATGTGCTTTCATCCACTTCCTTCAAGTTCATTTCTAATTGTTTTGGGCATCATTTCAAAGAGCAATGCAGGCAAGAGTTAAATTGAACTTCTTTTGAATTCAAATTGCAATTGTGGAATACCATAAGGGAAGCAAGCCTATGTAGCTTTCTTTTTTCATAAATGTTGGAAAATGCAAAAAAAAACTTGTGAAAAGAGAATGTGGAAACATGACAAAAAAACAATGGCAATTTATCATCTTTGACATGCAACTTTTCTTGCAATTCCAAAGGATGAAAATGTGCAAATATTTTTTGCATCTTTCAACATTGTTTTGAAGGTATTACATCCATTTCACATTTTTTGTTATTTCCTAAAAGCTTATTTATGAGCAAGGGTGAGAAAAATGGAAGGGTTTTTGGGAAAGTTTTGGAAGTGGTTGCTCCTTAGGAAATCAAAATTGTTGCTAATGAAAAGATTCAACCAACCTCGGAAAATAAACAAAACATGAATGCTTCAACTAAATTAAGAAGCACATTGAACATTCCTTTTCAAGGAACTTCAATTACATTAAGTTAGGATTACCAAACCTCCACAGAGGAGGCCTAAGGCTCAACGCCAATTGAGTTTAAATTAAAAATCATTACATGGTACCCATGAACATCCATGTTCAAAGAAGGTTGTTCAAATTATGAAAGGATTGCGCAAAAAAAAAATTCATTGAAATTACATGAAGTTTTGATTCCATGAATATTTTGTTTCCTTAAAAGTTTTTCACAAGAGGGTTTTTTGAACTAAGCTTTTCAAATGAGATTGGAGCTATTGAAATAAGGAAAATAATAACAATGGAGTGGAGCATTAATATATCCTTTTGTTTTTCAAAATGATGGTCATCTTTAAACACATTATGTAAGAGTTTTTTTTGTCTCAGACTATGAATATATAATTTTTAAAGCATAACAAAAAAAATTATAATGCATAAGACCTAACCTCCCTTGCAAGTTAAATTGAGGAGGTGATGGACATTGAAAGTTTTGATTTTCACATCAAAAGGCTATTAGGTTCCATGGTGTCCATGGAAGTGGCAAACATAAGTAGATTCCCTAACATCATCTTCATACCATCATTGGATATGAATTATGATATAGATGTTACAATGGAGTAAAAAATCATATATATTGGTCTACTTAACCAATGTAGGATGATTCAGGCATTTTCACTAATGGATGCACAATAGTATGTTCTCTAATTGTGATTGAAGGGTTGAATGTTGTTCCTTTAAAAGGTCATGGAGTTAGAGAATAACACAACATGGGAAAGATGTAGCTCCAATTGTAACAAAGTTCCTAGAAACTTGAAGAAAGTTCAAACAAAGGTTGTGAAAAGCTTAAATGTGGTTTAGGAAAAAAAATGAATAATGGTGTAGCAAAAGGGTGCAAGGTTGTGAAGATGGGACAAAATTGGCAAAGCAATGGTGTTATGAACAAACATTAACCTATTTGAAAAGTTAGCATCATTGCAAGAAAAGAAAAAGGATTTTCCGAAGGATCCCCCAATTCTTGGTCTACCATTAGCAAATCCAAATGAATGGACAATTTAAAGGAAAAACCAATAGGAAAAAAAAATGGCATTCCTCTAGATGCATGAAATTAGGAGGTTGGAAATTTTTTAAAGTTCAAGGAATCTATAGACAAGAATGTGTATAGGAAAAGTTGAAGGAAGCTAAACAAATAATTTATAGTGGTAAGAAATATCTTTTCTTCCTTGACTTTGCATTACTTTTTCTTTAAAGCTCTTCAATGGTTACTTATTCCAAATTTTGTTATTTCGTGTTAGATGTTGGTTAGTTCATGCACCAAACCCATAGATGGTCTAAAGTTTGTTTTGCTTACATTTGGATTTGTTTGTAGCTAATAGTAGATGCAAAACATTTTGTTGTTTCAATGGGCAAGAATGGTCAATGTAATTTACAAAGGAGGAGGTGATTTCTTTTTTCATTAAATAACTTTAAAAGATAAGGTGTTTAAATGTAGGAGCAAAAACTTTCATTTCCTCCTCCCTAGCACATGTGATAGATCATGGGATTTTGATGGAGGGTTATGCTCAATTTGTCTTGCTATAAATAAAAGATTTCAAAACCATAACTATTGTGAATATCCATGGTTCTTGAACATTCATCTAACGAGCACATTATGATGTGGCAACACATTCTTTCATGAAACATTGACGCTACACATTGCATTACTTCAATGCAACCAAAAGCTTCGAGCATTTGAAAAGGCTTGGCCAAAAATTCATGAGGCAAAGAAAGGCCACAACTTGGCATCATTTAACCTTGTAACAAAGATTGGATGATGTAAAAATTCTAAAAAATTCTAAAAAATTGATAATGGGAGAAGTAAATGCACTACAAGGTGGTTCACTTTTTGAATCACAATGCCCATTTCTATTAAATGTTTTTTCTCTGGGCACCTGTAATGAGTAATAAAATTGATCAAATTGAAAATTGATTATGAATTTAAACCCATGTAACTATTTTAAAATAAAATTATACCCATTTTTAACAATCAACTTTTAAAGTCCAAATTAAATATGAACTAGTCAGCTAATTAGAATAGTAGAAAATTGAAAGGTTCATATTTAATTCCATTCCAAATTATCCATAATGAATCAATATCATTAAATAATCTTTTTTATTGTTAAATCCTTCCTTCAAAAATCCTAGCCAAATTTCAATTATGGATTTTTAATGGCCAAAATTGAACCATATTTTCATAAGGTTTTAACATATTTATTTTCCTTTAACTTTAAAAATAGAATTGAATATATTTGGAATATCTACTTAGGCTTTTATTAATACATATTTTATTATTTTGGAGAAATGGACTTTATTATCAATTAACCAATGTTACCAAAAAAAATTACAAATTTAACACTATAGAACATGAATTTGCGTGGACTCTTGTTCAAATGACATTCATGTTAACCACTCTCTTCTTGTCCATGCCATTTGGCCTTGAAACAATGTGAGTCTTGAAACAATGTTGAACCATTGTTAATCCATGATCATTCTAGAAAAAATCAACTTCCAGAACTCTAATTATAGGTTGATTCCAAGGATGAACACAAGCATGAAATTCTTTTCACTTTTGAAGGTTGTATTTGGGATATTTCCAAATTGCCTTTCTAGAAAACCATTTCACAAACTTTCTACAAGATGGCTATGGTACAATGATACATGTTTGCACATTTTTTTTATTTTCACAAAATAATGACAAAGAGGACCTATATGTAAAAAGTTGGTTCCATTTAGATAGCCTTTTCAAAATACATTTTTTTACAAAAAAAATCTACACAATAGAATTAATGGATGGGGAATTAGTTGCTACCCCAATGAAATGTTGGGGAATGTACCTTATAAAGTTTTGAAGGCCATGAATAACAAGCTTATTGAAGCTATCACTCTTAAAGAGCTCCAAGCTACATTGCAACATTGCCACGAGGTAAAACTCCAAGCCAAAATGGCCTACCCACATAGTTTTATAATAAAATTCAAGTGTGATTGCTCCCACTTTTCTTGAGCCCTTTATTTTCATGTTGGAGGATGGCAACACCTTTGATTTTATAAAGATAAGGTTAATTGCTTGAATTCCAAATTTTGGGGATCAATCAAAGCTTGAGAATTGGAGATTGATTGTTTTATTGGGTAGCACCTATAATAAGCTTGCCAAATTGTTGGTTAAAAGAATATAGTTCCACTTGTTGAATATTATTTGACCTAATCAAACAAGTTTCGTTGCAAGTTGTTGCATTCTTGATAATAAGTTTCTTGTGCAAGAAGCCATGGAATGGGCTATAAAAAACTACTTGGAACTAATGTTGTTGTTTTGCGATTTGAAAAACCTTTTAATTGGATTAAGTGGGGTCTTTTATTTTTGGCTTTGCAAAAGTTGGGTTTTACATGATATGGATAAAGTGGGTGTCTTCATTTTATGGGCTATCTTCTTTAATGGTGAAAAATAACCAAAAGCCTAGTTTCTTTTGAATATTTCTCATTTTGTAAAGTATGGCTACCCACTTGCTCCATATTTATTCATACTTGTTATAAATGTTTTGGTTATATTTTGGAGAACATGTGGTATGGAATTCAAGGATTAACTTGAGTGCAAATGGGGGGATTCTTAAAGACTAATCATTTCTAATGACATAACCTTGTATATTCAAGGTTCAACTCAAATCTTGATTGTATTAAAGTTGCCCTCTTTTTATTTTGCAAAGTCTTGCCTACGCAAAAATAAACTATCTAGTAAGTCAATCGCAATTTGGGTGGCTAGTTATTTTGAGCTATTCCACCTTAGGTTATTATAAGGTTTTCTACTTTACATTATTCTAAAATATTCTACCCTATTTCAAATATTTTAGGTTATTATATTCTAGGTTAATTTTCAATGATATTAGGTTATTCCATCCCAAACTATTTAAAGTTATTTCACCTTAGGTTATTTTTAGTTGTTTAAGGCTAATCCACCATAGGCTATATAGGTTATTCTACTTTAGGCTATTTTTGGTTATTATAAATTATTACACCCTAGGTTATTTTACCCTAGGGGTTAGTGCATGGTAAATTGACCAATTTTGGACTTTTTGAAAAATTATACAACTTGTTTAATTATCATTTTAATGACCATATTCAATAGGTAAATTTGAATTTTTTTCATGTAGGGACTTAGTTTAAGGATACCAACGTGAATATCTATTTATTCCATTTCTTAAATTTCCATAATTAAAAAAAACACACAAGAGATGTGGACTTTCAAAGTCAAACATTATGAATTGTAATCTTAACAACATTTTTTTATATGGATTTTGAAATGGTCCAATCATTTGTATTGTGTTTATTAGGCTTGACTTGATTTTGGTTATATAACATATTAAAGAAACTAAGTTTGAAAAGTTTTGCATGATGGCATTTGTAAGATTTTACCTATGGGCTTTTAAACAAACAAAAATAAAGGTTTTTTCAAAAGTTCACAAATTTTATATAAAAAAAGGTTTTTGGACTATTCTTGTGCACATGTGTTAAGAAAAAGGACCTTTAAATGGGCTTTAGATTAAATGAAAAAATACCCAAAAAAAAGATGGAAAAACATTGTAATTCATTCTTACCCAACAAAAAATCCTTGATTTGGATTTCAAAAGTGATAATTTGGAATGTAACATTGGTCCATTCAACCATGCATTCAACCTTTAACTATTTTTAATGATTTTGCCTTAGGCTAAATAGGGTGGAATAGTCAAAAATAACATAGTAAAATAATTTAAGCATGGAGTAGTTAAAACCTTGCAAAAAAAAGAATGATTTGACTTGCATTGCAAATTACATATTACAAATTGCAAAACTTTTACAAGCAAGAGGCATTTGAATAACAATGGATTTAGTCCTAAGATTGACCTAAAGCCGCACCATATTACCAAAGAGGATATAAAAGAAGTTTTTGGAGCATGTACTAATTATAGAACTACAAACCCCAATCTTCTTCTAGAAACAAGAAAAGAACTTTTAGCATTGTACAAGAAGGTTTATGGCTCCTCCACCATGACCAACAATGAGTTCATGAAATGGTTTGTTACAAATTACATAATAAAAGCCAAAGGTCACCCTATTAATTGGGTGACATTAGTTCAGCTACAATAGTTAGAGAGAAACAAAGGCAAGAGGAATAAGAAAAGTTCAAAACAAGATTGGCAAAGTGTTCGAAGCCAAGTGATCATGCAAGAGATGCATTTGGCTTGAACGAGGTTGGTGATGTGGTGGATAGGTCAATGAAGGAGTTACAACTTGAAGGTGTGGGTAATGCATGTTGCCCGTATGGTGTTCCACCAATAGAGCTATTAAGAGTGCAAGATGTGTATGCATTTCTTGGTGAGATTTTGGTTCAATTGGTGAAGAAGGCTAAATATTTAGAAGGGGAAAAGTAGAAGATTTTTGAGAAACTTACAGGGATGCACTTCCATATGCATGCCTTAAAGTCAACCACATTACATGATTAAGAGAACTTGGCTATCTTAAGGAGGGGCTTCAAAAAACAAGTTTCAATGTCTAAACTTCTTTGTAAACAAAGGTAAGGTTGCATAACATTCTTTTACTAATTTTTTTATCATTATGTTACAACCAAGGTTCTATGTGTGTGAATGATTAATTAGGGTTATATGCATTACAATTTGATGAGCTTGAAAGCTTATCATTAGCTTTGATCATCATATTATTGCGAGGATTTTGATCACATTAAGGTATACGAGTTTTAATGAAATGCTTGTTATTCACCATTTTTGATCATGAAGTTATTAGTTTTTTTATCTCCATTGTGATCAAAGGTCGTTATAAAGGACACGAGTTCTAATGTTTAGGGCTTCTAAGAAGGTTGTGATGGGATAGAGGGGGCACATTCTCAAGGTAATCATGAGCTCCCCATTTTTAAAAAATTAGATGATCTCTGAAGTCAAATGAAGAGCACTAAAAAAATAATTGAAATTTGCATAGCTATAGTTGAGGATAACAAAATAAAAGCTATGCAAGTAAAAGATTTGTTTTAGGATACTAAACTAGAGTTGTGGAAGATTGAATCAAATGTTGTTGAGGTTAAAAGGGAAATGGGTGAGGTGGTAATGTAGAAAGATGCCATTCATGTGCAATTTAAATAATGGAAAAAGGAGGAGGACTTTCTTTATGGCTTAAGCTATTTCTTCATCCAACCATGCCTATAGATTCATATGTCCACACAATCATTTTGGTTTCTCCTTGTTCATTTTGTAAGAGGTCTCTCAATTTTTAAGTCATAGTTGTAGCAGCATGTAAACATGTGTATCATCCATTCTACTTGGTAGAAGTTATAAGAAAAGGTAATAAATGTTTTGTTTGTTTTAAAGTTTTCCACCTAGATTGGTGGAATTTTTGAAGGTTTCGTGATCATGATGCAAATGTCAAGGAATTGGCATTGCAATTCAATCTGGATAATGTGCATAAGTAGTTGAGGTAGGCATTCAAGGATGAGTGTGTAACACATGTAAGTGTTGGAAGTTATGTTTTTCATCTTGACATTAAATGTTGTTACAAAGTCAAGGTCCAATTGTTGTTTCAAGTGTTCATTCCTTGTGTCATTAAATAAGTACAAAGAGTGATGTCACTATTTTACCAGTGCTCCACATTATTGAATTCAACACTTAGACTCCCGACCTATATTACTTTCATATCCATACTTTTATGAGTCCACTTAGTGTTCAAAAACCCTATCACTACTCAATTCATTCTAGGTTTAAAAAACACGCATGGTACTTTGACCCCATGAACTTCCTTTTCAAAGCACTTCTTGAATGCTTAGAAGCAATATCATCACTTTTAGTCCATCCATAAAGCATAATTGGTGTTTTGGTGTACCTATTGAATGTTTATAAGCTATGCCATTCCTTATTAGTCCATCCAAAAACACACATGTTGCTTTCACTACAACAAAAGGTGTTCTTGTACACCAAGTGATTTCATTACATTTTGAGTGAATTCACTGGTTTTAATAAATGGGGACTAGTTGGAAAGTAGTGAATTCATTGGTCTAGTGAACGGGGACTAATGAATTGCACTCACATTTTGTAGTAATGTTTGATACCATCACCTTGTTTTGGTATACCATTTGAATGTTTAGTCTAAGCTTTATCATTACATATAAACACACATGGTGTTTTAACACCAATAACTTGCTTTGGTGTATCACTTGAATGCTTAGTTTAAGTTTTGTCATTGCTTTTCAATCCATCTAGAAAGCACACACAATGCTTTGATAGTTCATGAACTTGCTTTGATGTACCTCTTGAGTGCTTAGATGTTTTGTCAGTGCTTATCAGTCCATCTAGAAAACATAATTGGTGCTTTGACACCATGAACAAATATTTTGCAAAGATTTTCTTAAGTTCTTAGAAGCAAGTCTCATTAATTATCATTTCTCCTAATAAGCATATATGCAATGTTATGACATTTAAAAACTTTAATCAAGGTCTATCACATGTTGCAAATAAATACAAGTACTCTATTTGGGCTAAAGCAAAGTGAATTTGGATCATCAACTTCATTTTACCCACCCAATGGAAGGTTCAATTTAGGGGTGAATAACCTTTTAGGACTTTTGTCTACTATAATATCTCTTAAGATAGGAAGGATAGTAGAGATGCCACCAAGGTCACAAGTGTCTCATGTCTAGGAGGTGCATACCCCCACAAAGTTCTAGTTCTATTTTAAATAAAAGGATTGTATTGATTCAAGACTTTCCAATTCTATATGTCAAGCATCTCATGAAACCATCAACAAATCCATTGCAAAATATGTTCAGACAAAAAATCAAATGCCAATTTTTGGTAAGTTTTCATTGACTAGTTCTAATTTCCTATTTTCATTTAGATGCAAGTGATAGTACTTACTTATGATAGTCCATGTAGATCTACATTTGTTGTCTATAAAATTAACAAATGTATTCAAAAGAAAAATGCTTAAAGTAACTACCAATTTCTTCAATGAAATCCTAGGTACACCATGATTAGTCATTGAAATTGGTCCACTTGAAGTCCCTCAACTTGGTGGACACTCAGATTTCATGATCGTCAAGGGTGTTACACAAGAACAAGAAGTAGTTCCAATCATGGATGGTTTGCCACTATTACTTATCCAAGGTATGTGAACCTACAAAGTACTCCTCACTAGATTTTTTATATCGAAGTCAAATTCATAGGACCTAAAGTTATTATTACTATAAATGTTTATACAATGTTTTTAAAACACGTAAATGTATTATAATCAGTCTTCAATGTTTGTGTTAATGCAAGCAAGGTGAATCTTAAAGAAGTCACACCAAACGACATTACTCAAATAGGTGATGTACATCAATGGCTCCCAAAATGGTCCATTTGCAAGTCTATTTCCATGAATGTACTTGATATGATTTGAGGACATTAAAATGTCTTTTCAAGTCTAATAATGCGTAATAGAGCTTAGAATAAGCTATGTAAGAAATTCAAATAATTGGCACCTTTTATTCTAGCATAAAAGAGCTATTTTGTAAAGTTTTTTTTGGGCCTACAGCAGACCTCATAGTTTGTGGCAAATGCCAATTTTGCCAAAATTAATTTAATTTTGGCAACCTTCTTTGGGTAATTTTGACAAAATTGGCAGTGTGTGTATTTTAACGTGAGAAAGTGAATTTCAAGGGTTGCCGCCATCGTTTGCAGCGTTTTGACGTTTGAAAAGGGCCTTTAAGTCCTAGGGTGAGGTTGAATCCGGCGT
>Ga0116231_10003702_pt1 | contig 31527 bp, 21 predicted proteins | sample S1TSphgellanicum_2_FD_89695 | JGI IMG/M metagenome (GOLD analysis project Ga0116231, IMG submission 89695) | Host-associated microbial communities from peat moss isolated from Minnesota, USA - S1T2_Fd - Sphagnum magellanicum MG | ecosystem: Host-associated > Plants > Peat moss > Unclassified... | reverse complement strand
TGAAGCCTCCACAACTTTGAAGCTATGAAGATTTTCAAACAAATTGATCTCTGCTTTATTTTTCAGCCACAAAAACCTAAAGTTCAAAGCTGTTTTTTGAACCATCAAAAACTTAAAACAATGAACCTTCAGCATCCAATTAAACACTTTGTTTATCAGAACTCTCATACAAGCTTTCAGATCCATCAGGTCAATTTTAGTGTATAGAGTTGAGAAATCAAAAGACTGCAACAGAAGTTTTATCAATTTCAGATCTCGAAAGATTAAGTTTATTTATTACCTCCAGCATTGGAAGTTCCAAAATATTGCAAATCCATTGCCTGTCCTTCTAAGAGCCCCAAGTTGGCAAGGAAATTTTACCTCAATATAGGAGGCAGCCACTTCAGAGTGTTTCTCATTGGTACGAGCAATGAAGATATCCCAGAACACTGACCACCATTCAAAGAGAAAACCACCGGGTGCATCAATAGCTGCAACACCAAAGCAACAGTTGTTAACGAGAAGCCTGTGAACAGCAATATTAGCATTCAATATAGCTGCCATCACCACCACCACCACCATAGAGGGGAGTACTGAAAGCATACCAACTGGATCAGATGACACTTTCCCTTCATTCAGGAAAGCCTTGGCTGATGCCTGCAGATTTCTCTTCACCAGGTAATCGTAGATGTACACATCCAGCCTGTAACTCAAAACAAAAATTAGCACAAATCCACACAAAGACGTGAGAAAATTCCTGTCCGCAAGACACTCAACCTTCTGAGGCACATTTATTACAACTTGTTGAAATATCTAATGCTGTAGATTCATTGCTGATAAAGCACAATATGTTGCCCCTTCTGCACTATGAACCCCCCCTCCTCTAAAAGCAAAGTCTTTTAGCTTCTTTCTTGCATCTCTTGCAACAAGAGCACATGCAGCTTCTACTCAATCTCAGGAGTAGTATGCACAATTCAGCTGGTGCGGATTGCAAGCTTGAGACTTGAATCATTGACAGGCTCTCTAAGCTCTAGGGTTTTGCTTCAGGCTCAATCCAACTACTTCCACACACAGGAGTAGTATTCCTAGCTTCTGCTCAACTAGGCTTCTTATTCAGTGCCACACCAATTCACAATCTTAAAAGAAATGACATCAGATTAACCTTCACACTTCACATACCCACTCTCTAAGTACCACAATTAGTCGCTTTAGACCATAAACGAGCAGAGGAAGTTCACTTCCACATCCCCCAGCCCCCGGGGGTAAACACCAAAAGAAAGAAAAACAACATCACAAACGCTAAAAGTTGATCACCATCACTCAACGTCACTCCAAAACACTCCCAAAATCGTCACGGAAAATTCTCTCGCAAACTCTCTCTATCTGTGTGTCTCTCTACGTCTATCTCTTTGTCTATCTGTGTCTGTGTCTGTCTGTCTTTTTCCACTTGCAGGTACATATAGCACTCTACACAAACAACCTCAGCATCCGCGTTGCCACTCAAAATCAATCATCAGGAATCATCAGGCATGCATCCTCGATCCGATTTCTATTTCCCCTCCGCAAATCATGAAATTCAAAACCAATAACACACACATACACATACATACACACAATACACCAGGAAGAAACACACACAAACACAAAGCAAAGCAAAGCGCGACAAAACACATTCTAGGTGCAACAAACTGGCAGCAGAAAGGGGGAAGGGAAGGACGGAGGGGGGAAGTGGGGAATCAAGTCATCAAGAGGCTTTACATTTTATCAGCTTCCCAGTTGCTCTGTGCCATGGCGAAAAAAAAGAGTCGTGAAAATGAAGTTCCCAGCACACAGCAGCGATGACGAGGAGGAGGTGAAAAACTCTGCTCTCCTGATGATGATATGTTTCTTCTCGCTCCAATCTTCTCCTATTGTCCTTCCCTTCCCTGTTACCCCATTTTCTTGCTCTCCGTCTGTCTCTATGTGTGTGAAAATCTGTGTGTGTGTAAATCTCTCTCTCTCTGTGTAAACCTCTGTCTATGTTTTCGTGTTTGTGTGTCTCTCTCGCAGGAATAGACTCGCGCGGGACAAACGAGGAACGACGTGAAAAGCACGAATGAAAGGAGAGAAGCGCAAAGGCGCGCGCGCACACACAAACAAGCGAAGCGAGACGAGAGAGACGAGAGAGACGAGAAAGCCTACGAAGACCCCTACGAAGACCTACGAAGTAGCGCCAATAAATAAAAATTTAAAAATCAAATAAAATAATGAAAATTTGGACGTATCATTTTGGGCGCCTTGCAACTTTGCACGTGCGGGGGGGATGGTGTTTTTCCTTTATTTATTTATTTAGTTATTTATTTATTCAGAGGCAAAACAATGCCCTCCTTTTTGGTAATGGAAAATTATGTTATATGGTGTAGCCTAAAGTAACATTTTTATAAAAGAAAATTCGTGCTCTTTATGTTACAAGGTTGGGAGAGAAGGAAGGAAGAGGGTAGGGGAGCAATTGTTTTCTTTAAAAAAAAAATTTAATTACTTTTTGGCGTTAATTTTGCAAAAAGTGGTGGATCATCCATAAGAAGGTTTAGCCAAATTTGGTTACAAACAAGATATTGAAAAAAACTTTTAAAATTATTTATCCTTTTATATTTTCAATGTACCTACTTAAAAGTTGAGGCAAATATAAAAAGTTAGAGATTTTATTTTATTTTTAAAAAATTCAAAATTTGATGATTGAAAATCACTTGATTTTCACATTTTTAAATTTTAAATTTTCCATTTTGGTGAACTGTTGGAAGTAAAAACAAAGGTTGCAACCTTCTTTCATCAATAAATTTTCATCTAAAAGTGAATGTGATTATCGTGTAGCCAAAAATATTAAAAAAAGATGATTAAAAAAATTTGTACTTCAAATATGGTGTATAGCCACATTTGGTTAAACCTTTTCTTGTATCCATGGTCACCATTTTGAATTTTGGCTAGAAACAACAAAAATTCCTTTTTAAGAAAAACAATGGGCTAGATGGGAGAGGAAGGAACTCCGAAGGGGAGTACTTTAAAGCTTTTATAAATCATTTTCTAAAAGTCTTATTACCGAGGGGGGCATCCTTATTATTATTATTATTACTACTACGAGTGGGCTCTTTGTTGTTGGCCCAACTATGCCAAAGGTGACAATACTAAAGGCCGATTAGGATGGCCAACTGGAAATTCTCCATACATTTTACCATTGATGTGAAAGGGCCAATAAAAAGGTTGGTCAAATTTTTTTTGTAAAATATTTAATTTTTTAAATGAAAAAATACTCTAAATTCAATAATTCTTGGTCCGTTGGTTAAAAAATTGTGAAACACAAATGTGCACATCAAATGCCTTCCAACAATACCAAAATTGGAGTGTAGAGCCTCATCCATCCACTTGTCTTATCAATGTTTTTTTTTAATAAAAAAATTTTAATAATTAATTTTAATTTTTTTAAAATAAAAATAATTTTATAAATTTTATAATATAAATATAAATATTTAATAAATTTTTTAAATAAATTTATTTATGGTTTCAAAAGCATAGGGTTGCATGATTTGGACAAGATGTTATATTTTCCTTTCCTCATCAAACTTCATAATCTTGTAATTTTGTGCTTTACATGGTTTTGCACAAAATTACGTAGTTCATCATATTTGACATTATGCACAAAATATGATGTTTTTGGATTTTTCATGGGATTTGAACCCACCACAAGGAAATAGGATCTAGTTATTACCACTATCTTACTTTTTTATTTTGATGTTTATAGAACAAGTGTATCCAATTTTGAATATGATTTTAAACTTTTTAAGTTATTAATCAAACTTTGCAAAAACACCATGCAAGGCATTGCAAAACTTTATCTAACAGTTTTTTTTTTTAACACCTTGCAAATTTCAATTAGTGGGTGTTTAGTGTCTTGCATGACTTGGGAGGGTTATATAGCATGGTCACATCCAAATAACCAAAAATACAAACAAACACATATCTTAATATATATAGGTTTTCTATTTTGAAAGCATTAAAAGTTCTTGTTAGTTTGAATAAGGGATAGAGTCAATACATAATTTTTAATGTTAGGCAAGGGTATTAACTTGAGTTGAAAGTGATGACAAATTATTTTTAAACCATGATTTTCATGCAACCAATGAAAAGGTTCAACATGCACTCAAACAACCCCATTTTTATCCCATATACTTTGGCAAAAGTTGAATATATATAGTTTAAAAAGTTAGCCCAAAAGGAAGCACTTCTTTGCTTCTATTTTGGGAGTGCACACTATTTTTAAAATTAGTGATGGGCCAATCAAAGTTATTGAGTTTTTCTCTTTTGTTTGCCTTGACATGGTTTGAAGAAAATTATTTTCTTTAGAATTTTTTAACTATTATAGTTTTTTGTAAATGTGCAATTGTATTTTGTAGATTTTCTATATAAAGGGGTTTGTTTATTGAATTTTTATTTTCATCATCAATAAATTCACCTATCTATCATTGAACCTCTCAATAATCTATCCACATTTCTAGATTCTTTGCATTCATGCAAAATCGTGACATTTTTTATCACCATTTTTGTGAAATTAAAAATTTTCATACCTTGTTTATTTAGTGTTGCTTTCCATGATATAGACATATCTATTTTTATATCATAAAAAGTTCACCATGCAATGATACAACAACTAAAACTTGAAAAAAATAAAATCATGAATTTTGAAAAAATTACAATTCAAAATAACACTACACAACACAAATAAAAACTTGAACAACTAGAGTAAAATACCTATTATTTAATACAAACACTAATGCATTGTCATTGAAATAACAATTTTTTAAAAATCAATGAAAAATATTTTTAAAATATAACCAAATGAAACAAATGACATGAACATCATAAATGAAATTCAAAATAATATAAAACAATGGAATCATGGTTTAAATTGTTTACAAAATTAAACACCCACTGAATCAACAACAAAAATAATCATATACAAATACAAATCATAAATACCTTGATCACAATTCCAACAACCTAAATTACAAAACATGTACCATTGGTTGACATAAAACAATCAAATGAATCACATATCAATGTGAAAAATATAATTATTTTTATGAAGACATTAATTCACCCACATCAATTAAAAGATCCATTAAAGAAATGTATGGATGGAATGAATTACAAATTCATGCATTTGACACATTCACACAAATAAATTCCAAAATGTTGGTGGTGTTGCAAGAATAAGAAAAACACAAATCATTAAAGCCATCCAAAGCTATTATATAAAGAAAGATTGAAAAAAAAAATCATATTGCAACATAAATAGGAAATGGAGCATTATTAGTAGGTGGGATTATTATCCATTCTTTATTGGGCTTGTCCATTGATAAAAATGTCATTGTAAGTAAATCAAACTCAATAATAGACATCTGGCCAACTATTAAATATATGATAATTTATGAAATTTCAACGGTCAACTGCAACATGCTTGCTACAAATGCATTTGAAGTTGCAAAAATTTAAATTCAACACATTACCATTCAATGGGATAAACAAAATGTTTATGGAGATTTCTTACAATTTCCACCCATAACCAACACATTGTTATATTAAAAAATGTTCAACCAATCTTTGCATTCACAAAAATGACACAAAAATATAGGAAAAAGTTTATGGAAAATTACATCCGTCTTAATAACATCATATTAATATAACAAATGCAATAGAGCAAAAACACACTATATGCATCAATTTTAATAAACCTTAGACGAGTAAACTTACAAATTTAAATTTTGAATGATTTAAAACATGATTTCTTTCCAATTTGAAATTAAATTTATTAGAAGATCCATGGAGGATAACAACCTTCATAGTTCTTTGAAAAGAACTATGCAATGCCATCAACCATCGCATAATTTATATTAAATCAAAAATATTAAAACAAAAATGTTACACAATTTTAGCCATGGACATTTCATTAGTAGAAAACCCCCTCCCTTCCGACTATGGGCTCAACTCGTTTTCAACTATAATTACAATTGAAAACAACCTTTCAACTACAAATATAAATTGAGCTTGAAATTACAATCAATGATTATGGCCATGTGTCAAGATCATGCCAATAACTGGGTACAACCATTTTAGTTGGAAATGATCTTGACCATTATAGTCAAATTTATTTTCAATTATTCAAATTGATGTTTGTTTCTTTTTCAAGTTTTGCAATGTTGTTACTAAATTTGCAATCAATAATGAGAATATTTAATTAAATATCACTATTATAGTAGGTAATGCTAGTTTCCATGTTGACAAAATGAATATTTTTTTTTTAAATGAATATTTATTCATATTTAAAAAAAAATTTATTTCATGATTTATAATAGTTTACCAAGATATTATCATATACAAATAGTGAAATTATTTATAATTTAACTTGTTGTAGTTATGAAAGTTTCAACAATTCCATCCATTCATTCATCCATATGATGATGAATGATCTTTCTCTTTGTAATAAAAATTAGCTGGTTGTTGTTTCATACATTATGTTTTCATAGATTACCGACATTCATTATGTCGCCACCATGGAGGGATGAATGAAATTGGACAAATGGATCATGTTTGATAGATTAATAAAACATAATGTCATCACCATGTCTAGATGAATATTATTTTCACTGGAACATGAATGATGTGTGGTATAGTATCAAAACATCTACATCTTCATTATGAATAAATGGATGAAATTTGGATGGATGCATGATGTAAACAATATGTCATCATCATGAACGGATGATGAATGGATGGATAGGTGGGTTAACCTAAACCTAACTTTTTTGAACCTTAATAATAACAATGAGAGTTACTGCCATTGCCATCCCCATTACAAGGTCCAATAAGAACCCATTTGTTATTGAGGTTTCCTTTCGAGCAATTTTCCTTTGTTTATGTTGTTGTAGTGGCGATTGTAATCTACTTTTTTTTTTCCAACTTTCTACCTCCTCTTTCAATGTTTCCAATCATCTCTTTTCTAACCCTTTTGTGAGTTGTCAACTCATCAAGATTCTTGTTCTTGGAGTCATGTTTTGCCTTTAATGCCTTTTCTAATCTTACTAGGAGGAGGATGCTTGTTGACGAACATACCTCCATTGTTTTCACCACCTTGCTATTCTTCACAACCTCATCGAGGTTCACCATCCAATATTTTTTCACTTACTTCTGCCTTTTTCCTACAACTTCATTTTTTACTTTGAATTTATTAAACAAAGTCTCAAAATTGCAATTCTAACATCAAGGGCACCAAGCCTACTATAAAGAAAGGATTTAAGCTATCTTTCTTTTGCTTTGTGTGTTCTTTTTGGGTTTTTTAAAAATGTATTATAGTTTATGATTCAAAAAGCTTTCTCCATAAGGTTAATCAAGCATGGAAATTTGGAGAGTTATCACTTTGTTTGTACATTCATATTTTTAGATAAAGTAACAATAGTTCCATAGGGGTGTAAACATGTCAAAAACTAACCATATTGGCAGATTGTAGTTTGTTTTTTTCTTGTCACTTGGAATTGTTTAATTGTGAAGGTGTCAATTTTTTACTTCTGCTACTTGCAAGATGTGTATGTCTTTATTAGTAGAGAGGTCTTCATCAAGACATGCCTAGGTTTTGTGACATCTAACACAATAGGTTGACCACTTGGTTGATTTTGATTTTTGTTGTAGTAAGAGATTGGGGTGTTGTTGATCGAAATTTAGATTATGTAGGTATCATCATACTTTTTCAAATCAATTAGTGTTTGATTAAATTAGCTTCTTGCATTTCATCTATTTTGGTAACCAAAATAGACAAACAAAAAAACCATGATGTTATTTTTCAATTAGTCAATGCATAAGTTGGCCATGCTCATTTCATTCTCCACAATAGTCTTTTGGTCTTTCAACCTTCTCGCCCAAATTATGTGCATTGAAATTGAAAGCTTTTGTAAAGCCCAACAAATTATAGCATGAAGTTGTGTCATGCTAAATGACAACTATGAAGTTATATATGTTATAGTTTTTTTGTAGCCTAGCAAATTGGATGTCAAAGGGTTGAACCTAACTAGTGTTAGTAACATTGAGTGTAGGTTGTAAGTAACCTAGTCAAAGTAGGTGTCACCAAGGACCATGCAGGCACTTGGAATGCTAGTTGGCCTATTACAATGGTTAGAAAGTGACCACCTTCAAAATGGAGGTAGGAGACCTATAGGGTGAAGAGTTAACAAGTCATGTTTAGTTGGCAAAGTAAACATTTCCCTTTTTTTGTTGTTCAATGTACAAGTAAGCCCATTAACATAAAACCTTTTCGTATGTATGTTGCATCTTTAGATTATCATAGTGAAATAACTAATAATGTTTTTCCTCCTAATGTTTGTGCATTAACTATTGTGTTTATCCAATTTGTCATTCAAATTTATTCTTAACATGGAGGTTAGTAAACAATCCAATAATTGAGGTGATAGAAATGCTTGGAAAGAGGCGAGTGTGTTGAATGCCACTATTGAGTACCAAAATGACACATTTAATACTTTCTTTATTTTCAAAATATTGGAACAATTTTTACATTTTTTTTTCATTCAATAAATGTAGAGCTCTATCCTATTGTAGAGACTAAACATGTAAATGTAGAGGTCAATCCTATTGCATCCAAAATGTTTGAACATAGGTATAAGATCAAACAATGGTTGAAAGAACATGATGATCTTTTAATACACACCATTTGTTTGTACTTTGGTTTTTGGTTTTCTGGGATACCCCAATGAATTCAAGTTATTTAGTTTTTTTCAATATGCTAATGCACTTGAGGCATGCATGAATGTGGAAGAAATAAACATTTAATTTCCCAAGTGGAAACCTCTAATTAGTAGTTAATGTTTCAAAGCAAACTAACCCTATCTATTTAGGAATATATTGTTGTTTGACCATAATTGACTCTTTTGTAGATTGCTAAAAAGGTAGGAAAACCAACAACATGATTGATATTTGAAAATAAGTAAGTAACAATTGTTGGAAGGAAGTGAAATGAAATAAATCATAACATTTAACAAGAGGGATCAAATACATATGACCTTGAGCACAGTAGTACCCTAGCCCAATTAGGGTTGTTGGTGTGCCTTAATTGTAGGTTGATTTGATTATGTGGTAGACCAGAAGGGCTATCCCAAGCATTTTAACATCAATTTCATTATTAGTTGGCATTGACATTTACATTTTTTTTTGAATTCATGTTTTTTTAAAAATTTTCAGTTCTTGAACCTTAAGGTCATGGTTTTAATTCACTTTCATTGTGTCTTGCAAGCAAAGGAACTCATGATTGCTTATTATGAAGGCAATGTGCAAACAACAAGAAAATTGATATGAGTTTCTAGTAGTGTAATAACAACAACAATGTTTGAGGCGTTAAGGAATGCAATTGTCTTGTGCCATTACCAATTATCTTGTAATTTTAAACTTGTGATGAATTTATAATTGATAGAGAAACTCCAACCTTTGGTTGATAAAAAGAATACAAAGTTGCCATTCCTATTGGTATTAGAGTCACATGTTCACTTTAGAAACTCTCATATGGAGTGGGGTACCTTCAATGTAGTGAAATGTTTGCCATTGAAAAATCTTTAGTGAACATGGTTTGCACAAAGTTTGTGTGTGTTTGTTAATGTGATGTCTAGAAATCAAATTCAATGACCATGTAATGAAAACTTGTCTTAGGTCATCGTAGGGTTTAAAGAATTATGGGGCCTACCAACAATTCATAGTGCAATAGATAGCACACAATTCACATTTAGAAACTTGAATTGGTGCATTTGCTGCAAACTCCTCCTACAAATCCAAATCTCACAATGTGCAACTACAAGCTATGTGTTGAAGTAAGATGCATTCATAGGATAAACACATTGTTGTCGTCAATATAACAAGAAAGATGTACTCCAGAAGTACCTCAAGTTGTAGACAACCTCTATTCATATCTAGGTTACAATAACTTTTACCTATGTCCTAGTTTAGTTTTTAATATGGACAAGGATTTGTATGTCAAGTTTAGTGTTTTGAGCTTTATATGTATGACATCCCTCCTCTTCTCTACGAGGGATTCTCATGATATAAACATGCCCTCATGATACTCTAGAAATCTTTTTCAGTGCTTTACATTACACGTCAATTTTGCCTTCCAATCAATGGTGTTGGGGGTTCTGGGTTTATTAATTCGGGAACACTTGACAGTTTAGTTTTGCATCAAGTTTGTCAAATAAAGCTTTGAAAGTAAGAACTGTAAAAGAAACCAGAAATGCATGAGGATTGATAAACTGAAGAAAACATATCATAAATGACAAAATGGAGAGTTCTTGGCCACAATGCTCTTGATCAGCCACCCTTGCATACATACAAGATGAAAGATATTGGAAAGAAAATCTCCAAGGCATTCAGGGATGAAACAATGACTTCAGACTCAATCTAGGGCCCAAAGATAGGGCAAATTTATCAGTAACTGTTAATGTCCATTAACATGTGTAATGCTGCTAAACTAATACACAGTATAAGCTTGAAGCTACTAGAATAAGACAAGGAAGCAATTTGAGTTTTGGGAAATCCCATCTAGTAGATTACAAAAAGTGTCAACATAAAAAAGGATCCATGTCAATTTGAAGAAGCTAATGCTATCACAATCAAGATAACGTTCATCAATTTACCTTCACCTACCATCATATATAATAATAGTGCAAATTGTTTCATATCAACATTGAGCAGGGTCTTCTGTGAAACTCCCCCACCTAGCAGGATCTCTCTCTCTCTCTCACACACACACCTTTCTTCAAGAATGGGCAAATGGGGTCTCATTGGGTCCCTCAAATAACAAAGAAAAAGTTTTCCAAAGGTTTCTATGATATTATTACTTTTAGTGAAATGAATTAGAAAAAATACCCATGACCCAAGGCTTGATTTACAATTACATAATTGTGATGGGCTCCAATTCAATGCATTTACACTTTGAACACATGCTAAATTTCTCCCCTTCCAGGTATTTGACCTGGGCATTAATCCAAGAAAAACAGTTTGCAGTACCTTCTAAGTACCCTTGAACCTCCCAAACCCTTCAACAAAAAACTAGGGGTCAGGGAGAGCTCCTGCTCTTCATGGATTCTCTAAGAAACAACTTTTATTGCCATTAGAGAGCACTGCCCAGAATTGAATACAAATACAAAATCCAGAAAAAAGTTCACAAGCTCCTTCCAAGAGCTCGGCAAACTACTTTTGAAGTTGCACAGCCAAACAATCTCTTTTGGGTAGACAACAAAGAAAATAAAAAAACTATATTACAAGTCTGGAATTAACTTCAATCCTTCAGTCTATTATTGTTAGTCATCGTGTGATGCATGCTCAGGTGAATGGTTTACCTCATAATCGAGATGGACAAAAGCACGCTCAATTTCGGGCAAGGATTCGAGCTTGTTCTGGAGGGATTCTCCAATATCGTGTGCTTGGTGCAGGGGCATATCACTAGATAACACAATGTCAACTTCTGCAAAGTAGTGTGAACCAAATGTGTAGGCACGCACTGTGTCGATTTGGCGAATTTCCTTGTGATGGTTCCAGCAAAGATATGTCAACTTCTGCAGAAAGTCTGGTGATGCAGTCCGGCTCACCAGTGCATTGACATTTTCAAGTACTGTCAGTGACCAGGTCCGCATTGTATAAAGTGCAAGCTGGACCACAAAAAAACACCCTTAGATAAAAGGACACAATATTTCAACTCCTTTTCCACTAAACAAAACATAAAATTGCCATGAAAATTGCAAAATCTCTTATCGCTGCTCTACTGTGAAATAATTTGTTCAGAATTTTTTTGTCAGTAGCCATCATCACAATGTGACCTGAGAGCAAAAACATGCTTGACAGGTAAGAGAAGATGCTTTTATATTACCACTATGGCACCAGCTGGATCAATCCACCATGCAAACATGGTCGCTAGTACAGCTGCGACCAGACCAATCAGATTGGTGACAACATCAAAGAAGTGGTCCTGAGCATAGGCCCTGACAATCTCATTACTGAACATGCGGCAGTAGACCATGAGTAAGAACTTCACAAAGGATGTGCCAACCATGATGCCCACTACCCAGTACTTTGAACGCATGAGATCCAGCATACTATCCTGCAACACCCCAAAAACTTCATGTCAGGCACAATATGCCACAATTGTGAAGATAGACGAAATTTGTTAGGAATGGCCGCCCTCCCAACCTTTCCATCACACTTATCTACTGTCCACATTGCACATGTAAAGAAGGAGAGCTCCTCTTAATGTGAAATTTGGCTGAACAACTTTGGGATCAATGCATGTGAAAAGAATGAAGACTTATTTAATCTTCCCTCCAGGTAATGTATGCATAAGGGGGTGCTTAACATATGCCATTTTGTGCCTCACACCCCATACCCAGTTTGGAAAAAGTCTTGGATTTCTTTCCAAAGAACTGCATTAAAAATCAGAACCCTTCTGAATTGCACAACCTTTCTGAGAGCCCCCTTTGGAAATTACAGGTAGAAAAAACAATATAAAATTGAAGGTAGTGAAGTGAGAACACATACATGAGAAAGAAGGCTGCGGATCGACTCAAGAACCACTTGGAGACCCAATGTTGCCATCACTGATGCAAACACCAAGATTCCCTGCAGCACCGACCACAGCCTATGTTGGGAAAAAACTAGCCTTTATGATGAGAAACAAGTTCTAGTAGAGTGGGCCGCTTTCTATGATCTCACACAATCATTTTGTAGCTTTGAAGGAGAATCCAACACAAACGATACCACAACTTTTCACACCAAGGAGGCTTCTGGAATTTTTTTTTTGTTACACATAAAAAGTTATAAATAAAATGTCGGCTGATTCCAAAGGGAAACATTCCTCAATTTGCTGTTGTTTATCAGGTATAGCATCCTCACAAATCTTGACAACTTCTCCAAATTTAAATGATTTAAGTCAACCTGGAGTGATTGAGAGATGATCCAATATATAGTTAAGTCATAGAGATTTCAGAACTGACAACATCTCAGCAAACAACAAAGGAAGCAAAAGGAAAAAAAAACCAAAGACCCAACCCTTACAAACTGAAAAACATAGATCAAGGATGCTTGATCAGGTGCAACCAATTTTGCCATACTTTGAAGCACAAGTGCATAAGCTTTACACAAATTTGAAACTTCAAACATATGAACTTCTTAGCCTACTTTCAGCCACATTGGGGATTTTAGGGTATACTAGACTCAGTCAAATGGGATTGCAAAGTAAGAGAGGAGAGAAAGACTGACCAAAGGTTGCATGCGCTTCTTGCCAATTGGATATAGATATGGGTTCAACTTGCGCATGGAAATGGCAGTGAACCACAGTATGAAGCCTGACAGCAAGTCCAACAAAGAGTCGAGAGTTGAAGCTATGATTGCCAGTGACCCACTTCGCACACATGCATAAACCTTAGCTGCAAAGATGAGTAAATTTGCACAATTTGAGATCTGGATTGCAAGTTTCTCTCCCCTTCTAACCATGGCTCGCTCCTCCTGCAGAAGAGAACAACAAAGGACAAAAAAGCTGATGAACAAAAGACTGTCAACAGTAGTATAATTAGTCTCTTCACACAAACCACCAGATTTGAGTATGTTGCAAAAACTCAATTGTTGTCAACACTGTAGGATCAGTGATATCTGACTTTCGCACTGGCCATTCACACTTACTTGAGTAGTGCTTGGAGTGTAGCCACCTTTCTCTGCAATACAATCCATCTCCACAAAACTGTCCAGCATCTCTGCCTGTTGGCGGTAATACTCATCAATCCCCTTCTCTCCGCCTGCAGTCATGTATAAATGTCTGGTTGCTCAAAAATGGATCTTAAACCACATTCATGATCCAAAAAAAATAAATCTCCACAGTAAGTAGACATTAGCCTTTGACATGTAACCACTCCATGATCCAATTGCTCACCTAAAACCAAAGCCCATCCAGACATCAATAGACAAATGCTATCGGTGCACATCTAATTCACACCTGAGAATACACTCAGATTTGCAGAGTCCTATGTCGCCAAAAGTTTGATAGAAGATCTATCATGCACAAACTGGACTGAGAAGAGCAGAAACCTTACATAAGATCAGTACTCTAATTGCTGATGTACTATGGAATGGTCAAGGTCCTGCCCATTATGTTGGGTAAGGTGCCAGGCAAGCCCATTCAGGCAAGCTAGATGACACACCCAACATAATGAGCAAGGGCACTACCAGTCCATGACATTTAGGGCTGGGGTGGCAGATTCAACAATCCTAAGAAAAATTCATGTTCAACAGACAAATTTTGGTCACTGTTATGAGAGTGTAGGATCATCACTGGGAAAATTATGGCATACAATGTGGTCAAGAAAATGACATAATCTGCCACCCCAGACCTTAATCTCCACTGGTACAAGTTCCTGGGATTTAGGTTGTTCATGCAGAGTCTGCACCAGACTCTTGTGTGGCAGCTTTTGTTTCATAGCTACAACATAAGGATGCTGATATGATGCATCACCCTGGTTCTTCCTTCACAGATTCGAGGCTGTGGATCTGGTAGGTAGTTCGTTTTCATCCATACCTAAACAAAAATCTACTGTGGCAGCAACACAATTGCGAACTGGAGCAATCCATACTTTGGACACAACACTTGAAGAAGAGTGAAAGACTAGAATCCCCCAAAGGTACACCAGCCTTTCAGCTTGTTGATGACCAAAAAATTAATGCAGATGTTGTTGGCATGTGTTTTGCACTTTCTCAATGAACATCCCAACCTTTCCCAAAAGCTCTTGGGAGGATTACAGCAAGCAAGCAAGCTGTAGAGATTTTTTCCCCCTTTGTGCACCAAATGTGTCCACCGTCAAGGAAGTTCATCCGAAAGTATTTTCACATAAAAGCAACCAGCTCTCGGTTGGGTTGGGTTGTTGAAACATCTAAGAAACCCCATAAATCGAAATCCCCAGCAGCCCACATCGCCGAAAAAATTAAAAGAAATGATGATGATCATCATCATCATGAGGAGGATAGGAGGCGTAGGGTAGAACTCACTCACTTACCCACTTTCTTGAGGCAATCAGCGACACTGTTTTTGGGAGATTGCTCGGTGGGAGGACTATAGCCCGGAGGACGAAAGGAGTGCACATTCAAACGCCATGCTCTCTCCGCTGCATCTGTCCCAGCAACACCAGTCTCCTCCTCCTCCTCCGGCCCCCGCAACAACAACGCTTCCGTCGCCGTGGTATCACGGCGACCATCAAAAGACATCATCTCCGATCCCTCTCCCATCGCAACTCACCCCTCCTCACCGTCCCAAAAACCAAAACTCAAAAAAACAAAAACCCACAAAAACAGAAACAACAACAACAACAAAAAGACTTCGAGCTTATGGGAAATCCCCAAACCCTAAATCCGTACGACAGAAGCTGCTACTACGCAAAGAGCTCTGCATCGTCCCGGAGCAACGAAGAACTAATTCTTCCACAAAAGTAGGAGTGTCTCTCGCCCGTCTCCACCACAAATGCAGCGGCGACGTTCCGCATGCCCGGCAGCCACGATGGACCGATTTCCGTTGCGCTACAATACGAAAGTCCAAAGCCAACACCCCCCCCTTCTCCCACCCCAGCAACAAACTAAAAACACAACAACAACTAGAGTGAAAGCGAGGAAGAAGAGATGGCGTGAAATTCGTGTGTGTTTTTGTGGCAAAATGGAGTTTGTGAAAGGAATCAATCACTCATCAGGCATGTTTGGAAATTAGTGTGAGTTCTAAGGACCCCCCAAAAAAAGAAAAAAGAAGAAGAGAGAAAACAGAAGAAAAGAGAGAGAGAGAGAGCGAGGATTCTGGATGCCTATTTGTGCGTGTTTTTTTGGGTTCATATTTGGGGTGGGGTTTGGTGATCATCCACAAGAGGGTTTAGCCAAATTTGGCTATAGGTCAGAGAGCAAACTAATTTTTTTAAAGGATTCTTTCTAAGTTTAAATTTTAAAACAGATTTATAACTAAGTTTAAAAATTTTAAATAAATTTTATTTATTTTCTTTTGAAATTTCTAAATGTGGTGACTTTAGAATCTTTTCCCCCCTCATAATGTGACAGACAACTTGGGCCCAATTTGTTCAGGAAAAAAATCCTTTGTATCGTTCACACCTCCATTTATTTTATTTTATTTTATTTTTGGGACAAAGGACATGAAATTTAGCACCCCAAAGAAAGAAAAAAAACACTAGGGTTAAAGAAGAATTATATCTTAGTTGTAAACATGCTCATAGTCAAACACTCACTCATCACCAAACATCGACATATGTGTTATTCATTTCTTGTCCATTTGTATTGACCTTCATAGATATGGGTGTGGTAAATGGAGGTCCACAACACCTTTTGGAGTTCCATAAGCAAAGGAGCAATGACAACCAAAAATAAATAAATAATAGTAAAAATTTAAAAAATAAAAAATAAAAAATATAGGAAAAGTTGTTCAAATTGCAAAAATGTTTGAAAAAAATTAAATTAGACCCCACTTACTTTCTTAGGTACTATTAATCCAGAATCAGTACCATTTGAAATCTATTTTTCAGAAAAAACTTATTTGGTTATTTGGGTCTCCAAATTTCTAAATCATCAATTATGTTTTATTTTCTAGGAGTGAGGCATTTAGGGATGTTTGAGATGTATCATGGGAGTAGAAAAGAAAAAGAAGGGCAAAAACAAAAAAGAGGATGTTCTAGACTCTACCTAGTACCATGATAATATGAGCCCAGCAAGCCTATTAATACCATCCAATATTGAATCAGGGATGTTTGGAACGTGACCAAAGAAGGAGAGAAAAGAAACGGGAGAAAAAAAGAAGAGGAAGCTCTAGACTTTAGAGTAATGACCCAGGGGGGGGGGGAGGCCTGGACAGAGAGGTCCTCCGGTTATTTGAACGGGTATATTTGAGCAGGTAAATTAGCAAAAGTAGTCTATATTTCACTACAAAATTATTTTTTTTCCCAAATTTCCCCAATTTCTTTGTTGAAAAATGGCAAAATTTCGCCAGAAAAGAAAAGAAAAACTGCTACCACCAGTATAATATTAATCCAGTACTGATACCATTCAATACAAAAGTCAGGCATGTTTGAAGTGTGAGTAAAAAAAGGAGAAAAAGAAAAGAAAAGAAACAGAAGAAGAAGAAGAGGAAGCTCTAGACTTTAATAGAGCAATTATATGGGTACCACAAAAAATGAAATGATTCAACTTCCAGAAAAGAAAGGGGAAAAAGAAAAGGAAAAGAGGGAAAATGGAGAGATCCTTTCAGTAACCTTCATCTTTGGAGATGATGACTTTTATCTAAAAAAGCACTGGGAGTCTTTCAATGCACTCCAAAATTAAAAGGGATAATTTTATTTTATTTTATTTGTTCCTTGGCAATTTTTTTTAAAAGTAAAAAATTTGTCTGATTTCTATATTAGTTTCTAGTAGGTAGCCAACAACAATAAATAGAAGGAATCTTAATTTTGTTTTTTGTTTTTTTTCTCTATCTCCTTTGTAGCCAAATTTGGCTAAATATTCTTGTGGAGGATTGTTCAGTTTGGCTACATCACAAAATTGAATAAAAACACACCAGAACAAATTAAATTTGAGATTGTCTAGATATGCAATTTTGGAACAAATTGAAAATGGTGGGGGGGGGCATGGGGTGTATGAGTATTGAGCTTTATAATTAATTAAAATTAATCACTTAGTCGTAAAGTTCAGCCTACTTGTCAAATTCTAGCTTTGCTTATCTAAAGAACCTGAAACATGTTCAAGAATTATTAAAAAAAAAAAAAAAGTTCACATTTCAATTTTAGGTCTAGCAAAAGGTTAGATTCGAAATGTGGTTCTTGCACGGATTAGAGTTTATAATACACTAACCTAAACCCCCAAGTTTAACACTATAAACCATAGAATTCCCAACATTGGTTCAGACAAAACAACTCAAATAGGAGAAATGTTCCATGATCATCCCAAAAAATGATCTTGTAGTTCATAATAACACCAGACGAACATCCATCAAAATGAATGTGGGACCAAATAAAAAACTGCATTGCTTTATGTAATCTCTCTTTTCATAAATTAGGTAATAACTTATGTCCTTTCTTCTGTCTCTATTTCCCTTTCTTTCTTCCTTCCTTCCTTATAGTAGTGCTTTCTTGTAGTGAACTTTGGGCAAACCTTTTCCATGTCCCTTCCTTTCTTGTAGCAGTGCCTTCTTGTAACAAGGGGTGTGTCACACTGTGGTCTTGCCATTTACATTTAAAAAGTATCTTCATGCAAAAGAAGAATTATGGAAACTCAAATATTTCATCATGCAAAAATATAATCTTTAAAACATCCTCTAAAAGAAACCAAATCCTTCAAGATATTATAACTCTGTAACTAATCTCAAGTTCCAACACAAGCCATAATATCATCTTTCAAAAATCCTTATATAAAAATAGACCTATTACCTAGGAGCCAAAATCCCTTAAGCTAGTGTACTCTATAATGAATCTAAACACAATATCCTTGCCTTGGTAGGCAAGGCCAACAAATGAGGCTCTCTACCTCATATGGTAAGCTTCAACCAGTGTTGGGTAGTTCTTCGATTCGGGACCAAACCCCCCACTGGAGGTCTGACTGGGTATATAGGCATATAACCAGCAGAGGTCAAAATTTGAAAGACCTACCCTGCTAGCTTAGGGTAGACTGGCCCATCACCGATCGCCTGCCTATGACTGAACACTTATTTTGGCCTAGACCCCCACAAAAATAGATTGAAAAAAAGGCTGATCTGAGGATCTGAGATTCTGAAAATCTTCCAAAAACCAAAGCAGGAGGTTTTTTGATTTCTAAATTTTTTCCAAAAAAAAACTCCCCAAGCTGGAGGTTCTCAAAAAAGGATCAAGGAACCGTCCAACAACAGCGTCCCAAACTTGGATTACTCCAGCCCCTAATAGCCTGGCTCAAAAGGTAACCAAAAAGACATAGTCTGGGGTGAGCGCGGCGGCGGCGAGGAAGAGGATCATAATCCCATGAGAAAAGAATGCCAAAAATGAGATGGCAGAGAATCTAGGATCTACAACATCGGATCACATTTCTACATGTTATTACACAAGGAAAAAAGGGTCCCAGCTCAAGCGCAGACACAAAAAGAAAATATAAGTTGTAAATTGATTGTATATAGATAAGGGAGGAAATGAGCTCTGAGGATTGGGGCAGGGAAAGGGGAGTGTGAGACAACACAGAAAAGTACCATGACGTGGGCCACACAAAAGGCCAGTTCAGTAACTTAGTACATACTTAGTATCCATAGCCATTGATTGAGATTTTGGTGGAGAATAGTACCTCAAGCGGTGGATGCTTGAATCTCCCTCCAGCTGTGTGTGCTGCAATAAAAGAGTGCCACAGACAACTCCCACAACAAGTGCAGAATCTCTCTGTTTGTGATGAACACCTATGGTGTAGAAAAAGAAGAAGACTAATAAAATCCCTGCAGTCCAACACTTTGTAGACCATCAATCTTCCTCCCATCTCTTGTTGGCAGGATTGGATCATAGTGGCCACTGGTGGCTAAGAATTGAGAAGGCTTTGCCTTCTAGTGGCGTGAAGAAGATAATGTGCCTATACTCTAACAGTAGCAGTAAGTGAGTGGCCAAGCTCCCTTTCGAAGAAGGGCTGATGCTTAACAGAGCTCATCAAGCATCTGCAGAAAATTTCAAGTGTATCTAGAGTTCAGGTTAGGAAGCAGAACTTTTCCGCCATAGAGGGCAGGGGGAGGTCGTTTTGAAAAAGGGAATGCCCACCAGATATCCACTGGGTAGCGCAGGGTACAAAATGAAAAAAAAAGAAGATTTTCTGCACTTGGAGCTGGGTGTTGTTCCAGAAATAAGGACCCCTCAACACCACCACCACCTTGTGTTATTTCAGGAACACCCTGCTCCTCAGGCATTACCCAACTCCAAAGCACGAGGTTCACGAGAATAAGCATAATGAAAATTATAGAAAGGAAAAAATTTCAAGAATTCTTTATGTATAGGGTAAGGCTATGTGGGTATGTATAGGGGAGCTTACAACCAAAACACCCTCTGGAATATCCTGTTTGGAACTAGTTTGAAAATAGTAAAAGCCAGCTGTCAAGGGACCTTACAAGCACAATGCCCCACAAACAAGGACCTTACAAGCAAAAATGCTCTTCCAACAAGGGCCTTACAGAGCATAATGCCCTCACATGGGCAGAATGCACAATGAGCCAATATTGCGCCCTGCCACAATTGCCCCCTAAATAATAACAAGGGGAAAACACCAAGATTTTACACATGGCTGACTGATAGGGAGGTGAGAAAGCTGAGAAATTGGCCTCTTTTCAACAGGAATAGGTGGTAAAACTTATACTTTGCTCTCAACATTGATATAAACAACAGAAAGGGGAAATTCCATCCTTAGTGGTGGTGGGTGGGGGAATGTGTAGGGTAAGGACTGAGAACTGGACTGTTCTGGGAATGAGGGCCCAGTGCGAGGTGGAAGCCGAGTGAAGGACCTGAATTCCCAGAACAGCCCCTCTTGAGGTCCTTACCCGGAGTAAAGATCTGGTAGAATTTTAAATGGCTGTGATTCATTTGAGAAAGAGAAGAGGCATGTCACACATAAGGTTTACTTGCCTGATTGGCTCTCTCGCTCCATAGCTTTTTATGCAGTGGTGGTTTCATTTACCTGAGGATTCAACAAACACCATGTGCAAAGCAGTTTTCAGAAGAATGATTATCAACAAGAGCTGCAAGTAGGTATAAACCTGTGTTATGTACTCTAATCCATAGCTTGCAGTTTGACTTTTGAAACGCGTATTGTCTTCCTCAAGAAACTTGGTACCAGTCTGTGAAGAGTTTGGTCAAAAATGTAGGTAGGTAGTTGCTAATGACAAGCACATGATTTATGATCGACTCTGGTCACTTTGATCCAGCTGCCAAAGATTTCCAGGCACATTCCTCAAATGCAAAAAATGGAGTTTGGACAGGGGGTTTTGGAAGGAGTGCCTCTGATCTCCCAACTAATGCAAAGCAATCCATCTCTCGACATATCCATAGCAGAGGAAACATTGAGTAGGGGCATGGCTGCGTTGTCGCAGACTATCTTTGCATGCTGCACACAAGCCATAGTGACCACATGGAACTGCAACCCAAAGGGCTTGTCTCACCGAGCAAAGTCCGCACATCCCTTCTCGTCCAGAGTAACCTTGACCTAGTGCTGGTGGCAGTCCACTTGGAATTCCATACAGTGGTAAAATGCTCTGAGCAAATTCCTGCACCAGGAATAATGCAAAGAATGACATTGGTTGTCAAACTGCAGTTCAATTGATCTTGTGAAAACTATGATGGGAAAGTTGGTGCATAGGTATCACTGAATGGAGACTCTGGTGTTGCCCTGCATATGCAGAAACAAGAAGCTCAAGAAGATGATGATGATGCTACAGTTAAGAGAGTGTTATGGGGAATATGCTCACCTGATGGTTATAGACTTCTTTGGCTCTGTTGTCTTGCACATTTGGGCCCCATATACTGTATTGGGTGTCTGGGAGGAAACTGGGACACGAATGACTGAATGCAGCAAATGGCTTCAGTGGTGCTGGGAGTTGGTGGTCTGGAGTTTTAGGTTCATGCTCAGGTGTGACAGGTAACCTGGCAGAAGTCCTCACATCTGTCCTCTGTGAACAAGAGCCTTGTGGAACCTGAATGCCAATCACCGCTGGTCTCTGGCTGGAGTTCTGCACAGAAGGGTCAGATGTTATCTTGGGCACATCCTCTGAGTCCTGTCCAATTTCATTCTTGTGTAGCAGTGCTAGAAGCTCTGCCAAAAAGGTCCATTCCTCCTGTGAGAGACTTGCTGAGTTTATTCCAGAAGCATGAGGTGCATCTGGAAGTTTGGTCCCAACCTGAACTGTGGATGATTTGCATGCAATCAGACCGGCCAGGTCTGCAGCTGATGAGCTTGATCCTGGACATTTGGGGGCATCATTCATCAATTCTGGGTGGCTTAACACTTGAGTTGCAACACCAGTAGTCAGAGTAGGCAGCTTGTTTGATGGTAGAGATGTTGATGACGATGCAGCACCCATCAAGCTACTTGTTCCTCTGCATGCCACAGCAGCATAAGAGCGTGTTGCATCTACCAGGGACAGGCCCTTGTAACACTCAAGTCCAGCAGGATGCTGTTGTGCTGAAGGAGATGCACTTTCACCTCGTTCAGCAACTTCATTGTTTACCACACCAGGTGGATCAATGTGAGGCAGAGATGTGGGTGCGTATGGTAAGGAAAACGAGTTTATGTGACTTGCACCCTGGCAGGCTACAGCAGCATAGGACCGTGAAGCATCTACTAATGATCGGCTTGTCATGAGAGATCCACTGGTCCTTCCTTGACTCTGTGATACAGGAGTGGGTCGAGTCAATGCTGGAAGGAGAACCATATGGGTTGCTGGGCCCCTTCCAACTGGTACAATCTTCATTCTGCAAACTTCAGGCAGAGAGCGGATGAAATCACTGAGTTTTTCATAACCAAGGGCCAAGTGGTCAAGTTCCAAACCACAGGTTGCTCTGAAATCTCCTTTCAGAGATGAGAGTGGATACCATTCTCCTTCGTTTAAGCGTGTTGACACTCCTGCCAGGAAGGTTGGGAGCCACTGCCTAAACTTGATCAACCAGGAAGGGGTAGATCCCTGGATGCTGCTGGATGAGCTTTGACTTACAGGTGATGAATACAAATCACTGGGATGGAAAAACTCCTTGGCTGATGACAATTTGTTGGAGAAACTGGTGTTGTCCTCTCCTGTAGGTTGCTGGCATTCCACCAATGTCATCCAGTGTGCTTGTGGAGTGCCTTGAAGTGTCTTCGAGTGAAGAAGTGATCCTGGAGTCGAGGGTGTCAGAAACTCCATTCTGTCCACTTCTGACATTTTGTCTGCAGGCAAAGGAGAATACTGCTCCTGGACATTACTGTCAGATCTTGCAGAGTCGAGTGCTGGAAGTTCCGATCGAGGAACTGCACTTTTGATTTCCACCTGTCAGGGTAATGCAAATTTCAATTGGAAGCAAGGAACTAACTCCAGGCTGGCCAATCACTGATGTACAATAGGCATGATCAGAGAACATGTCAAAGAATGTACTCCTCTTTTCTTAGTGTGCTGCTCACAACCATAAAAAATGGTCAAGGTCAATCATTTTGTACCTTTTTTCCGAAAATGTTGATGTAATGAGCCTCAACTGCAGCTGCAACTGATTCTACATGCTTGAATGTGACAAATCCAAACCCACGTGATTGCAAATGGTCACCTGATTGACTTCCAATAACAACTGCATCTAGGACTGGACCATACTTCTCCTCAAAAAAGTCCCACAAGTCATCTGCAAACATAACAAACGGTTTCAATGAATTAATGGTGGAATTGATTTCCTTTCTCACATCTCACTCATTGGGGATATGGCTTTTCTGACTGGACTAGTCTCTGTGCCCGGTAATGTTTCACATTAATACACAACTCCAGTTTGACAATTATTCACCACAGGCATTGGAAGCATCAATAGTTCCATCGAATTCTCTGGATTCTTCAGCAGTCAAAAAAGATTTTCTGATAGAGAAATAGAGGTCTGACATGAGAACTCATTTACACACTTTGCAGTGGAAATGGAACAAATGTCCCTAAACATCTGTGCTTGAATCCTCCACTTGTAGAATGGGGCCACACTGTCAAAGCAAGTGTAGCACTGTAGCTAAACATTGTAAGGTCAAGAGAATTTGATAAGGCTTACCAGACTCCACAGAAGGTGACAGACCTCCAACAAATATTTTCTTGCTTAGATCCTCTGTCACACGCTGTGGATCTCCCAGAAGTTGACAAGAACAGTGCAAAAAGCTGAGCATGATCTGCCAACTTCTTAACATGAAGGGGATCCCCCCACATGCATCTCAACATTTCATTTCTCAAGACTCAAGGCTGTGTATTAGCCAGTCATACCCTAATAAGTGTCTGGTACGTAGTTGCAGATCTGAGCATTGTGTTTATGTTGCCCAGATTGAAGATGCTATAAGCTTTGGCGCTACATACATTACTTATTGTGCATATGGAGATGGAGGAATAGTGCTTGAAAATTAAGTTTTACATTACCACGAACCCGTATGCAAACTGTAAAACCTAATCTGCATTCGCCGCCTTCACAGCAAATATAGTTTCCTGGGACCTGCTAATGTTGTGAGAGTTCAGGCAATCGAGCTCTAACCTTGGTTCCTCCAAAATGTTTGGGTATAAGACCATGCCTTGTGTCTCCAGGTGGTAAAGCTCTGGCTCGCATAAGTGTTTCCTCACCATGGGCATAGAAACACTTCTCCCCGCGGACACATCCTCCGGGCATTGTAAAGTAACGGCACATCTCTGTTTTCGCAGGTGCTTGCGGTTTTGAGCTGCAATGTACGCATCATATCTCGGGCATTATAAATTGGGAGCAGAGGAGAGTTTTAGAAACCACTAACAGATAACTTAGTCTAAAGATGTAGAAGGCAAAGTCTCAATAGGACACAGCGATGATCTGCTTGCAAGCACTACTGCGAGCACGAGGTACATTACGGACTGTACAAGCACACAACAACACGACCCCTCCTGCAGGATTCGATGGCTTCTCAAAGCTTTTGTCTAGATCGCATTGATTGCCCCCGTCCCCCCACGAGCAAAGTTCCGATGGCTTCAAGAATAGTTCTCATCAAAGGCATCTGGCTTGGAGACAGAGTCCAGACCTCTCGTCAGTGTTTTCTTGGCCGGCTATATTGTCAGGCTCGGATGGAGGTGTTGCCGAGAAAGATTCAGTAGCTGTGCTCTTGGAGCACTCGCCGCCATCATTATTGCTATCGTCGTGAAAATACAGCCTCGATAATCGCTGAGCAAGGGAATTGGATTTTGGCAGGGCGTGAATATCCCTGGACATGACCAGCTCCTTCAGCTCCCCTGTCAAACCGCAACACACTACAACAAAACAGTTACAAAAATCTGTTTTTTTCGTGAACAATACGTCACCTATGCACATCTGGATAATAAGCGTAGACGGTCTAACTTGCAGGAAACAATATTGATCTGATGGAGTTGCAGATAGACGATCTACCTGATAACGATCCGTCTTCAGTTTGAAGGCACGTCTCCTTCTCTAGTTTCCTGCAGACAGAACTGCAACGGCTGTTAGTTCTTCAACAGCAGTGGCGATAAGGTCTGAATGCGGAGATCAAGTCATCATACAAACTGATGAAGTTTACGCAGTTCATTACTCGAACTATCTAAAGCTCGTGCTAGAACTTAGAACTGCACCGAGTACTGAAAGAGCGTCAAATTCCTCTCGATCAGAGCTTCTGGACAGTTGTTCACCGTCTTGCATAGTTAAGATTCGCATTCCGCGCAAACGTTTTTTTCACATCAAGGAGCCCCGGGAGACTCAAATTACCTGATGTCATCACCTGTTACTTGGCGGCTTGATCCATATTGGAGAAGAAAGCGCACGCAATCGATAGATGCAGCTTCGTTCACCTTGTCAGCTTCTCATGTTCAAGCACAAAAAGAAATTAACACATTTCTTCACTACAATATTATCTCTGTATTAGTCACCAGAAAATCAAGTACTTACTGGTCAAATGAGCTCTTGAAAGCATTCTGATTTTATTCAGGACACACCGGTACTCGCCATTCTTTCAATATTGTGAGACAATTACCTCCATATACGTCAGACAATGCAGTGCTTATATCATAGACCAGTTGATACATCTCTGTTCTAGCCAGAACCGCTTTATATATGTTTCACTACTAGAGGCAAAGGCAAGTAGGAACCTCCAAGTGAGCTTTCCAAGCCATGCTCATGGCCAAGAGTCGAAGAAAAACCGTCCAAGCTGACCTGCTACATTGAAGGAAGATCGTCATTATTCATGAGCTAGAACGTAAGTCGTACAGAAAAATTGCGATATTGTCTCTATCACACGGAAACAAAGATTCTCTGAAATTAACTGCAAGAGGCTCAATATCGAAGACACAGAGAAGATGGATTGACGCCGCAAGTCTCTAGAGATCGATTGATCCTCAGCCGTATCAGAGTCACATACAATATGCGACGTGCAATTTGACCAACGAATTACTCTTACATATCTCCAAGCACCACCAAAAGCGATACAGGACATGACGGCGGGCAAAGAAAATGAAGAGTTCAGTGATATAATGCAAGAAATTCAGATTCCAGAATTGAATTAAACCATAGAATCAAACACAGATCATCTGGCACGACGCGCATTAAGTTTTACCGTTGTCATCTTGCAATCGCCAGGACTTTCTCCGAACGATCGCTACAAGACAAAAAGAAAAAAGGGGGAAAACTAAGAAAAATTGGAGAGATATGGAATCACCTGCGCCGGCTTCTCAGCATTCCCGGAATTTGATTCCGACATTGTTTGGATCGAGAAAATTCGGTGAGGAGCTGGTTTTTGCGATAGGGAGCTCCGCCGGTCTGAAGACGAGAGGAGAAGAGACGACGCGATGACGACGACGGCGACGACGGCGGAGAAAGGGGATCGAGATGAGGATGAGAATTTTCAGGTCCCATTCGAGATCTCTATACACGTCTTCATCCTACGTGTGATGCCAGCTATGACAAACCACATCCTAAACCAGGTAGTATAGCATCTCGATCTGCTAGGGTTTCCCCGTACAAGTGCTCGCATGGGACCCACCCTGCCGAACCACGTGTCGGCATTGTCATTGACACCAACACCATTCATGCTTAGGTTTTCATCCACCATCTACCGAAGTTGGTGAATGGCAATTTTTTTGAGGTTTCATCCAATTTTGTTCCACTTTTTTTTTGGCAATGTTTGTATGGTTGTCCATTTTTTAAAGAAATGGGCTCCATTACTTGCAAAGCTTTAATGATCAAAATTTCATGCAAATTGATGATGCTTCAAGAATCCTTTTGCATGTTTGAAGCACACAAAACCCTATTGTGAGCAAATTGTCTTTTAGTCAATCATTTTGATTATAGTCAATATGTTCAATTGTTTTTGGTGATTTAAGGTAACAATTTTTTTGGTAAATAAAGTTTGGCCCCATTTTATAAATTATTTATATATTTTGAAAATAGTTTACTAGTGATAGGTAAGCAAATAGGTAATAGGTAGGTAATTTGAAAATTGGTTGAAAATAAATGGATAGGTAGGTAACATACCTTACCCTATCTAAACTTAAGATATTTAACTTATCTTACATTAATTTTATAGGCATGTGAATAGGTCAAAAAATTATTGTAAAAATATGAATAACTAATGTGAATATTTTGTATTTCTAATAATTGTTAAGTGTAAATAAGTAATTATAAATTATAAATACAAAAATTTACAAAAATTACATTCATTATTCTAATTATATCATAATTATTGCAAAAAAATTAGATCCCGATTTAATTATAATTTATAACATATAAATATCTTAAATATTATATAATTATATATGATAATAATATTAAATAAATATATAATTACTGTAAATAAATTTTTATAATAAATAATTTGATTAAAATCATTTTACTATAATTTATATAATTTTTTATTACCATGTAAAAATATTTAAAATAATGTAAAAATTAATGTTGTAGTAACAATTATTCATTTTCAATAAAATATTATAGATTTTACATAAAATAATTTACTATAATTGAATTATTTTAATTACAATAAGTACATTAATTATTCACATTATAGTAAAATTATATAAAAATTGTTAATGTTAATTTAAATTATAAATTATAAACATTATTACTAAGTGCAATTACATATTATATAAGTTTTAATGAATTTTTAACATTGTGAAAAAAAAAATTAGGGTAAATTTTATGTTGGAAAAATAATCATTTACTATAAATAAATAATTATAAATAATAGATATATTAATTTGAGAGTAATGATGATAATTACATTAATTACTGGAATAACATTATGATTAGTGTAAAAAGATTAAATATGGATTTTAATTATAAATTTTAAGTTCTAAAGGATTTCATTATTTATAATTATTTTGGTAATTAATTTAATTACAATAATTCTACGATTAATTAATAATTACGATTATAATTAGTGTACTTGTTTTTCATACACCTACGGATGTTTGATATATTGTCACCTTTACATATACCCTAATATGAGGCTAGTACACAATAATATTTTTTTCAAACCATGTTTAACTAATCCATGAGAATAATACACATATATATCATTATGAATGTGGAGTACATAATGTATACATAAGGCTTAATGTACATAATTGTTAGTCACCAAAACATAAAACACATGACTTACCCTATACAAAATTAATACATAACTAAATGTATAAATAAATATTAGTTACCATTTTTTGCTCAATTTTGCAACTAATGGGCCATACGAAGGCCTTTTAAGATGAAAATAATGTGAAAAGTCATCCCATTGGAAGAATGAAAAACCTATAAATAGTTGCAACATAGTCATAAATGTGACCAAAAAATGTGTGATGTGATTTTCAGTTACAAATGTAACCAATGTTAGTTGTCAACAACAATTAATCACATGTAGTCACAAATCATCTGATTACATTTTAGCCTTTTTCTACTAATGACAATGTTTTTATTGACGAAAAGGTCTTTTCTTTTCTTGGGCATCAAGCTATCCTTGTCCTTATATATTTTCTCATGCATTGAAGTATTAAAAAAAACTAGTTTTATTATATTTGTTCTCAATGTCAAATCTCTTTTAATATAGAGTTGGGTGAAAGGTCACATCCTGATGGGAATAATGTTTTTTTGGAAGTTGAATCATTTTTGCCCACCATCTATCATGGAACCTAGGAGTTGAATGTTTTGGACAAATCATCAATTAACTTGATAGTTTTCAAATTTTAACTATTGGGGTCTTTTAAAGAGAAGGAACATATTTTCATCATTGTGGCTTTGGTGGCTTTGACGACTTTGACAACCTCGATAAATATTTGTTTCTTAAAACCAGAACCATGCATACCAATGTTCGTAAAGCATGGCACAACGGTTGTTGTCATGTTTACTAAGTAGCACTTATAATTGAGGTGTTGACATAGTATGTAAGAGTGCCCAACATTCGCTTTTTGTCTTTCAACTTGTAGTTGTGGTCGAAAGACAATCATGCCATGCACTTGCAACAAAGACATTAATCCCACTCTCAATGTCATCCATCCATGTGTGATCTATCATGCATCACTATGTTTTGTAATTGACCAAAAAAGTTGAACATGGGACTTTCTTAGTTGACACACCACCCTGGGAGGCTTGATTATAGAATGTGTAATTTTCCAAGTCAATGTTTCAACTAGAATTCAATTGTAGACCATGTGGGTGTTAAGAATATTCCATGAGCTCCAAAATAGTTAGGATTCGCCTTCATTTGTCCACAAAAAGAGTAAGGAACTCAATTTACTTGGCAATTGTGAATAATGTTTTTAAATATTCAAAAAATTACAATTGAAACATACTCGAAAATGATGTCATATCAAAGGTGGGTTGGTTGAAAAAGAGGGGTTTTGTACTAGTGATTTAATTCGCAATAGATGAAGGTAATTCTTTCAAATTGAAACACCTTAACAAATTAAATTCCTTGAATGCATCAAATTGGCCAACAAATGTAAGTAATTCTTGCAAGTTCGTACATTCCCACAATTAAAACTTTTCGAGTGCATTTAATTGGCCAATGTACATGTAAGTAGTTGCTCCAACTTGAAGCATTCACACAAATCAAAATTTTCAAGTGCATTCAATGTCCAATAAATGAAAGTAGTTTTTTCAAATTGGAACACCTTGACAAATGTAGCTTTTGAATTGTATTCAACCAACTAATAGAAGAAAGTAGTTATCTCAAGTTGGAACACTTTGATAAATGAAGCATTTTGAGTGCATTCAATTGGCCAATAGATGAAGGTAGTTATTTTAAGTTGGGACACTCACAAACCAAACAAAGCATTTGGAGTGCATTCAACTTGGAACACCCATTCAAATCAAGCTTTTGGAGTGCATTCAATTGGCCAATAGATGAAGGTAGTTCTTTCAACTCAAAACACCCATTCAAATCAAGCTTTTGGAGTGCATTCAATTAGCCAATAGATGAAGGTAGTTCTTTCAACTTACAACACTTTGACAAATCAAATTCTTGGAGTGCATTTAATTGGCCAATAGATGAAGGTAGTTCTTTCAACTTGAAACACCCATTCAAATCAAGCTTCTGGAGTGCATTCAATTGGCCAATAGATGAAGGTAGTTCTTTCAACTTGGAACACCAATGCAAATCAAGTTCTTGGAGTGCATTCAATTGGCCAATAGATGAAGGTAGTTCTTTCAACTCGGAACACCCATTCAAATCAAGCTTTTGGAGTGCATTCAATTGGCCAATAGATGAAGGTAGTTCTTTCAAGTTGGGACATTCCTCCAAATAAAGCCTTTGGAGTGTATTCGATTGGCCAATAGATGAAGGTAGTTCTTTCAACTCGGAACACCCATTCAAGTCAAGCTCTTGGAGTGCATTCAATTGGCCAATAGATGAAGGTAGTTCTTTCAACTCGGAACACCCTTCCAAATAAAGCCCTTGGAGTGCATTCAATTGGCCAATAGATGGAGGTAGTTCTTTCAAGTTGGGACATTCCTCCAATAAAAACTCTTTGAGTGCATTCAATTGGCCAATAGATGAAGGTAGTTCTTTCAAGTTGGAACAACATGATAAGTGGAGCACTTGGAGTGCATTCAATTGGCCAATAGATGAAGGTAGTTCTTTCAAGTTAGAACAACCTGATAAGTGGAGCACTTGGAGTGCATTCAATTGGCCAATAGATGAAGGTAGTTCTTTCAACTCGAAACACCCAATCAAATCAAGCTCTTGGAGTGCATTCAATTGGCCAATAGATGAAGGTAGTTCTTTCAACTCGGAACACTCACCACTCAAATCAAGTTTTTGGAGTGCATTCAATTGGCCAATAGATGAAGGTAGTTCTTTCAAGTTGGGACATTCCTCCAAATAAAGCCTTTGGAGTGCATTCAATTGGCCAATAGATGAAGGTAGTTCTTTCAAGTTGGGACATTCCTCCAAATAAAACCTTTGGAGTGCATTCAATTGGCCAATAGATGAAGGTAGTTCTTTTAAGTGGGGACAATAATACAAATAAAGCCTTTGGAGTGCATTCAATTGGCCAATAGATGAAGGTAGTTCTTTCAACTCGAAACACCCTCTCAAACAAAGCTCTTGGAGTGCATTCAACTAGCCAATAGATGAAGGTAGTTCTTTCAAGTTGGAACAACATGATAAGTGGAGCACTTGGAGTGCATTCAATTGGCCAATAGATGAAGGTAGTTCTTTCAAGTTGGAACAACATGATAAGTGGAGCACTTGGAGTGCATTCAATTGGCCAATAGATGAAGGTAATTCTTTCAACTTGGA